>Ga0307514_10000396_pt1 | contig 98976 bp, 86 predicted proteins | sample 16_EM_MG_FD_203088 | JGI IMG/M metagenome (GOLD analysis project Ga0307514, IMG submission 203088) | Populus trichocarpa ectomycorrhiza microbial communities from riparian zone in the Pacific Northwest, United States - 16_EM | ecosystem: Host-associated > Plants > Roots > Unclassified | place... | reverse complement strand
GATGGTGGCTTTGCCAGCAGGAAAGCCCAGCCAGAAATACCAAATCTCCACCCAAACTTTGCTAAGCATGTTCAAAATGCAAGTAACTGTGGTGTCTCAATAATGAAAGGCATCGTTTTGTGGAATTCAATCACCTGTATAGGAGAAAGGTGGGTGGTGGTGCATAGACATGGGGTGGGTTGCCAGTTCAGAGAGTGAATTTTGGTGGGGCAGTAAGACTTACAAAGTCACATCACATATAATTTACAATTCACTTTCACAAAAAGTTTTATTTGCTACTAAAGAAGACTTGATAAAAAGGATGGCCTCTGATGACCATTTTTGGACGTGTGGTGAGGTGGTTGCGTGGGCGGCCCGTATGGGCCGGGAACCGTTACGATCCAGGGGATACATAGTAGTGACACAGCAGAGCCAAGGTCTCTAGATCAAGATATATTACAACCGTCAAATATAGAAGAGTGATCGCAACCGTTATGACGGAGATCCGTCCCCGTAAGTTACGGGACTTACTGGTGAATCCGAGGATTTGTAGTCCGGATTGCCATGATTCAAGGTGCTGTCCAAGGAATTGTGGTCTGGGTATTCGTGGCTGTGAGAGTTCACAGGGATGACTGAGGTATACACCAAGAGTACATCGATGAGAGCAATATAGTACCCGAACGTCGACATGAGAATTTCGATGAGTCTATTCCGTAGTGCTGTTCCGCTCCCTGAACAGTGTGTATAAACTGGACAAGGTGCCTTAATAGACTGTTAGCGGACATCTGGCTAATAGAGCTTGGTATTTTGTGTTTATACTGACAATACTTGAAATGGTAAACTGGATGCAAAGCCAAATCTCAAATAGCCAACATAGTGCTAGCCAGGACTCCAAATTGAACCAGAGTGGGCGTGTCACTATCAACTCTGATCCGAAAGCGCTATATGGAAACATCAACTGGATATTAGCTACGGTCTTTCGATAGTAGCACTAACGTAGTGCTTACCACCACCGTGTGCGAATACACCGCTCGCAAGGCGAGTGGATTAGTCCAAACGGCAGTCGGGCGAGACGATGGAGATCACTACCCACGTTTGCAACCTAAGCGACCTTCGGTTAGACTCTAGCTCTTTCCAATATGGTATTTGTCACTCAGGTCTTTGTGCATGTGATGCTACAAAGATCTCAGATATTTCGACAATACACATGTGCCTAGGATTTGCAAATAATGTCGATAGTTTGCGCGTTGTCTTGCTCAGCCTTAAAATTCTTTAGATATCGTGTCAGCCGCGGCTTTCGCTAGAGCTAAAGCGATTTGTCGATTCTTTTTTGTAGGATGTGCACTGCCTAGATGCCTCAGCACACCACATGTGACGCAACTTTTCGAAGAATAAACAGAATAGCACAATCTACCTGGATATTTAACACCCGCAACTTCTATTGGCCCAACGCCCGAAGCTGCATAGAAACCCGGCAGCAGACGAATAGAAGAAACGAATTCGGCATCCCGTGCAACCTGCCCGCACCCACACGCAATCCAACAGAATTATAGGACACATCCCTGTCGCATGATCTGAGATCTGACAGCCAGTACTTGAAATGGAGAATAGTTCCCGTTCTCTCTACTATTCAGTTGCAGAGATACATCCAATCCTCGATCTAAAGAACAATCCGTCGCAAATCACACCAAGATGCAAACAGAATCTGACACCTACGACCTCGCCCTCCTCGAAGCAGGACAAGCTTCACAACACCAGGGACGTGCGCTCGAGGTCAGTAGCCGCAACAGCATTGATCCCTCCGTTTGTATTGCCAACAGTGGAGAGGCGCCCAAATCCTCGTCCGGCTGGGAGGAATGCTTGGATAAAGAGTCGAATATAAAAGTTTTCGAATATTCTAGCAACTCCGGATTGTCCCAAGGGCGTGAGGCTAAACCGGATGATTTTAAGGCAGAGTTATCGGATTCGGATTCCGTTCGCCTTTTCCTGGTGGAGGGTCTTTCAAATGAGGTCATCTCGAATTTCGGTCGATATTTGAACGTGGATAAAGAATTCTTTCACCATCACTATCTGGATTGTCTCTCACACGATCGGCGACGTTCCACTCCCGACGGCCGTTTTTTTGCCAAATGGTCACGTCGTGTGCTCCAAGAATGTGCTCAGTGGTTCATAGAGGCTAAAATTGCGTCCGGGCAACCGTATGACTTGGAAATACACTTGGACCCCCAGCACATAGGCATTGATCATGATCGGTACCATAGGTTTCCCAATATCCATCGACAATATGATCTTTTGGACGCTCACTTTAGCTCCATACAAAACCCGCTGCTAGACTCCGAGACACCCTTAAAATATGCTGCGAAGGAATGCATATCTTTCTACTATAAACCTGCCACTAATGGCTACATTGGTAATATTCGACTTGTCTCTAGAAATTTCGAAAATAGAGTTTCTGGATGTTGACATTAGCCTCGTTTAGGTGTCCTTATCTTTGACGCACCTCGCAAATTTCATATCATCAGACAAAAATACAAGTCTCGGGTGTTAGTGGATGACGGCGGATCTCAAAATCTGAAGGAAGTGTTTTGTTTCAAAAATGATATTCCATCCCGTCAACGCTTCATCGAAGAACTGAATCGTCGTACCACGTCGACTACCTGCACGGAGAACATGGAGCACATAATCAAGAACATACTCCAACAGTTTGTGCTGGATGACATCTTGATGACTCTTTCCGATTTTAGAGAGGTCCTTGATTCCGTGGATCTTGCTATGTCATCCGATACCGCCTTACGAAATTGCTTGCAAAAATGGAGGACCTTATTCGGAAGATGGAGAAAGGGTTTATCACACTATGGAATATCGACTGCATACGTGCTTGGTATTTTACGCCACGAGCGGACCTTTGAGATGGAGAACATGAAAGCGGAAGACTCACAAAACTGTAAGGAAAAAAGATTTAGTCCATCCATAGTGCTAGAATTCGAAAATCTCGCTCAAGACGTGGAAGAGTTAAAAAAGCGAGCCGAGTCAACATTTCAAGCTCTAATGTCAACAATGGCTATTGTGGAAAGCCAAAAGGCCATCGCACAGGCTGAAGCAATCTCTAAACTGACAAATCTTGCTTTTGCCTTTGTCCCCCTTTCGCTCACCGCTAGTTTATTTGGTATGAACGTGGTGGTTAGTTCTTCCAGCAATGATTTAACGTTGCAAATACGCTGATAGAAATTCTGGGTGACTAAGGAATTCGAAGGCAAACTTAAAGCGTGGATTTGGATCGCCGCCTCGGTGGGAGTCATGATGGCAACTTATACTGCCTTGTATTGGAAGGAGATATTTAGCACCCTACAACATAGCCCTGACTATATTCAAAAATTCAGTACTCACGGTGTCGTCAGTGTTCCCCGGAGGACGATCTTATTTCTACGTTATTACATTCAGGGGTGCTTCCGATTTGTTTTCAGTAGAGCAGGGCTCATTATTCTTTTGCCTTTTTTGATCGTATGTGCTAGTATTGTGGTAGGAATATGGGCCGGATTAACGAATAGGGTAGACATGGTGGGTGGGTTTGGACTTGCAATTACAACTGCGGGGGTGGTGGTGACGGTAGTGGCGGTGGTGAGCAGGGTAGGCAGGGTGAATTCAGTGCTTTCGGTACAGCAGTGATTAGTTAGTGATGGCTGTTACAATTACTAGTACTGTAATTACGTTCGACTAGAAAAGCAGGCAGATCTTGGGCCTAAACTATACTTTCTTCACCAACAAAACCCCAATGCTACAACACATACTCGAGCTCAAAAACTCGCTCAAGAATTGATATAAGATCGTTATCTAATATGCTTTCCTGGACACATGTTTATTCTAACCCTAACGTATTAATTGTATTCTGACGCGGTGGAAGAGATATATCGATAGGTAATGGAGGACGGGATGGTAGGTACATACGGGATTTATTAGCGCCTGTGTCTGTGTGAAAGAGAAAAGAGTATAAATCACATGCAGAGTCCGAGCGTGAGTATTCTCTGATGGACTGTAGAGTAAAAAACGTACTTAAGTACGTAGGTAGTCTGTAGACTATAAAAAACGTCCTGACAACACTGCCGGATTTGGTTAGTTAGTTACATACCCGCGAATTGCATCAGTGGTAGTAGGTAATCTTCTTGAATCAGGGCTCAGAGATTTTACAATGGATAAAGCAGGACCTGAGTATGGCCTTATCGGCCGCAGTCACTCTATCTCTTTTTCAAGGCAGCTTGTAATGAAAATCCATATTTGCAATCGTAGTTCCGGCTGAGATACTCGAGTGCTTGAGTGTCGGCCCAATTATCTCTTTGAACGTTGAAATAACATCTTCCGGCCGTTCTGACACGGGTGGTCATTAGCTCGCTAGTTACCTCCTACGCCCACACACTCCCTGTCCTCAGTATCTGTACTGGGTAGGGATAGCGGAAAGGCTGCGCACAATCTGAAGATGAAACACCAAAATACCGTGCTGCGATCCCGCCACGAGGCCTGAACTAGCTCTCAATAAATCTTGGTCTCTTCAATACGCAATGCATCGCTATGAACTCCTAAACCACCTCCAGAATGAAGTGAGAACAACACTTACAATTGATCAAACTGAAAGAGTCTTATTGAGAAACTAATAAAGATAGGACAAAGGAGAGTCTATATACAAGTCTAAGCGGGTGTACACTAGTAAAAAATATACCCGATCATACTTCGCCCGCACTCCGATGACCGGTATACGTCCTCCACTTACCGTCCCCATATGTCGGGTAAGCTCCGGACCGTACGCTCCGTATGCGGCCACCCCCGCGAGCAGTGGAGGACTTCCCATAGCTATTTGGTGAGTTCTAGCGCAAGTAAAAGCTCAATAACCCTGTTCTATTTCCCTTTCCCATCGCTCTCCGTAGAAGTTTGTGCACCTCCGAAAGAACATTGAAATTTTAATGGCAGGTAGAGGTAGGCTAGTTCTCGGTGAGCGAAATGTATGTGCCCCTGCTTAAACTCTAGAACTAACCCCCGCCCCCCTCTTCTAACGCCTTTTCCCTATCGGTGAGGTTTTATAGACCTAAGGAAAGTCCTCCAATCTATCGCGAAGAACAAAAAAAAGCCCAGAACAAGCTGAAGGCATAGAGAATACTAACAAACAATAAAAAGAGATTAGGGGCGAGCGAGCAGAGAATATTTATGAAGCGGAGACCGTAGAAAATGGATAGAAGGCCAATGGGTACAACTATTCCAACTAGAGCTAGAGACTTTCAACCGAGTGACACTCCCTGAAACAACGGTTCGACACTGTCATACTCTAGCTAGAGTGAATACAGTATGAATAAAACAAACAACGGTTCGACAGAGTTGTGAACAAAGGCAAGATGAACAAAAGTAAGATGGCTTGCGAGATCTATCTACGGATTTTCTTGATGCTTCAAAGTAGCTTGAATTTGACCGGATCGAGGGTTTAGGGAGACTGGCAGAGGCGGTTTCAGCGGAGCTCGAGATATCTCAATGCATTCAGGAACGTATTGTGGTCCGCCCTGCCGCGTTCCATGTCAGCTCAGCACCACGATGAACAATTCATCTGGAGTGATGTGCAAGCCGTTGTCCTACCTTCAACGCTTCACACTGTTCCCGGAAACTCTTCTCAACCGTCCACTTCGCAAGCGCTAACATACCTTGGCCCAAAATGTTGCTCTTCTTGTTTTTAGAGATTATGTAGTATGCGAGGGCGGAGCTGATGACGATGCTAGCGATTTGAGGAGGTTTCCGTTGAAGATGACTGCTTAGCACTATATATGGAGAATTTGGTCTGCTGAGGTAGCCACCACTGAAGACCTCTATATTTTCTTACCCTGAGATCTGGTCAGGCCCGCTTGTCTACTTGAGCTTAATGAACGTCCATCAGGCTTTCGAATGTTGAGTTGGGCAGAGAAGTGGCGTTGGTACTGCTGCAAGAAGGCTTCGTCTGGCCATCGATGATGATACAAGGGCTTGAAAAGGCGTCAATAATGGCTCAGCCGATGGCGTAACGACTAAGTAAAAGCAGGCGTTGCAACTGTAAGCGGTACGCGGTATGTTTTTAATCCGCAGCGGCAGACTGGAAAGGTGCACTCGATATCTTGATCGACCATTTACTGATAGAAATATCAGTACCGCTCTCCACATGATGGTAGTTTGATTCCCCTAAGTGTGCTAACCATCAGGCGTCCCTATCTTACCACCCCATACTGTTGGTGATCATACTCGAGCAGAAGATCTGAACATGGAATTCCTCCTCCTTTCCTACCTTGTGTTATACCCTTACATGTTCAAGATGCGAGCATAGAGGGAAATGGAGAAAGACGACGGTTTTGTAACGAATTGGTTCATGAAGTTCATGATGATAACGATAATAGACCCTTGGCGTCCGGATCCACAAACACCCATACCACATCACCGGGAAGGATCCAGCCACCACTGCAACAAAAAAATTAAGGCATAACTCATAACCGCTAACAAATACTCATAGCCTTTAACATGCCCACAACCGTCGTAAGTGTATCCTTCATTGATTCGTCGTCAGAACTATTTCCATCAGCATTCCATTTCTTCAGACCCCTGGGGACCCTACATCAATGTTCTCACAACCGACTTGAATATCTCCGAGCAAGCCGATGCCGAAACGCCTCAAGCGTGGCCAGCCCTTTTTTAACCGGTTCTTCCTCATTTTTTAGCTTGTAAATACCAAGCAAAAGACTGACTTGATAATGACCAAGAATCTCACTATCCTGATACCAATGTTCGATAAATCCATCAACGCGTGTTTGCCTGAGTAACGCTTCTACACCTATAGCCTGAAGCCACGACACCTTGTCAAGAGTTGCGGACTCATCTTTAACCCTGTACCCTAAGGCCTAAGGACTAACGGCTTGGCGCCAGGTACAACACAAGCAAATGAAACCAAAAGCAATCCGCCATGCCGCCACCATCAGTAATAATCGATGCTCCGCATATTCCTTCAGATAGTCGATTTCCAGCGGTTGCTCCAACACTCTCAAGATGTATTTCGCACACTACACAATACGGCGTGTACCTTGGGGACGGTTTCTGGGATCATTTTCTGTACGCTGATACACCTTATCGTATTACCACAAGAGGAACGTAGCCAATCAGCTTGCCATAGCATTTGTAGAGACATGCACCTACTTACCAATTCCCATGTTAGAGAATAGGAAGGTAGAACGAGGCTGGAAATCTTGTCTACCATATTTTGTGCCTAACTGTTGCGAGCTTAGTGTTCCCAACGGCCCGGCCTGACATCCGCCAAGGCAGGCTTCTAAAGATGAGACCGGACCGGCAGCCTCAAATATCTGAAGGCTCATTGGCTTTTTGCAGCGTAGGCTTCTGATTAGCGGCGCGGCCTGCCTGTACTAAGGGCGGCCGGGCCGCTTAAGAACACTGGAGGGAAGTCTTCCATATACCAGTCCGAAAATTAACGTGCTAATAATGCCGATGACCCAGGATTGGAGTTTTAATTGACGCTTCGAATTTGGTTTCTAGGACGGTGACTGCTGTTCAGAGTTGCCTAGAACCGACCGCGGTTAGTGTTGCGCACGAGATGGTGAGTCGAGGACGAGGTGCGACTCGACTCGGCGAGCTGTGACGATTACTCACGAGACGAAATGAATCCTAGAACATACCTCACCAACATTGTGCAGGGTGCTACTGGGTCTAAGCATACCACTGCCAGTGATTCGCATCCTTTGGTAGGATCGTTGGCATTTTCTAACTGTCGAGGCATGCTCGAGTTTTAGTGTAGGTGGGCCGCGCGGTGGGTACGGAGGAGACGGCTGGCGCACGCGGTGATGTCAATGGACGGCGTGTGAAAACACGTGACGTCATTGTTCACTTGTCTCCCAGTCAACTTCCACTATAAGTTCGCACCAAGAAATTCATTTTTCCTCCTCACTACGCACAAACACCTCCTTCATCTTGCGCCACCACCCGCCGCAGCCAAACCACCCACAGACAAGCTGTAAAGTTCCACGAACAAAACCGTGTCCCTCGAATCCTTCTTTTGCTAAATTAAGCAAGATTAGCGTTCGATATCCTGGAACCTTATCTCGAGCCTGACGATCCTTTGATATCTACGAGATGAGATATCTTGGGTCATTTTTCTGCATGTCTCGGGATTGTTGCATGTATACTTGGATCGTGAGTCTCAGCATCGTCTGATGTCTTGTATGAGAATGAAGACTTGTATGAAGATGGTGGCTGTATGAGGATATGCATCAGGACCAGTGTGATGCGTCTCATGTCAGATAGAGCATACGCGTACGCATATGGGAGGTTGTACATATACGGGCCTTTGGCCCTCGAGATAAAATGAATCAAGTTAATCAACAAGTCTAAGAAGCATCCAAAGTAACAGGGATGTCTTAAGACCCCATGAGTGATAACTTGTGACTGAGCTATCAACTAAGAAAGTCTAAACCTCCCACCGCCTCCACGATAAACATCTCTCCACCTCTCCATCTCCGATACAACATCTCTTATACCTTCGAGTTCTTCAAAGTACACTCTTATTTCTTGCCTACTACTATGTCGGACCATTTAGGCTGAAGCAGAAGTTGAATACGCCTGAGCTCTCAGTATGATGTACCTATATGTACATGGGATCCTGGGAGCTCGGGCAAGACCACTCCCAAGTCCTTACCCGCGAGGTATGAGATGTCCCGGGCTTTACTTAGATCTCGTCTCGTCTCGTCTCGTCTCGTCTCTTGCTGAACACTTAGCAAGATGATCTCTGTTAAGCGCTACTACCTGTTTTGCTGTCAGTACAGCGGCTTCTCGTGGACTCGCCGCCTCCTCCACTACTTCACTACTTCACTACTTCTGGTTCTCGTGGCCTCGCCTCTGCCTTCCTGCTTGGCGTAGTCTCGCCATCTCCGCCGCTCGTGGCAACCTGAACACGCCAACCTCAATCCTTGCCTCAACCCCGAATCGCCCATTAAGGATGCCGAGATCATAGACTTCAAGCTCGTGTTCGAGGAGGGCATTGATAAAACAATCGAAGAAGGCATTAATAAAGACGGCAATCATTAAGGAAACGAGTTGCCCGGCAAGCAATCTAGAATCTCAAGCATCGGTACGTGAAGCCTTCCATCACACCCCCTCTATTGGCTAACTGACGTTGGGAGTGTGTGATTTCGCCATCTTTAGAGCGCTCGGATATCTCTTTAGTACCGAGCCTGTCCAGGGTTTCTTACCAAGATGTTCTGTGATCAGGAATGATCTTGATGGTCTACTGGTTGCCGGGTATGCGCTTGTTAAATGTACTTTACATGGTATTGGCATGGCTACTATGGGAACAGGTTCGAACAACTATCGGGAGTGGTTGTTGCTCTCACCTGCGATATGTCGACAATCCTTGATGGTGTTATTATGTTTATCCCCCCGAGAAAGTCGATCACTTTGTCGACGCGAACTGGAGCTGTATCGCCTCCAAGGATTCAGCATTGGAGACAACATCTGTTGTCTTCGGTGGATTCCACGCGCGCCATGTTTCGGAACTTGAAGGCCCGTCTGGAACTCCACACCTCGGAGTGAGGGAGAGTCGCCGGAGCACTTCCGCCGCCAGCGAGTTTCTTGACATCAATGGTTTGTTGCAGGTTGCTCTGTGTGATGAAGAGGCAGTCGCCTGGGCGAATTCCCAACAACTCGAGGTACGTATTTGCGGTCACATCGGGTACAATACACTGACTATGATTATAGGTCACATTCATCGGGTACGATTAAATCGGTTCAATGTGCCATTATTAATTTTTTTTGTTTTTTTCTTGAGGGCAATTAATTTTATTTGGCTAGCTGATAGGCGTGCAACACCATCTGTCTAGCGCTGCCGCTGCCTGCACCTCACCACAAGCACTTCACCGACCAGTAAGTTTAGGCGAACGGCTGGCAATACCAGCATTATCCGCTGATCAACCACTGAATTCGGAAAGGGGCTCACGGAGAACTGCTGGCTTCCGTTAGATTCGCTCTCATAAACCTGCCGTTAATTCCACTCTTAAGTAGCCCCACCAGAAATTAACATCTCCTTCCACCCCCAACTATGATCCATCTCCACCCTCTCCGCCCCCTACCTCACCACGCTCACATTCTCCTACTCGATCACCCTCTAGCTTCGTGTTCATTAGTGAGTTGGTGAGATTTAGATGAATCTAACTTAGCTATCTGCAGAGAAGGCACAAGAAAAGAGGTCGTATAGGAAGGAGTAAGAGGACTGGGAGGATGAGGATGGCGAGTGTTGCAAGAGTAGAGGATGATAAAGATGATGAAATTGGCAATTGTGTACGTGGTATGATTACTAGCTTATAAACATGTACGTTGGTCAACTCTTCACGCTAGACGATAAGTACTAGCAACGATGTTACATGCCCGGTGGCAAGTGACTCAGAGTGGCAAAGGGTGGCCAAGCATCAAAAATTTCCCGCATGATTCTCTATAAATCGAGTCTTTATTGTTTTCCGCGTGGCTGTGCCTCAAGCTCATTGGTCGCAATTATTCGGCATGTGGCAGTGCGCCAGTTTTTGTGGCGTCATCCGCAACACCATCGTGATCTTCCACCATCGTTATTTTCCTTGGACTCGCACGTTATTATTACATGACGTTTTGTTGCCACAAGGGGGAGTGGAGGAGATAGCTGTAGAATAACAGCTAGAGGGAGAGTGAAAGGTGAAAGAGTCAGAATAACCCGCACGTGTGCTCCAATCCTTTCTACTTCTTTACTTGAGATTTGTGAACTTCTTTGTCGACCGCTCAAGTATGCTAACCAAATCTTCATATTATCTCCTGAGCTCAGCGAAGTTCACTTCCTATCGGCGGCAACGCCGCCACCAAGCCTTGTAGATTCTATATTACAGTGAAGGGAAGGATAAAGACTCGATTTATATACGGAGAATCATGAGGGAAAACTTTGATGCTTCGCCACTCTGTCACTTGCCACCGGATATGTAACAAACGAAAAGACGAGGGAGACGAGTGACCGTATGTGAACCATGAAGTTGCGCTTTCTGCCCGAGCTAGCGCTCGGATGATGTGTAGCTTTTCTCTGCTCAATGGGTGTTCTGAAGTTTGCTGCATATCTTGGCAATCCGATCAGATAATATACCGCTAAGCGGACTGCAACCAAGACAATAAAGATTCATAAGAGTGAGGAACAGGAGGAGCAAGAGGAGCAGGAGTACCAAGACCGCGAAGCGAACGTCTCTCCATCGGACTCTCTTCCGTCTAATGATCTCATAGCTCAGCCCGGCTCGTAGTAGTTCCAAAGCGCTATCCGAGCAGTTTCGCCACCCAACTGAACTGGGCGGAATCTGGCCGTTCTGAAGCAGTCTGAGCTGCTTTCTAAGAGTATTGCGTTATGTAACACAATTATGCACATATATACACATACTGTGGGCATGAATGTCAGTACCTCATCTGGCAATAGTCCGTTTACTCCAAATCTACTTTGGCATTCATTTTGGGAAACTCCGCCTTCTACAATCTCATTGCCCTAAGGAGGCGGTGCTGCCTAAGCCGCCAATTAGACTCAATCTATGACAAAGCGATGGCACCGATCACAGCACCAAGATGTGACGAACATTATAATAACTCACCGGAACGAGCCTTATTTTGAGCCGTAGCCTTCTAGCTTGAGCAGCTAGGTGGCAAGAAGACTAATCCAGAGCTACCAACGGGTTAAACCGCAATTGGCTGCTCGCAAACTAGTCGTACTGGGCTACTGAGATCACTGCTTCCGTCTGTGGAGGAAATCGAGATTGTATCCCATACCATGCGCGCATTGGCAAGGGAGCCTTAGCGTACTCCCATTTTTAATATCCCTCACAACATACGTGATTCAAGAGAAACGCGATTGCACACAGAAGATGGTATGTAATATTCCAAGTCTGCAATCTGGTATATACCTATCACAGAGTACAACCCAGAGAAGTAATCAACATTGTAAAAGAAGCTAGCAATATCGCTCAAAAACAGGGGGAAAAAAGTTACCCAGGAACCCCACAACCATGATATGTAATAAGAACAACCCAGACTCCTCGTAACCAGAAACAACTCCCAGCCTTTCAAAAATCTCTATCATCTCCAGAATACCGGTTTTCGTTATTTTCGTGAGGCTGTAATTGCGTGAGCGACGTTGCTGTTGTGAAGAGGATGAGACGACTCACTTAGACGAGGTCGGCGCATCGAGCAACTAAGTTATCAAAGATCTCCTCGATAGTAAGGCCGGTTGCGACTGTTGGATCATCATCGTGCATCGAAGCGGGGATATATGTTTCTTCTGGCGCTGCGGGGGCGGAAATGCAGCCCATATTCTCCTGCGTAGGTAGTGGAGACGGAACCTGGGCGACTGGAGACGCAACTTGGGAGGTTAAAGTAACAACCTTACCGACTGGAGGTGCAATCTGGGCAACTGGAGTAGCAACATGGAGAAGTGGAGTAGCCACCTGGGGGGCTGGAATAGCAACCTGTAGAACTGGAGTAGTAACCTTGGCGACTGGAGATGCAACCCGAGCAACAGGATACGAAGAAACCCTTTGACTCTTCAAAGGAGTAATGACTGGCATGGCAGCGATCTTGGTGATATCTGTTTCTTCAGGTGAAGCGACCTTATATTTTTTGTTTGTCCTCCCTGGTATGTGATCCTCGGGGTTCTCGATGGCACCAACATCCGTCTTCCTCTTATTTGGCGAAACTGGCTGCTGAGGCTGCGGGGTTGTCTCCATTTCCAACTGCGGTAGATGTTGGTTGGTCTCTTTCTCCACTAAGGCAGCCGCGGCGGTATTCTCGTGACATATAGCCACCAGAACACGTCGAGAATCGTCTTCCAACCAACCCCACTCGACCCCCTCAGTGACTGCAGTAATAAGCATATTGCACACGTCGGCGGGAATTAAATCGAACGGCTCCTTCAGAGGATATCCATTAGCTTCGCAAATGGCGTTGACGTAGGCAAGGCGACGAGCCGCAGCCGCAGTGTCTGAGGGGTCGCAGCCGAGTTTCTGCGCTAGTTCAGGGTGGGGTATGGGGAGATTGTTCGGCATGTTTGCAGGAGGACTAGTAGTTGGTGCTGGGGTTTGGGGAGATGTCTTGTCCAATGATGTATTCTTTGAAGTTGAGGTGGGAGAGAAATGAGAGCTTGGAGTGGATTTATTGCTCTGAAGAGAAGTCTTTGGAGATAAATCCACGTTCGTAGTTTGACTCCAGACATCCCTTGCCCAGAACTTTGGAAGTTGAGAGTGTGGTGATGCGGGTTGTGCCATTTTTGGTGGCAAGAATGTTGTACCCGCTGTCGCATCACCGGTGGCAGACCTTGTGCTGCGACGTCGGTTACCACTAGTTGTAGCTGTGGCTGCAGCTGTGGCTTTGGTTGTGGTTTTGGTGGCCCTACCACTGCGGCGCAGATTGGCGGAACCCGGAACACGGTCGGGATCCTGCGTGAGAGCACCTGCCACATCGTAGTTTGAAAGAACAACGGGCTTGGGCTGTCTGCACCCCGGCGCAGGGGTCGAGAGACAATCTACGTATATCGTTAGTCAACCCGCCGGGAATAAGGAGGAAACAGGGCTTACTCAGAAGGTCGGCAATAGTATCAGCGCCATGCGCTTTGATGATGGTGTCGAGCATCTTGTGAAGCCCCGAATTGGGGCCTGAGTATGGGTTATAGTCATGTCTGTCGACAGAAACTTGGTTTTCCATCTGTGCTCTGTCGCTTAGAGATGAAGAGAGCAGCGGGGCTAGGGATAAAGGTGCAGCGGGTCAAATGAAGAATGGGAAGAAATGAAGACGGTCGGAGATGGTGAAGGTGATGGTTGCAGAAGCGTCGATAGATGGTTTGCAAATAAGATGGTGATGGCGGGAGGAGGTTGATGGGAAGGAGAGAAAGAGAAAGAGCAGTGCAGTAGCCTAGGCGCGGGTTGTGTGTGACTCTAGAATGTGTAGGCAAAGTCGAGTCGAGAGCAGAGAAGCGCGTCGCGGGAGGGTGAATGAGAAGCCTCAACCGCGAACGTCACTCACTTCCGAATCCACACATTCAACAACAACCGCCTTACGCACGCCATTCTAGGCAGCTACAATACAAATACGAATGAACTGCAACTAATTGCCACTTACTGCATATTTTGAGCCGCCTCAAGGGAATCCCGATTTCCCGACCGCTTACCCGCAATCGCCACAACGCGTGACGGTGTCATCGTGGCCGGGGGTAACAAATGTTACCCGATGCTGCAGGGCCGCCATTCAAGGTTCCCTTCCTATTTCAATGAATTCCGGGAGCTGTTGAACGCCAGACCGTTTTAAGGCGGCGATAGCAATGAACAGACTCAAAGAAAACAAGAGCATGTGGTCAGTACGAAGGGAGGGAGCTAATAATTATCTGTGCATGATCCGCGCGCAGAGAACAAAGGATAAGCCCCGCATCTCTCTGTCTGGGCGCCAGTCAACCGCCCTAATACCAGCTCCACCAGAAGTGGGGGCGATTTGGGCCCATACGGGCGTTAAACGCTTCTCCATGTTAAAATCGCCGCTTTTCTAGTGGGTGTGTGAGTGAGACTGCTCAGATTAAGGGTTAGGTTTAGACAACCTCGAATGACTGAAAGCCGAAGGTGCTTTCTTCTGTCGAGTATGCCAGCTGCTCTGCTAACGCCGAAGCATGCATACATGACTAGACATACAATGAATTTTTCCCCTCTCGCTTTGCATCTCCCCTCTCATCTATGTGTAAATATGTTGGCCTCGACCTCTCTCAGATTTAAACGGTAAGGGCTAAACACAGCAGAGATGAGAGAGATGTGTTCCTTGATCGGCCCAGTCTATTACTCGTATAATAGTATTGCTGGTATTCCGGAGCGCACCGTGGCAAATTCCGAGAACCCACCGGGTGTCTCCAAGATATATGACACCTTTCTTTGCGTTGCTCCCGCCACCCACGCTTGACACTTTAATCCCAGTATTATAAGTCCCTCCTCTGACCTTCTATATACATCTTAAACTACCGAGATCATCCCGACTACGGGACCATCGCTAACAGAAAACTCTACCACAAAAATTGATACTTACGAACGCCAGTTCACTAATTGAGGTCGCACAAACAAAAGAAAAAATCAAAAACTATAGAAACGAAAACTATAGAAACGAAAACATGTTAGGCGGTTAAAAGAAGAAAGCACAGTAGCACAATTGATCTAGCTACCTGAATTAGCAAAATGGGTTGTTCAGAAGGGTGCATTCGTGAATCGCCAGCAAAATGAAGGAGCGGATATCTTTATTGCATATAAAGGCAGTGGTTTTATTTCTACCAAGAACCCCCTTACCTAGCTTAAGTTAATATTAACATTTGGTCCACAAGAGAGCTACTTCGGTATATCCTCTATGAAGCTCCCCGAGCTCTCACGGTAATTCCCCTCTCTATCAGTAACAGAGCCATCGACTGAGCAGTCGGAAGCTTGCGGGCCCAATATAAAGGTGTTCTCCCAGACTTATCTTTAGCCGTAGCGTCCGCGCCATATTGCAAGAGCAGCTGAATAACATCGACTTTCCCGTGCATAGTCGCAATAATCAACGCAGTCCGTCCACCCCGATCTACCAGCTCGAGGCCTGCCGTATGCTTGAGTAGAAGTTGAACCATGTGTAGACTGCCGTATTCGGCCGCGAGATGAAGCGCTGTCGTTGATGTCGCAGCCGGTGCTCTCCCAGGATCCGCCCCGTTTTCTAGGAGTAAACGCACCGTTGATAGGTTGTTTTGGACAACTGCTATGTGTAATGCCGTCATGCTTTCGTTCTGAATTACTACTGATAAGTGGTCGACCAGCACGACCATTTGTCCAGACCCTGTGCTTCCCGTCGCCACAGCACCGATGGGCGTGCCGTATTCTAACAGCATCCGTAGAACGCTGATATTGGGTTTTCGCACGTTTACGGCGCAATGTAACGTTGTTTGTCCTTCGTCCGTAACAAGGCTGGGATCAGCGCCATGGTCCAACAATAACCGTACAGTTTCCACAACGTCGTCTCCCTCGCCAACTACCGCGCGATGAAGAGCTCTATATCCGAATATTCCTGGCGTTGACGGATCTGCTCCGGCTTCTAGTAGCCATTTCACCATCTTGTAGTTGTTTTGCGTGGCAGCGACAAATAGGGGCGTCATCTCACTCTGTCGTGAGAGGTAGTTGACGTCGTGCCCCATCTCAACCAGCGACTTGGCTTTGCCGATGTCACCGGAGGTTACCGCTTTCAACAGGGCGTCTTTAGAGTGCAGGAGGGAATGGGTTAGGCGAGTCGTGAGAGATGTGCTTCTCTTGATTAGGGGCGGTTGGGAAAACCGGGTGTCTTCAACCGGTGTCTCGAGTGAAGAAACCTCGTGTATGGATATCTGGGGAGATTTGCTTGGGCGGGAGACTGTTGAGTCGGTGTAGCTCGGGGGTGGGAAATCTGGCAAAATGGGTTTGCGACCACGGGGGCGAGTTGGTGATGGTGGTACAAGATAGTTGGCCCTTTTCGCCGGCGACTCGTTATTATTAACGTACCTCTCCTCAATCACCACCTCCTTGCCTTTATATCTTCTGTCCCCCGAAACCTCTGCGTCTGAGTCGTTTCCACGGTCACTTCTTTCCTCGAAATCGCCCGACTCGAACGCTTGTTGGAACCACGCAACGATGAATTCCTTTTTCTCTTCGAGCACTAATGCCGGAATGCCTGGTCTGGGTCAACCCGAATAACGAAGGCGAGATTTTTGTCTAAGCTATTACCAATATCTTTAAGCTCCCGCCGGAATTGTCGCCATATCTGTCTCTCGTCCGACGACGCGCAGTCGGTAGTAAACGAAGACATAACTGAGCTTTCCCTCAACCCTGACCGATATTCCGAAATGAATTCGTTGAGCTTGTGTTCTAAACGTGATTGGGAACAACTAGGTTGCCATTAGCGCAAAGGGTTTTAATGGATTGGAGAAGCGTACGCCTGGACATTCGTGTTAAATGCCGTGAGCAAAACCGTATGAGACACGATACGATCGCGTAGCGCAGACACCCTATCTTGCGACCACCTCAGCCGGTCAAACGTGCGTTTACTGTGGGACCCAAGGCTATTGAACTTCTGCAACAGGTCCTCGAGATCCTTTAAAACACTACGGCAACCCGCCGTAAGATCCTCCAGGTGTACCCTTCTCTCTGCGCTGAGTTCGCTCCCCAACTCCGCTACGAGCTCATCCGTTTCTTTTAGCACGATATGCAGACAACTAACTTCTCCAGAAATGTCCTGGAAGTCCTTCGGGGCGCCTTTGCACGACTTGTATATGATCCACGCTTGCTGGGCGAACACGATGATGTCGCCGGTGCTGCCGCCGAAGCTCATGGTTGGGTGTGCAGATGGTGGAGTGCGATCGGTCGATGGCGAAGAAGAGTCCTGGGAATTGCGAAAACGGACTCTTATCGATTGTGGGAACCACCCAATTGGAAAGTTCCGGTGAGTGCTCTCAGCCGCTTCATGTCGCACCAGATGCTCGGTTCGCCCTAATACCTACAGCCAAGGCGACTGGAGAGAGAGGTTGTGATTAGTGTATGCTTTGGGCTGCGCTAGGCTGTGCTCATAGATCGGACAAATGGTGGGCCTCACTAACTTTCACAAACTCTCACCCATAATTTGAATCACGACTCTTACATAACATCCATATTCAGTTTAACACAAATCTCTCCAGAGTTACTCGAATTGTTATAGATATAGATGTGACTTTTGTAAATTCGTTCAAAACCCTTACAGAGCGGGCGGCTGATTATTTGTTTATGGGCTCAAAATTAAAAGCTATCAGGTTTGAATAATGAAAATCATGTAGAGTATATGGCCGTGCGAACGCGAAACAACGAAATGCGAAACCTCTCAACCCCAATCTCCATTTCCAATTAAAACCCCAACAAATCCCTTGCATGCTCCACATCCTCCTTACTCCTTCCATTCAACAGACTGTCGACAATCCTCGCCGTCTTTTCTTCTATAAGTCTCCGCTCCTCCTGCATATCACCCATCTTCTCTTTCAACCACAAACACACTGTAGCAGTTGCCCATAGCGTCTCCTCGCCTGATGGTAGTTTACACTTCTCTACCCCTAGGACCTCAATCACTGTCTTTGAAAACCTAAAAGACCCATCGAATGCCTGCTCGCAAGTGAGTGCGGATAAAACAGCTGAGTGATCGTTGAGGTCTAGGGTAGTGTCGCATTGATCATGGCTGCAACTCTCCGCGAATTCCATTGCCATATAATTGTGAGGTGAACACATCAACCCAGGAGAGGACAACTGCTGAGTGCACGACTGAAAAGCATGAGACTGTTGCATCATTTGTATTTCTTGCATCTGTCTCTGGTATACCTGGGCCCGGAAATCTTCCAGTATCGGCGACTGGACGGAGGGCCCGGGTACGGAATTCAAACTCTGTGCAGTCACTGTACACGCGCCCGTCCCACTCAACCCTATATAAGCAGTGGCCGAAGTAGCAGGCAAGCCACAGAAGACTAGGGCAATACGGGACAATACTGCTGTAGGGCCGGTGCATTTGGGTTTATACCGTGCGCCTCTCGACGAGCAGAGGCAAAAGAAACATTCCATATCTTGGCCCGCTTCCGAAATCGATCAGTATTGGAACTGTGGAGGACTGGCCTCGACCGCCCCCTACATGAGGGGGCGGCTGGCCAATAAGTAGCACAATCTACTTTTCGTCGACGGTTATAAATGAGGTCAATCGGCTTGCCAGTTGGAAACGCAAGCCAACGTGCGTGGCGTGGGTACCTATCGCTTCCTTGGACAAGATATGCTCTGGAATCCGGCCCTCAGATAGGTCTTGATGATCTAAGTGGCCGTAGATACTGCGCATGCTGAAGCACGGCTTCGAGAGCGCAAGTACAGGGATAGTTGTGATAATCTTCTCCTTGTTGTAGGTACCGGTGAGATGGATTTCTTTGGGTGGAGGCGAGGGGAAAGTGAAATATACGCTGGATCGCACTCCATGAAACATTGGTGGAGGGATCCGAAACGGACTTTGCAGGGCCACCAGGTTGTCGGATGATTCAAGCTCTTTCTTTCCCTCCCAGTCGATGGCCCAGTCTTCGATATGCGGAGTCAAAGCTGCCTTGAGCATGCGGATCACTTTCTTATGGCAGCGCTCACCGGGTTGCACGGTCTGCGCATATCCCCTCCCGGCCCTAGCGATGCTCTCGACGATGGAGTGGGTGACTGTTTCTGCGATGCCGAGAGTAAAGAATCGTACTTTCTCCGCCGCCGCGGATTCGACGTAATTGGCGATATACTTGTTATCGAAGACTTCGCCGTCAGTCAGAAACAAGACCTCGAAGTTGGACCCCGGAATGCGCTGATCAGTAGTGGCTTTGAGAGGAGCTAGCATTTCCGTTCCGCCGTAGTCGGCAGACATCTCGTTGGCATGGTCCTGAGAAACCTTCAGGGTCTCGGCGGAGTAAGGCATGCTCGGTGGAAACAAAAAGCTGAAACTACTGCCCAAGGAACAAAGGTTAAAATTGATCCCAGGCGTAAGTGACGCAAGGAAAAGAAGTAGTGAGGATTTAACGGCTTCGATCCTGTTGCCTCTCATAGAGCCCGAGCGCTCTACAACAAAGACGATCTCGGGAGTCTGAGAAGGTATGTTAAGAACTTTCGGTATCAAGCTATCCATGAGGTTGGTGGTATAAGCTTCGACTGGGTCCGGAGCAGCGATAGCACGGGGTTTGTCGAGATTCTCCGCAGACAGGGTGAAGACAAAATCCTTGTCCAGTCCGGCAGGGCTTGAGGTTCGGGGCATAGCGAGTTCTGCACTCGCTTTCTTTGGGTCCAGCTCAGCTGTCTCGGGATCTCTATGGTGTGCGCCGATTTAACCATGATGGGGTGACTGGGGCTTCGGAGTGACTTGATATTACCAGCCATACCCACGTCCACAACCAAAGCCGGCCATTTTCCTGCATCTCTATTGGTAATGAACACGACGCTAACTGCCTTCTAGCGCCCTCTAGATTGACCTCCTCAGGCGGAATCCCATATTTAGGACAATGGCGACAACAGCACCAGCGGGTACATTTCCAACGGAAGTAGTCCACACATCGTCAGCGTTGTCCTCCAGCAATGCCGCCGACTTTCCTTCAGCTTTAGCAGCTTCGAAGATTTTCTTGTCCTGCGCCTTCTCTTGGGCAATGCCGGTAGTCGTCCTGGTGTTGATACGGGCGGTGAATGACGTGATTGCCGAAGACTCGTAGAGCGGAAATGTGTAGACGCATTCGTTCTGGTCGCTGGAACCAAGAGGATTGTAGAAGATCTGGGTGAGTGTGTTGATGGTGGTGAGGTCGACGATGGAGCAATTGAGGTGGGTGGAAACAAGATGAAGCTGAGCGGATTCGTGCGAAATGGAGGAGCGAAGGGAGACGACGTGCATCATGGAGAGTGGCGGGACTTGCTTCCGCTTCGGTGGTTTGATAACTAGCAAGAAGGTTAAACCTGCGTGCTCCCCGCAATTAAGATATGAAGTTTCTATCCACTATAAGGCGGATTTTAAGGCTTTCATAGGTGTTACTCAAACGTGACGCCGCACTCATACATGACTCTTCGATATTTTTAATTTTCAGCTGGGTGACTCGGTAATCCCATAATTTTGTTTGGGGGCTATGTTATAAGCACCCATTAATTAACCAACTTAAGTACTCTACTCGGGATAGGATTTAATACCAAAAAATGGTGAGTGCGCAGAAAATTTACTGTTTCTGGTAAACATTTCGGAGCGTTTTACGAATAATGTATTCTATGTGGTATTCTTAGTGTACCACACTCCGAAACTAGTGTTCTCGATAATTTCTCTTACGGTGGTTGCTAGTCAGAAATGGGGAGTCCCACTGTACGACTAGGTCCCACTGTACGACTAGAGCCGCATCACATGAGGGTCTGGCGCGAGATAACTGCGCGCCACTCCTGACAGGAAGCTCGTTCAAAAAATTTGCGCACAACTAACTGGCGCAAATGACATGGGACTATAGCGTGCATATCTGATATTTAGTACACCCATTCATTCAATAATAAGTTCAGGTTTCATGGTAGCTATAGTACTCCGCGTCTATCAGTACGCGAAGTGTTTTAGACATCTTGACACTGGCCATTCAATCAGAATAAACTCAGACGCTACTTATATCCAAAGATATTGTAGTGCGGAAGAGCGGTGTTTTAATAATTGTTTCTATTGTTACTATCGAGATGGTTTCTTGATTCCAATTTCTCCGCATCTCTGGCCTACCTGGTACCGATACACATCAATTGCAATGTTTCCCCATCTGCTTTTTTCATCGTTTACACAATTCACACCAACAAAGGAAATAAATTAAAAAAAATACAAAAATAGCATTAAAGATATGTAGTATGAGTACTATCCCACAATATTAACTACACGTAGCTGTATTCGATACATGCACCCTTAACTCACGCCCTGACTCGCTCAACTCCGGTACCAATCCCAGCAACTCGATACCTACCAACCCCAGCAGCACATCCACTCCATGGGCGATCATCTGGTAATCCTCACATCTGTCAATGTACTCGCATGGATTCGTGAGCTGTATAGGAGCTTCGAACTCCCGCCGTAAAATCTCCTCTGCGCGCTGGAGACGGTGTCTTACTTCAGCCTCACTGTCGGCGAGCTCACTTAACGAAGCTCCGAGTCGTAGCATGACGTCTTGTGGGCTATTGGATCGGTGAATGGGGACGTGGGTTTGCGTGGTATGATGCTGTGCAGTCGAGGCGGATGATATGTCATTGACGGTGGAAATGTGTGGTTGGGAAAATCTAACACCAGGAACGACGAAATTTTGGTTGGGAGGAGACATGAGAGAGCTGTAATTCAACTCAGACCTCTGGAGAGCGGCAGCTGGAATGTCGTGGTGCTGCAGTGGGCTCTGGAATTGGTTCGTGGGGGTCACACTACTTTGGATAGGCGGTCGAAGTGGCTGAACTGTCGGCAACATGTGTACACCGCTAACGTTTGGTGTGACGAGAGGTGTTCGAACTACTATAGCGTATCTGCATGGATACCACGGATGACAGGAATGTTTGGGAGTTGTTGAGTCCGAGATTTCTTGGGTGCTGCCAAACATCCGTGCTTTCTAACTCAACGGTCGGGTTAGTTCAGTTCTGGTACTTTATGGGATGAACGAACATTTTCCGATGCAAAGTCAATGACACTCCGAACCGAGTTGTCGACCATACGGCCAACTTCGCCCAATCTTGATCTTATAGTGAATTTGTCTTTATTACTTTTGGATATTCCGAATTCTGAAGATTTCGTCGGATGAAGTGAGACTACGGAAACCGGATCTACCCAGCCGCTTCCGTCGATGGCACCAGCCAGCATTTCGAACATGAGCTATCAGAGTATATATTAGCACAGATCTCCACTACAGCATCCATACATGATGAAGAAGTCTACCTCAGCGCTCGGGGGCCTGAATTTCCCTTGTGCAATTTTCTCCCATAAGTTAACATTAAAGCCAATAAAGTTATTGCCTTGTGCGCCATGTCTTTCCAACAGATTTATTGTTTCCTCTGCTCTCGCACAACGATCTGCTGCCAACTTTCTCTCACCCGCGAGCCCAGCCCCCGAATTTAGCTGCTCTTCATCCCGAAGCGCCTTCAGCCGTTTCTGAGCAGAGCTCAGAGGCCGAGAGAGACCGGCATTCACATCAGCGCCCGCCTCGATTAGAATACGACAGCACTCCGCGCTACCGTTTATGGCTGCTATTCCAATTACCGATACGCCTAGCCTATCAAGGCTATTCAGACAACTCCTATCGTGCAGCATGCTGAGTATGTACTTCAAGATTTCAGCCATGTGGCGACCGGAACGATATGATGCCCAGATATTAAACGCAACTGGATACAGCAAATTTGCACCCAAACCTGGAAACCCGATGAAATTTATATGTCCATATCCATGATTTGGCAAGTATTCCAAAAGGTATTTGAGGCGAGATATCGGCGTTTCTGGCCATATTGTGAGTAGGATGAATGCAGGGGTTTTCCTGCCGCCATGGCCAATTCCTAGAAGGATATCCTTATTCGCACCCCTCTGAAGTAAAAGGTTTGCGTAATCATACATCCCATTCATTAATGCAATGCAAAACGGCGTATAATAGACTTCGGGGGTTCTTGCGTCAGCAGGCCAGCCCATCTCGATTAGTCGAGTTGCAAATGCAAGGTTTCGTTGATGAGTAACAGCACACACTTGTAAAGCAGTAAGTGCTGGTCCGGCGAGAGCATTAATATTCATATGCGGGAGTCCAATATTGGCTTCGGTGAGGACTTCAAAGGCCTCGTAGAAACCGGCTTCTATGACGAAGTATAACCAGAATGTATCAATCATATCCTGCCTCTCCTTAGGGATTAGGTTTTCGAGTAAGTAACGCAGTAATATTGAATTGTTGTGCAGAATTGTACACATAACAATCGATGATCTTTCTTCTTTAGATAAGTTGCCCATAGTAAGCAAACAGCAGAAAGCTTTGAGCATGTCGGCCTCCCTACAGTGACTATCGCGATGAAGAAGCCGCGGAATGAGAAAGGGGCCAGTCATGCAGGCCATAATCACAGCCGGAAAGACATTATATGAAGAAGTCCTGCGAGCGGTGATCCAATGTTGCAAAAGCTCCAAGACGTCGGGAAAGTGTAACGTTGCAGCGAGCAGAACAGCCCGATCTACGTTCTCGGACTGGGGATCTGGATCTAGCTTCGTGAGAACTCGTACAGCGGATGTATTTCGCTGCCAAACTGCCCAGTGTAACGGCGTCCCACGAATGTCCCCGTTCAGTATGTCGACATTATCCATATCTTCCCAGTGGTTTAAGACTGCGCCATTACCCAGAAGGCGAACTGCTATATCTTCCATTTGTTCTTCATTTTGGAATGAAACTAACCAGTGAAGAGCCGATGGACTGTTATCATTGTGCAGAACCAAGACTCCCTTCTCAAGCAGACGTTTGCATTCCGTATAGTTCCCATTGCGACAATGCTCTAAGAGAAATCTCGCGTTTTCGTTTACCTGGTTCATGTCGGTGGTGATATTTATTGTAGCAAACAACTGATCGAACTCGGTACCATGATCCGTTGGTGGTACTGTTCCCAGATGGGGGCTTTCAGGGTTCAAATCAACAATTCCACGATGCTCAAGATTACATCCCGCCCGAATTTTAAATGTACTATCCAGACCCTGGCGAAGTCGGAGTAAGCGATTCGGAAAATGGGTCTGGAGACTTTCGATAGCAATGGAGGACCCATCTGCTGCAGCATCTTCCAGCCACTCAATTGCAATCTTTTCTGGAATCGGTTGGTCGAAGACTTGGTGGAAACGAAATGCAAGCCCGCGATGAAATTTCGATCCTAGTTCACACGCTCGAACCAACCATTTACTGGCCTCGTCCATTTCCTTCTTGCCAGCCTGAAATTGAGGATCAATTGCAAATTGGAAGCGCAGTTGGCAAGCCAAAATCGCAATTTCACTGTCAGAATCCAATAATGAGGCCAGTTCCTGCAACATGGTGCGCCACGCACACTGATTCATCATACGGTAGGAAAATTGGTTGTCGAGATTTTCCCAAATATCGAGCTAAAGTCGTAGCAGTTAGCCACTCGAAACAAAAAATTTATATTAAACTCACATTTACCAAAATCTTATGTGGGTCCTCAAGATCCCAATACTCTACGTTGGGGACTATATTTTCTACCTCTCTTTTATAGGTCTCGTTAGCTTTTTCAATAATTTCTTCTAGGGCTATAAGATTGAGCACGTACCCATCCTCATTTGATAGGGCGGATATTGCCGCTTTCAAGTCCCGATTTGCGGGGTCTTTACAGACAGTGGAACGAATGACTTTGCCGCCATAACTCATAGCCATATCCTTTCGGGCAGAAGAGAGGATCGCACAAACCGCAAATTCCGGGAAATCCTCCCCCGATTTAGCCTGAGTGACAAATTCTTCAAGTCCAAGTGCCCCGTGTACGTTCTCGTGTTCGGAGCGGAGCAAGTCGAATGGATTTGCCTCACTGAGCAATGAGCGCCACACCATTAATCCTAAGGAGTACACATCTGTGAGCGCTAGGCCCACTATTGAGAGCCTTTGCTTCGCTTCCGGAGCACTCCACAACCAAGTACCGCCTGGGAGAAAATGAACGTCGTCAACTGCAGGATTGATCACTGCTAGGCCGAAGTCGGACAGCTTGGCCACAAAATCCCGACATCCATTCCGACAAATTAGTACATTCTCCGACTTCATATCGCCGTGGATGATATTACACTGGTGAAGCGTATCAAGACCAAGCGCTACGTCAAGTAATAGCCGGCGGAGTAGGTCGGGGGTCATATCTTTTGCGTTTTGTTGAAAGTCATGTAGTGTACCGTATTCAGAACATTCCATTACCAGAACAGGCCAAGCGACTTGGGGATCATCGTAATCTTGTTCGAAGTCGAAACCGAGAAGGCTGATGATATTCTCATGGTTTGACAACGACGGATGACATAACACTCTGAGCTCTCGCAGTACAGCTTGGTACAAGTCATGGCGATTAGTTTCATGCGACCGGTTGGGAACTTTGATGCATAAAACCTCCGTTCCTGTCGGAACATTGCCAAGCCCTTTGTCGGGTGCTAAATTCAAGGCTGAGAGAGGGCAACCATACACTCGAAAGTGATGACCGACACCGATGACCGGCTTGTTGCCACTCCAGTACATATTGATCAACATGTGCTTGGGCGAGAGGAAATCGGGTCTTTCATGAAGCCTCAAATATATGCTCATGATGCTCACGAAAGAAGGCATCACAACGGATGGGTGCTGCTCGTGCGGCTGACGCTGTCGTGGATTTGAAAATATTCCCCATTCCAAACCCGTTTGCGAGGAAAGAACCGACTGTGCTGCGAATACGCCCGGAAGTCTAGATCTGGTGAAGTCCATTTTTCATTTACCGTGTGTATGAGGGGGTGCGAAGTTTGAAGGGCTGTAGGCGGGTGCTGTGAGGTTCTGGATGAATAGGGCGGGTCAAAATTGCTTTTTCTTCAGCTGGTATACCCCGCATAGGGATCGCGATGGAGATTTATCTTTTGAATGATATTTCAAACACGAAACCCCAAAAGAAGCCTTCTTCCTTGAAACCGTACGAGACTACAGAAATTTGACTACCTTTCTTTCAAACGGCTACAATGACCGGTCCTTTCGAAACGGCGGGCCTTACAATTGCGGGCCTAAATCTTCCGGCCCAACTTTTTAGTACTTGCGTCCTTGCCTATACTACCTTGTCGGGCATCAAAGATATTGGTCGCTCTTCCGGGACACTTTTCTGGCTACTTAAGGTACAGGAGACGCGATTTTTGGTTTGGGGTCAAAGTATGGATATTTATGGTCGCGGATTGAGCGAGGATGCACTTGGGAGACCAATTTACGAGATGATCGTAGCAGCGCTTGTTCAGATATGCTCGCTACTGGAGGATTCTGACAAGCTGTGTGCACGCTACGGTGTTCAGCAGGGCCCAGATATACAGACGGACGCAACACAGCAGTCTATATTCGATCAGGAAGTCCGTAGGCAGTCGACGGTTGTGTTTCAGGTGCAAAAGAGCTGCTCACTATTACGGAAAGTATGCTGGTTTGTACAGGATCGTGCGAAATTCGCTGATCTAGTGAACGAACTCACGGCGTTCAATGACGGGCTGTATCAACTCCGCCCAGTTAATGTCGGTGAATCTCTCACTGTTACCATAAATGCGGAAATGCTGGCGCGGGCCATGCTCGAGGACGGTTATCCGGGTGTACAGGCGCTGATGCAGGCAACTATTGGGGGCGGTGGATCGGGGAGTGGGAGGTTAGCAAGTGGAGCGAGCTCGGTACTGGGCCAAATGGCATCCGCACGCAATGCAGCCCAGCCCAGCGAAGTTTTCAGTTCCGGATCACCCTCCCAACACCTATTAATCGATATCCGTCAACTGCATTGGCTAACTTCCATCCCAAACGACACCCCCAACCGTCGGTCATGGGCATCCCTTTCTCTCCATTCTCAACCCCCTACAACAGGGAACAATAGCTGCACTGTCACCATTGAATGGCGTTCTTATGACCCAAAGACGGTCTTCGGGTTGCAGAAAAAAGCCCTCCAAGAACGAATTGAGGGGTTGGTCAATATGCTCCGACATGAGCCAAAACCACCAGGTTTTCGAGTCCTAGATTGCGTAGGATACTTCGAAGATAACTCAAATCCCAGGTTCGGACTCGTGTTTCGATTCCCACAAAGTCCCAATCAATCGAGCCAGCAGCGCGCAGTCACGTTGTATCAAGGATTGTTAGGGCCGCTGTCAGTTCCTTACCTTGGAAAGCGCTTCCATCTAGCATTGACCCTGGCTAAGTCGCTGTACGAATTGCATGCCTGTGGATGGCTTCACAAGTGCATTAGTTCTCACAACATCTTGTTTCTCGAGGACAACATCGACCCCGCCAACCCTGCGAGGCAGAGGCCTCCAGTCCTCTCGCTAGACAGCCCTTACTTCTCCGGGTTTGCACTGTCTCGACCTGACGACCCTAATACACATTCATCACAGAGTGCTGTCGAAGAACAAATCGGGATTTACCGGCACCCGGACGTCTATAATCCATCCAACGCGATATCTCGTTACTCGGTTTTGCATGATATATACAGTTTGGGCACCTTGTTGATCGAGATTGGCACCTGGGAGCGTCTTCGCAACTTTATTGGGAGCAGTCCATATTCAAGACATGATCTAAGACGCAGTCTTCTAAGCAAAGTTGTCCCCATGCTCGGACCGGCTATGGGGGAAAAATACATGACGGCGGTTCGAAAGTGTCTCGATGGCGAATTTGATGGAATACGCGGATGCTGGGAAAATCCTTCGCCCGTGCGGGCCGCGCAGGATCAGGAGGATTACAATTCCAACTTGCTGAGGTGTTTCTATTGGGAGGTGGTAAAACCGCTAGGAGAATGTCACGTCTGAACTACAGGTGTTAGAAGGTGCTACGTATGGCGGAAAGTTTTTGCTTTGGTGTGTTAGGTATGTGAGGGGTGCAGGAATGATGCAGGGAGATGATATTGTAGCAAAATGTCTCATCTGACGAAGTTGAAAATTTCAAACGCATGCGAGTATTTGACCGCCCTAGCAATCTAGCGGACAGGCTGTTCTTATTCTGACCCATTGTTCACTGTGAGTAGCCAAACATCTAGCATACATAATGTTTGTCTTAGCATAAATACCCAGCCCCATAAACCATCCCACCACGCTCCTCTTACGCCCTATATTCTCCGTAATCCGCGAGGCTTGCTGTCGTGGTTGACGGTGTTGGGGGACCGCCGGACGAAGTATCGGAGTTAATCTCGAATTCTAGCGATCCATCTCCCTCATTTTCAACATCTAAGTCTTCGTTGCAGGTGAGCCTATGCAAAGGCCTACAAAACGGTTAGAAAGCAGGTTCTGTATATTCGAAGGACACGGACAAGAAGACCCAATTTCGAAGCCTGCTATCTTCGGTCGAGTTGGAATCGACAGCAAGATCGTTCTCAGTTTTAGCTTCTGTCTGAATCTCTTCCAGAGCACCACCTTTTCTACTTCGTATGATCCAATGCCCACCTAAACTAACCTCAGGATGCCATAAGCCGTTTAGACATGTCCACCCACTAGAGCACAATTCCCTGTCATATGATTCCTTCATAGTAGCACTGCTGAGGTCATGAAGAGCCTCACGGCAGAGAATTGCTCCCGTAAGTCTATTTTCGATGATCCACTCCACCGTCTCCAGATCTTTGCAGTTGTTGGTATCAGCTCGAGATAGCCGGGTGGAAAATTGCCACTGCAGACTCCAGCCCTCACTGTATTGGTAACGAGAGGATGGGCTAGGTGGTATCACAGCAACTGGCCTATCCCCAAGGCCGGTGTGGCTGAGAACGTGGCCAGTAGCAAGGTTTCTGATCTGGGTCCAACCGGCAGGAATTGCGACCACGGGGACGATGAATTCCCAGAGCTGCGAGCTCTTGTGATCTTTAGGGTACCAGGTCTCGAGGGGCCAGCCGTTGTGGGCGGCACCCGTATCCAGCGCGACATCGCCACACCTACTTGTATTAACGATACTATAGTACACCCTACGACACCGCAGAGAATTAACAGCCCATCATCAATACTAGAAAAAACTCTCTATGTAGGATGTTACCTACGCTTTCCCGTCCATGACTCTACGAATCTCCCACATTTGCTTTTCACTCCCGATGTCTCTATCTTCAATAATCAATCCTACCCCGACACCACGACCCCTCACACTGTTATCTCGCTGGAGGGCTTTCCCGGTTCGGATGTTTGTGATTGAATAAACGTCCGTCCCTTCTTCGCCTGGTTCGGGCTCGACCCACCATATCTGGCGATCGCGGTGTACATTCTCGTCTCGACCGTGCAAGTTCACTTTATGAAAATCATGCTCTGAGTCGCCGACGACGTGGAGGAGCTTGTAATGATATGTGTTCCGAATTAGATAGGCGCCCGTGGTAATTCGGTTCATAATTCGCGAAGCAGTCAAGAGAGATAGTTTGATGTGCTGCGCAAGGTGAAAATATTGGAATAGGGACGAAGAGGGGCTTGGCTACACGAAGGATAAGACGGGGCATTTAACCACAGGACTTACTCGGCGGTTTCACAATCAGAAAGTAAAAATAGCATTCTGCATATATAACCCGAGAATATGGCCTCTGTTTGGTGGTTCAGATTCCAGGGATACGCTATGTGCGGGGTAGTTACCGTAATATCTCGATAAGGCACGTTTCAGTTAGCGTTTGTTTAATTGCTGTAAATGGAAATTCCTCGAAAGCTAAACTAAACCAGATAACCATAGTTACTTGTTTAGGCAAGCTAATCTCCGTATATAGCACACTAACTCGGGGGTGTACCTCTTAGTTGGGATTTTACAGTATTGGGGGAATAGTATTCTCGTGCCTAGACTTATTCACCGAGCGAGGTGAAAGAATTTCTGGTATACGAGAGCAGGGAAACAGGATCTTTGCGGCTGATAGAAATTAATTTTGGCGTTATCGGAGCGGACAGCGGGGCTAAAATAAGGGGTGTATGTGATACGACATCAACGAGATCGATGAAATTTTGATGATCAGATAAGGATAACGGGGGCAAGCGCAAGAGAGCGTTGGGTTAGCGCGTTGATGGAATTGACTTCTTTGACTTCACCTCAACGCAGATAAATTTCAGACATCTCCTTCGCCTGGTCTACCAGATATCAGATCAACACTTATTATCGCCGCCAAAAAATGCATTGCAGATTTAATTTCTTATCCGCTACAAGGTTGGAAATGAGCATTGTTGTAACACAAAAGTTTGTTTCTCCAATTGCATATACTACCGTCCCGATTCTTAATCCTTTGTATTCTCAAAGGTATACTGTTCCATCTGATTATGTTCAATTTGGCCGTGTTCTACGAGCTCTACAGAGCAACACACTTGCTCTGAAAACCAGCCGCACTTCAGCCGCGGGCTACCGAACTACATACCGGTAGGTTAGTCTTTGAAGAAGCAACATAAGCAACAGCCCTGTATCTAGCCAACGCCTGCACGAAAAATTCTGTTGCATGATCAGCCCCAGTTTCCACGGACGCACAAAAGTATGCAATACGCAACATATAGCACGCCGCAAGCCTCTCCATGAGATGTGGTGAGGGAAAATTAACGTTCTAACAACCGCAAGGTAGAGAGTAGTCTTGAAGAAGACACTAATAGTCTCTTAACAGAAAACCATGTCCGAACCCGACCTCCAGTTCAAGAACTCCGTCTTTATTCTCCCAGCTGGTTCGTGCGAGCATAATCGGGGATGAAATGCCGACCCCACTCCAAGATACTTCGCATGCTGGTTGTCTACAACGTCTTCAGCATCATCATCTCCCTGATCTGGGCAAGTCCGTATATCTACCAACCCTACAAGAGACTGCGAGCAAAGATTACACACCTCTCCAAGAAACCCTCTAGAACTAGAGTCCTTGTCAGGGGTGCGTACACCACGAACTCTGTATTTTACGCTGTCATAGGCTCGATCGCCCTCTCGCTGCTCGCGCCGATACTGGCCGGCTACTTAGTCTGGCAAGGGCACGGCTAGAATTCTGTATTCGGGAACGGGAGCGCTAATGATTCCATCGTAATCAGGCTCTCAATCATGCAATGGGCCACAAGCGCCATCTTCTTTGTGAATGGAATCCTCGCATTTCTCGACTTCTGGCGCCTCCTACCAACGTCCAAAATGCAGTCAGAGGAGCCCTTGCAGGACACACTAACACAAAACACGAACGGGTTTCTATCAATGTGCGTCACGGCTATGATCGCGGAAGCATGTGTCAATCTCTTAGGCATAATGTACGTCTTGGAACAAACGCTTCCGTCAGATCCCAACCAGTGGATGTCGACCGATAAGCCTGTCGACCTGAGGGCGTATAGAAAGATGCAAATTTCTGCGACAGGACTGATGGCATCGACAGTGACGTACACGCTGTTCTTGATCTTCCTATTGTGGTGGATGAGTGCGAAGGCTTGCTGCGGTCCCCGCGAAAAGAGAGGAACGACGGATTTGAGGAGACTGTTTCGGTGGTTGTCTGGGATGTGGGTGTTGACGCTGGGAACGTTTGTATTTAGTTGGATGCTGTGGAAGACATTCCTAGAGAATACGGACAAAAGTAACTATTGCATTGAGGATGCGGGAATGCTGGATGCGGTTTTTTGGTGCTGCCCGTGTTATTGGGATTGTGAAGGCATATATGTGCTTCTTGGTAAACCAGTTTACGAGATGGTCGTAGCCGCGCTTGTTCAAATATGTTCACTACTAGAGGATTCGGAGAATCTACGTGCACGCTACGGTCTCGAGCAGGAAGTAGATATACAGGCGGATGCCAGCCAGCAGTCTACATTCGATCGCGAAATCCGTAGGTAGTCAGCCTTCGTATTTTGGGTTCAAAAGAGCTGTGCGCTATTGCGGAAAGTGCGCAGGACTGTTCATGATCGTTCGAAGTTTGCTGATCTGGTCAAAGAACTTACGGCGTTCAATGACGTGTTCTATCAGCTCCGCCCAGTCAATATCGGAGTGTCTCTCACCGTTACAATGAATGCGGAAATGTTGGCGCTGGCCATGTTCGACGACGGTTATCCAGGTGTACAGGCACTTATGCAGGCAGCCATGCCAGAGGGGAGCGGCGGATTGGGAAGTGGGGGAGCAAGGGGTGGGAGATCCGGGAGTGGAGGATCTGGGAGCGGAGAATCGGTGAGTGGTGGGTCTAGGAGTGAGTTTGCAAGTGGAGCTGGCTTGGAATTAGGCCAGATGGCGTCCGCCCATAGTGTAGTCTAGCTCAGCGAAGTTGTCAGCACCTGATCGCCCTCCCCACACCTTTTGGTCGATATTCGTCAACTCCACTGGTTGACATTAATCCCAAACGACACCCATAACCGCTGGTCATGGGCTACTCTTCTTCTCTGATCACCAGTCTTAGCAACCGGGGGCTTCAGTTTCGCAGTTACAGTGGAATGGCGACTGTATGATCCAACAATAGTCTTTGGACCGTGTAAAGGTGCCTTACAAAAGCGAATCGAGGAGTTAGTTTAAACGCTCCGACATGAACCTAAACCACTAGGCTTTTGAGTAGTGTGAACCACGGGATGAAAACGGGACGGGAATCCGTCCAAAAACCGTCCCGTGTTTGTGCCAAGACGGGATTTCGCACGGTCCGGCGAAATGACGGTATGCGGACGGGATTGTAACTACCGCTCAAAATCACAAAAGCGGCCGCTGTGAAAGAACAGCACGGTGTAATCAAGATCGGACATGCGAAGCTGTTAGAACTCATTAAGTAGATCATTTGACGTCAAACAAGCGTCCTTATCGGACAAATATTCGTAGAGTTGGCATGGGTGGATGGTGGGGGAGTTTGCAGGGGGAGGATTCCATCAACTCCCACCATTCACCCATGCCAACTCCACAAATATTGTCCGATAAGGACACTTGTTTGACGTCAAATGATTTACTCAATGAGCTCTAACAGCCTCGCGTGTCTGATCTTGATTCCGCCGAGCCGTTCTTAAGCGGCAGCAATTTCGGTCGATTTGACACGAAATACCGTCCAATACCGCCCGGGATATCCATTTTTGGTCATCCCAAATCCCGTCCCGGGACGGGATGACCAACCTTGAAAACTGCCCCGTTACCATCCCGTGATTCACGCTACTTAGTCCTGGACTGTTTAGGCTACTTAGAAGACAACTCAAGTGCAAGATTTGGACTAGTGTTTCGATTTCCACAAAGTCCGAATGAGTTAACCGAACAACGAGCAATCACATTGCACCAAGCCCTGTCAGAGTTGCTGCCGGTTCCTTACCTTGAAAGGAGCTTCCAACTAGCATTGATCCTGGCTAAGTCCCTATATGAATTGCACGCTTGTGGGTGGCTTCATAAGTGTATTTGTTCGCACAACATCTTATTTCCTGGAGACAACATTACCCCAAGCATCCATTCGAACCAGAGACCTCGATTATCCATGCTAGAGAACCTCTACTTCCCTGGATTTGCATTGTCCCGACCCAATACTCATTCCTCACAGAGTTCTGTTGAAGAACAGATCGGTATTTATCGACACTCGGACGTCTATAATTCATCTGGCGCGGTATCTCGCTACTTGTCTTTGCATGATATATACAGTTTGGGGACTTTGCTGCTCGAGATTAGAACCTGGCAATGTCTTCGCAATTTTATTGCAGGCCGTCCATATTCAAGTCATAATCTAAGGCGCAGTCTTCTAAGCAATACTATCCCTATGCTTGGGTCTGCAATGGGCGAGAAATACATGATAGCAGTTCAAAAGTGTCTCGATGGCGGATTTGATGGAATGCGTGAGTGCTGGGGCGGTCCTTCGTCCTTGCGGACCGCACGGGACCAAGAGGATTACAACTCCAACGTGTTGCGATGTTTCTACTGGGAAGTGGTGAAGCCACTGGGAGAATGCCAAGTCTAAGATTAGGAGTTCTAGAGATACTGTGATGGCGAATATTGACTTCAATGTTGTTGAGTATGAAGCATGCATGAGCCGATGTTAATGTTGTAGTCGTGTACCTTGGATAGTTTCGCGGTACTAGCTATATAGCTGTATATATAGCACGGCATATCTCTTTGTCTTACGTTTTTTTATCCCGCACCTGCTTCACGATGCTTATTTTCATAAATATTTTTTCGTCGCTTTGGGTATGTACGACTGTCCAGATGCTGGATGAGGGCTCCCCCGAGCGCTTCAAAATTTGATCATGATCGGAGCCTTCAGCGCGCGACAGATTAGTTTTGACAGGGTTTATTAGTATTTCCTGGTCAGAGATTTTTCAGGAATATTACTTTGCTACGTGGATTATCTGTGGTTTAATATTTATATATACCTGTTCTACCCCATCGACTATTTGACCAAGTCAGTGTTCTTAACAGTGCAGTCCGTATAGCGTAGCGGAGTGGCAAAGAGTGGGCTATTAGCCCGCTTGTAATCAGCCTAGTGGATTGGGCTGAATGATGCAAACTAGTGCAACTAAATCTAATTGATGTACATAGATCCATGCTGTTTCTACTCCTGTCGGCCAAAAATCATTGGGACCGTACTGCTATATCCCCTCGAACTGAGTAGATGAGAGAGGAAAAGTTTGGGAGAGGAGGTGCAATTACTGGCTATTGGTAGTGGGTACGGAATAGGCTTAAGAGCAGCTCGTACTCTATAAAACGAATTTGCGAAATATTTGTTAACGGTACTGGTACTGTATATGTTCCGACCGATACACGAACTTTGCCCGTTTGCAAACTGGATGGGCTAGTTTGCGAATTTTGACCGGTTCGCGAACTGAGGATTCAGCATGCAACCTTGCCAAAGTACGAGATTTAATCCCACAAAAAAGGCAGGGAGTTATGCAATAAAGATTGTGTAAGACCTGTGATAAGTCTCGGTTGCTCCAAGGACTTCAATACTCGGTCTCCTATCAATCACAGATAGTCATGACTGCCATTTTAACAACCTTAAGCACTTCGCACAGTGTTGGAAATCTGCTTGACACTGCGCCAGGTAAGGATCAGCCAATTTTGGTCTTGAGTTCGTGTATATAGTGACTGGTAAATATTCATAATCCAGGAAGACTACATGAAGTAAGATATGGATATATTGGCGATGATTTGACAAGGGCTCAGAGATTGCATCATGTCGAATTTGATGAAAGTTGTGGAGCCAGTTATAGCTAACTAGTATCATGTCCATTCTCGCAACTTATAATGACTGTAAACGGGTAGAGTTTACATAAACTGACTAGTTCTCAAACCTCTTGTCCGGTTTGCGAACGGGATGAAATATTGCGAACCGGTCAGTCCAGTTCGCGAACTAAAGGGTTCGCCGATGGGTCGGAACATATACATGTCGTCATCCTTACACCCAAGACACTAATGACCGTCACTGGAGCCTCACACAGCTTATTTACCATAGATCATACGTCATTCCCTGGCACTGAGATGCAATGGTGATCTCAGCTCGGTGTTAGTGTCGTCCTTGCCACCACCGCGGGCGAGGCTACTGGCCACGAGGCGAGTGCAGTAGTTTAGATGTCTGTCTGGCGAGCGAGAATATCCCCGTGGCAAAGAGACTACGCTGTCCACAAGTTCGCTTGCTTTCTATAGTGTTGGAGCTGTATAGATATATCTGCTGTACCTAGGCTAACATTAACTTGTTCTACTAGAAAGACTCAGAGAACTAAAGTTCTAATTAGCTTGCGGTCTAGGCTAGTAGCGGAACTCTAAGAATATAAATGAAAGCTACCTACGAAGTACATCACTTACCGAGCAGACATCCTACCTACCAGTTAAGAATCTTTGATTGACAGGATACCCTTTCAACTAAGTTGTACTTTTGGTTAAGGGACGTCCTCTTGGTAAACAAGACGTCCTCCTAACCAAGTAAGAAACTTGGCCGGTGAGGTATATCATATCGTTGCACATCTAGGCTGTAGCTTACTCTAGTTATGTTAGCGGCTAAATAACTACTACATAGTTATAGTAAAAATCTTGTAATTAAAAAACTTTCAAAATGATTTAGTAAGCGTATTACTGGATACAATGAACTAACCTAATAGCGAGCATGCCTTTTATCCAATATGATAGTCTCAGTATGGGACTTATTGCAATTTAATGACCCCAGTCATTGCAACTTGGTCGACATAGGAGTTACTAAATAGTTTTGTCATTTACCCAATCCCACTCTCAAATACCACAAACCCATAAAGAAAGAAAGCAAGACGCAGTAAAAACTATTTTGTTTTAAAAAAGACTGGTTAAATAATGATGCAACTATTGCGCAGGGTTAGTTTTTGGTAGAGGGTTATCTGCTCACATCATTAATATATTACTTCCTTTCTCGATATACGAAACTCCTAAGTTCGGGATTTATTCGAAGTAAAAAAATACATATTTTACATATACTCAATCGTATCATATCATCTCGGCTGCAGCTAAGTAAAGGTGGCGCGCAACGTAAGTTCTGCAGCACGCCGTCCAGAGGTTCTTGATGCGCGCATCTGCACCTTGCACTGTTAAAGTTAAGTACCTTTTAATTTTGCAGTAACAGCTACCAAAAGGTACTAGATCGGTGGTGCGTACTTTGCTGCTCCAATCCCAGCCACGAGAATAACTACTAAACATGGTTCCTTCTTTAACTCAACGGCAATTGCCACCAGCATAGGTGAAAGGCCTCGAGTTCCGTAAGCTCCGCGTGGCAGGTTCCCAATAAAACGATTTGCATCCGCCCTCGTCTACATTGAAAACGATTAATTGGCCTCCTTGTATTTAGAGAAGTAGTAGCTTTCTTATTCTCCATAACCAATAGGACACCTTAGCTCCATCTCCATGTGCACCCTACACCCCTTCAGCCGCCCCTTCGCGCTTCTGTTACGCTGGTTCTCCGTAAAGCAATGCGCGGCGCTCGCTACTGTGTTTTACGGTGTTGGTGGATCGTGGATGAAGAATCGGCCAAGGCGAGAATCAGTTTGGGCTGTTTGTCTCCCGCGCTCCCGGCATCTGGATCTGCGCTGCTAACGTTGAGCGATGCATTCTCCCCGCCCCAAATACTTGACTTTTCGTTGCTGGCAAGTCCATTTGAAGGCCTATAGAACAGTTAGCAAACGGGTGATGTCCATTCGACGGAAACAGACAAGACGACCCATTTTCCAATCGTCTTTTCTTCAGTCGGGTTGGATTCGACAACTAAGTTGTTCTTATATTTAACTTTTGTCTCAATCTCTTCTAGAACATTCGAATTCGACATTCTACTTCGTATGACCCAATGTCCATCCGAACTAAGTTCAGGATGCCATAGCCCGCCCATCCATCCACCGCTGGTATGGTCCTCCTTCTCAACAGCCTGGAGGACAGCTTGAGATCCATATGTATTGTAGAGAATTCCTCCTGTAAGTCTATTTTCGATGATCCACTCCACCGTCTCCGGATCATTGCAGTTGTTGGTACCTGCCCGACACAGCCTGGCGGAAAATCGCCACTGTAGAGCCCAACTCTCTTTGAACTGCCAAAAAATGGAAGGGCTAGGTGGCGGTACAGCAGCTGGATTGGATGAAAGTCGGTTATGACTGAGAAGGTGGCCAGTCGCGAAGTTTTTAATTTGGATCCAACCGGCAGGTATCCCGACCACAGGAACGATAAACTCCCAGCGCTGGGAACTGTTATGTTCTTTAGGGTACCAAGTCCGAAGGGGCCAGCCATCGTGGGCAGCACCCGTGTCCAACGCGACATCACCCTCGCTCGTATTGACTATGTCGTAGAACATCCTGCGACGCCGCACAGAATTAGCAAACAATCATCATAAAGAACTCTCCATACAAGATTCTACCTACTCTTCCTCAAGAATAGATCTACGAATCTCCCACATTTGCTTTTTGCTCCCGATGACTCTATCTTCAATGATCAACCCTGCCCCGACACCACGATCCCATCCGCTGTTATCTCGCTGGAAGGCTTTCCCAGTTCGAATGTTTGTGATTGAGTAGACTTCTATCTCATCCTCGTCGATGTCTGGATCAGGCTCGACCCACCATATCTGGCGATCGCGGTACAAATTCTCGTCTCGTCCGTTCAATTTCACTTTGCGAAATTCATTTTCTGAGTCACCGGCGACGTGGAGGAGTTTGTAATGCTGCATATTCCGGATCAAATAGGCACCCGTCGTAATTCGGTTCATAATTCGCGAAGCGGTCGGGAGGATGAATCGATATACAGTGTAAGGTGAGGATGTCGAATACGGGTGAAAGAGGCGCTTGCCCGCACGGAGGAAAGGGCGGCAGTAGAGGGGATTTAACCGCAGGATCTACTCGGCGGTTTCATAAACATCAGAGCCCAAAAATAATATCCTGCATATTAAACCGGAGAATAGTCCCCTCGGTTGGTAGTTCCGATCCGAGGCGAATTAACTCTGCTGCGGGGTTCATTGTATTCGTCCTGCGGCTGGCAACAGGAATCTTCAATGTTGGTGTGATCGCAGCAAGTATGGGCGCGGAGCTCGAACAGCACTTTACCGCCGGCGAGGGATGCACCACAACCCTACATATTTATTAGCTGGCCGCGGGGGATAAACACCCTCTTTAGGAAGGAGTTCGATGTATTAGAATATTTCATGGATAATAGATATTCCAAAAAACATCGTCTTTTGCTTGCAGGGTCTGTAACAAAGTAGGTGATGGAGGTAAACGTGGAGATATCACGATATATTAATTGGCGTCAATCACTACCTAATACGTCCGCTTCGAAATTTTGGGGTTGCAATTGGGAGGCGCCGTTAGGGATCAGCTGCTCATGATCGTGATCATTCTAGAGTGACGGCCTTTTTCTATTACTGTACCAGTCTTCGTGGTTAGTACGTCAGCAGTCAGAAAGGGGTGTACAAAAAAGATTTTGTTGCGTTTTTTGATCGATTCTTGACCATTCGGAGATCGGAAAAAGCTGGTCGTCGCATCATCACAGATTTCTGTAGGAACTACCCCTTGTATGCAGCAGCTCTAGTGATCTCGCTCACCAGTTCATCGCCATAATTCCTTGACTGCATCGGGCCTCTTGTATTGCCAGGGCCAGAGACTTCCTCTCTAACAGAGATAACCCGTCTAATGGAGGGAAGAAAGTTTGAAATTGATTTGAAGTTTAACTATACTCAATTTTGTGGACTACTTGGAGTCCTTTAGAGCAGTAGTCATTATCACTTGGATATCGAGGCCTTTTGTAAGTTTTTGCCCTTCACACTTACTGAGTGAGTCCATTGCATATTCTCGTACATATTTTAAGGCACCCGAATCGTCCCATGCCAAAGACAGCTCTCGAGTTACAAGCGGGAGTTTGTCACAGTACAGTTAAAGTCTTCAAGCGTGAAGATCTTCAAAGATTTAGGTCACCCGTAGAGCTTAGAATTGAGGGCATTTACAATTCTGCAGCCTGGGCTGACGATATCCAGCCAGAAGGTTATGGCCACGTGCACTTCATACACAAAGTAAATACAAAGTAAATAATTTAAAAGGAAACTTCCAGAAGCTTTCGGTAAAGATAATCGCTTGCGTGTGCGCCTGTGTCTGGCCCATTCTTCGTCCAATTGCATTTTGCATTTTACACAAATCTTCCAGCCAGTGCACCAGCGTTTAAACGCCACCTCATACGAAGTCGTTAAATCAATCGTTTTTTTTGCGGTGGTAAATATCTTGTTTTTGCTTTTCAAGCCAGATTTTAATTTCGATTACAGGGCTCATACATCATGTATTCGAGTATAGGGGTATACCGGTAGCAACTACACTTTCAAAGTACGCATTCCGATAACTACGTGGGCGTATGAATTGTTATATCCTTTCTAATACCGAGCGTTCCTTCAACTGCATATTACTACCCAATTGCTGTTCCGATCCTTGGTGCTTGTATTCTGTGTGCCCGTACGAATACAGCCCCCTGAGCGCGTGAAATTCAGGGCTAGTTCACGACCTTAACATACAACTTTATATCTACTCTACCTTCGCTTGATTAAGCAATATTCGCTTTGAAACTCAGCCGCACTCTGACCGCAGGCACAAAAACTATCGATAATTGGATTTTCTGTAAAGAAGCAATAAGTATCTCCTTAAGTCCAACCCAATTCAAACCCAGGCACCGAGCACGCAGGTTCACTATCCTGCTCTATCTCAGCCGCGATTTCTTGGAACACGGAAAAGGATGCAACTTGCAAATAATATATAACTACCACGCCGCAAGCCAGCCTTGCCATCAACATCAGATGCTGTGCGCGTGAATTGAACTTCTAATAATCGAGAGGTAGGGTACTATTGCAAACAGTGGCTTTACTGAAAGCACTAATACTCTTTTACAGAAAACAATGTCTGAAAATAACTTCCAGCATCACAACAGAACGCAGATCACTGACCCCATTCCCAAGAGCCACGTCTTTATAAAGTGGATATGGGCTGTACCAGAGGAACCGGGAATGGGATGCCGCCCTCGCTCTAAGATCCTTCGAATGTTCATTGTCTACAAAGTCTTCAGCGTCATACTCTCTCTGCTCTGGGCAAGCCCGTACATCTACCGGCCCTTCAAGAAGTTGCAAGCAAAGATCACAAACGTGTCTAAGAAACCCCCCAGAATAGAGATCGGGGGCGCCTATACCACGAGATCTGTATTATACGCTGTCCTGGGCTCGGTCGCCCTCTCGCTGCTAGCGCTGACACTGGCCGGCTATATTTTCTGGCGCCAGCAGGGCGAGGATGTTACGCCTTCCGGCGCAATTATTATCTCAATCATGCAATGGTCTGCGCGGCCACGTGCCACAACCCTCGTCTTTCTCGCGAATGGAATTCTCGTATTCATCGACCTCAAACGCTCACAAACAATTTTCACCTTTCGAACTCAGGAGAATGTAAGGACGTAAAACTCAAATGGGTATCTGCTGACGTGCGTCATGGGCATGGTTTCGGACGTGGTGGTTAACTTCGTTGGTGCTTTATACGTCTTGTGGCAGATTGCTCCAGTCCCGTCTGACTCAGAAAGCTTGAGGGAGTACCATGACAGTTCGTCTATGAAAACTATTATTATACCTATCGACCTGAATGCGTATAAAACGATACGCACCATTGCAACTGCAATGATTATGATAACGGCGGCGTACAGGAAGTTCTGGTCGCTTCCCCTGTGGTGGGCGAGTACGAAGATGTGGTGCTGCGGAGACCGTACGAGCAGTGGAACAACGGATTTGAGGGTACTGTTTTGGTTATCGTGAGTGCTGTAGGTGTCGACGTTGGCAATATTTGTGTTAAGTTAGATGCTGTGGAAGACGTTGTTAGATAATACGCCCATAGATAAGTATTGTATTGAGAATGCGGGATGCTGGATGCGATTTTTTTGATGCTGCCTGTGTTGTTGGGATTGTGGAGGCATATTTGTGCTTAAGAATTCGGGATTTAATGATTTCGTTGGTTTTACATATCGGTAGCTGGAATGAAGACGGGCTGACCTCGCTGTGTACTTACTCAGTAAGAGGAGTGGAAGTACAACATGGATATTGCACTTTTGAAGTGTCAGTTTTAAACTCACTTCAAAGATCGGATCAAACATCAAGCGAGTGTGTTCACATGATCCCACTTCTCACCATTTGAAGCTTCAGTTCCTTCCCTCCAACTATCGCGACAGCTCATCATTCACTCCTCCGCATATTCGAAAGCAGACGGGCGACTCCCGCAGAATATATTTCTACTGTCATTGAGGATCCTGTCAGTGCAACCTGGATTTAGGGCACCGTTCGTCGAGTTAAGTTTCTCACTGACTGTACATACTGTAGGTATAACTAATAGCTCGCTATATATAAACGACCATACAACTGCACTGTCCTACAAATAAAGCCCATAATCCAACCTCCACCCTTAAAACCAGCAAGGCGTCCCCTTACAATAGACATGATCCGTCTCCCCGTCAAAAACGACGCTCTTAGGTTCACACACACAACTCTGGGCGGCAAGCTCTTCGAGGAGCCGCTCGCATCTGCGGGATTCGTTGTTGCCGCCCGGCCGCCAAGATAAAGCCTGCAGATCGGCCGCCCGGCCGCCAAGAAAAGCCGCCCGGCCGCCAAGGAAAAGCCTGCAGGCCGGCCGCCCGGCCTGGTTATGAACTTATGATGGACGATGGCTGAGTTTACTTTGGTGGCTTTCTGAGTTTAAGACTTTAGGCAGCAGCAATGGGTGTCATTTAACCAAAATATGTTTATGCTTGTTCGATTGAACTTATACGTTGGCAAATAAAGCCTGCAGATCGGCCGCCCGGCCGCCAAGAGAAAGCCTGCAGATCGGCCCTCATTTAAAAGCCGCCGCTAAGGGCGGCCTGGCCGCTTAGGAACACTGGAACTTGGTTGAGGGAAAATTTGTGGCGGAGGGCTTACAGCTGCTATAGCAGCGGTGGTTAGGGCGAGAATGAAGAGAGAGGAGATTTGCATTGTGGTTTGTAAAAGCTTGGAGGATGTGTTGTATCGAATAATGCTGTTGGATGTTGATGTTGCGGTTGTAGCTTGGAGGAGAAATGGAGGCTTTTTATACACTCTGTGCAGTGGCATTTTGGTAAGACTCGTTGGTAGAAGATCTGAATGAGGTATTCGTATATTTCGTACCACGACCAACTACTAAGTAGTACAGAAAAGAGGATAGGTATGCATATATCCTTTGGAGAACTGAGGCGAAAATGTACACGAGTGAGCATGCGTGAATGAGTCAGCGAGCAGAAGTACAAACGGATAGTCGCCATCATCAGGCCGAATATCCATCTTCAGTGTGCCAATAGAATTCGGGTTGATGTATCTATGTACGGAAGGGATACCCGAGTAGCTGAGGGCAACCGGTGGGGACCCTACCTCGATGCATGAATGTTTGGAGCATCCGGTCCTCCGTAAACCCTCTGAAATATTAACCGCCAGAGAAATCCTGTTCTGGAAAGTAGATGCTAGCGTCAGTGCGATATATAGAGTTACGTGGTACATAAAGGTTGATATCGGGCTAACAAGTAATCAACTTGTTCATCCATGTCACTGCACGTCAGATGTTATGAAACCACACTTGCCAGAATTAATTTAACGAAACCCGCAGCTCGAATATTGACTACGAGACTACTCTTGGGGAGCATATGGGGTGGATGGTGGTGGTCACAATAAGCTTTTTAGGAGGTCAGAGACCAAGATGAATCACGTCGGCGTCTAAAGCCCGCCATGCCATATGCAGAAACCCGTGTATTCACCCTGACAATGCTTTCTTTCTTGTGCTTCATTGTGGAATGACAAGTAGCAACATGGGGCCAATCAATCCAGTACCGTAATCACGTGGTTCCGGTTCGGCTCTAGATACTTACATAAGTAGTATGTATCTAGCAAATAACCGTGGAACAGCAGCTGCACGGAACCGTCTACACTACGCCGAGGAACCAGGGATTGGACTATACATAACCCTGCAGAAGACGGACCTGGGGCCTTCAGGGCCGATATCGTGTACCGTCTCTTGGAGAACATGTCGATAGAAAGAGTGGTCAGTTTTTTCTTATCGCTATGCATGGGGGAATGGATGAATGGAATACAGTATCGATGGCAGGGTTGGGCGAGCCATGTCTGGCCTGGATGTGTTTGGATTGAGCACTCCCCGGAGGAGTCCTGATGGGTCTGCCTGGTTGTGGCGAAGCTTAATTAATTCAATTGAGGTCACCAAAATGGGAGTTTGCAGCATAGCACGAATGTTGTCATCAACACGGATCCGACGAAAGCCAGCGAGCCGTAAATGCGGTTATCTGCACACGAAGTCGAAACTGAAGTTGTAGCTTGCCTCGGATGAAAGGGTCTGCAGAGTGATATCCTGTGAGGCTTTCCTCCCAACAGCTTGCGCAGCGCATAGCAGGTATTCCGAGTAGCTACTCACCATCCACTATTTCCCGCAATCTACAGCGCTGAAGAATCGTTTTAGCCAAGAATATTCCACTCTTATATCCCCCGCGATATCACTGATGTGAAGAGTGCATTTTACACATGATTCCGCCGAATCCAGCAATTTGGAGCCTACACAGCGGTTTTTGGAGTCGCAGTAGTACAACGAGATTCCGAGCGAGCCCATGTGTGCTACCTTAAACTTAAATATATAGCCCGGTTTATATTGTATCGCTAGGCTGCTCTCGTTCAATTCGTGTTGAATAATAAGATCTGAAACGTTACAGATTTCAAAGCTCACAGTAACTGGAGCTGATGGTAAGGCAGATAAGTCTCCTGTATATATCTTGAGTCTTTCTCCTTCTCTCTTCTCTCAGTACCTTAAGTCCATACACGCACACGGTTCTCACCTCCGTATTCGCAACAATTCGGATAATTAGCGATGATGTTCTGACCCATTCGTGGAATCGCCCCATCCATGGACCGGGCAGTACCATCCTTGGACACGGCGGTTCCACGAATGGTACCACCATACATGGACTCATGAATGGGACAAGTAAAAATAAGTTATGCAAATTAAATCCGTGCCGCTAAGAGGACTATTGAGAGTCAGCAATTTAATTGCTGGTAAAGTTAGCTGAGTATGAAGTCAGTGAAATAGCAAAACGAAGCTAACTGACTTGTAAAACAAGATATATACAAGCGAAGTGAAGCCAACTAACTTGTAAAAGAGATATATAGAAGCGAAGCGAAGCAAATGGACTTATAAAATAAAAATGAAGCGAAGAAGAATGGTGCGAGACAAAGACAAGCCAATGGACTTGTAAAAGAAATATCCAGTAGTACTTATTTTATAAGCGAAGCTATTTTTTTAATTTGCATATTTTTATTTGTCCTTTTCATGGAACCACCCTGTCCATGGATGGGCGGCTACCACGAATGGGTCACAACAATAATCATAAGTCTCTGCACATCTACGTTTTAGTACCATGAATACGGCGCCCCCAAGGTTTTCCACCGTAAATGCTAACCAAATATTATGAACTAAATCTGAGTCCACACCATAACCAATATAACAAAGAATTCAATTGTATATACATCTCAATTTAGTTGCTTCAAAGTTAAAGCACAAGGCCCATATTACAGAAAGTAATTTTACTGCATCTTTTTAGATTAACAGGTCGGTGTCGATGCAACGTGATCCGCGAGCAGCCGTGCCACCCCACGATTCCCTCTCTCGTTCGCATATGATCGCGGTGTTCGACCTGAATTGTCCCTTGAGTGGGCATCAACACCCGCACAGCCCAACAACAGCTTTATCACTATCTCATTCCCTCCCTTGGCCGCCCACGACAGTGGTGTCCGACCAGAATTGTCCTTTGACTCAGCATCGACGTCTGCACGGCCCAAGAGCAGTTTCACGATTATCTCATATCCTTTCTCTGCCGCATACGACAGTGGTGAGCGACTATCATTGTTTTTCGAGTCTGCATTAACACCACGGTCCAGGAGCAGCTGCACCACCTTCTCATGCCCATATTTCGCTGCAAGAAGCAGAGCTGTATAACCAAAATTGTCCTTCGAGTCTATATCAACACCACAGTCTAGAAGCAGCTGCACTACCTTCTCATGCCCGTATCCCACTGCATGAATCAGAGGTGTCCGACCGTAATTGTCTTTCAAGTCGGCAGCAACACCACGGTCCAGGAGCAGCTGCACTACTTTATCATGCCCGCATTCTACCGCATGAACCAGAGGTGTCCGACCGTAATTGTCTTTCAAGTCGGCATCAACACCGCGGTCAAGGAGCTGCTGCACCACAGCCCCGTGCCCCTCTGCTGTTGCATTAAACAGAGGTGTCCTACCGTAGTTGTCTTTCAAGTCGGCATCAATACCGTGGTCAAGGAGCAGCTGCACCACGTCCCTATGCCCGCTTTCCGCCGCATGAAGCAGAGGTGTCCGACGGTTATTGTCTTCCGAGTTCGGATCGACGCCTGAACTACATAAGAGCAGCTGAACGACTGTCTCATGGTTATTCTTGGCCGCCCACGACAGTGGTGTCTGACCGTAATAGTCTTTCGTGTTGGGATTAGACCCCCTTCCAAGCAAGAGCTCACAAATGAATTCTAAGCCACAAGAGGCAGCAACATGCATTGCAGAGTGACCCCTCGGGAATGACTTGCAATATTGAAAATTCATTACAGCAGATGCCGGTGTTACGTGTGCAGCCTGGGTAAAGGATGATACCTGAAGTTCATGCCCAAGGTGTACCAACACAGCCTGGCCAATTATTCGCTGTGGGACTTCACGTACATGGTTGCTCCAATATTGCGCTGCATAACGCAGAAGAGAGTAGCTTTCCAGCCGGCGATCCATATCTTCGTCGGTGTGACAGGGTCCCGTCTTGAAAACATCGAACGAGAGATAAGAAATACAAGACATCCCAATTTCGTAGTGGGCATTCGGAAATCGGGCTATCCGAACACGCTCAAAATATTGTTGAGTGGTATAGTGGACTAAGCGCACAATTTTGCTCTCTCGGTCGATGGTAACTATTCCCCCACATACAGAAACCAATAGGTCGACGTCGTTCACAGCTTCTTCGTCAAGTTCTGTGTCTCCAGGTAAAACTGCTAACGCATGTTGGATCTCTCTGATCGTCAAAGGCCGGAACGTGTGAGTGATCCATGAAAGCACTTGATTGGCTAGGAGGACGTCATATTTATCTTGGTTTGATATCCTTTCCATGACCTCGTCATAAGTGTCATCAAGCTTTTCAGGCAGGTTTTTTAGAGCCAATCGAATGGCCTTGCGATTGTGTTTTTTCGACAGCGAGTCCATATGCAGCTGAGCTAGGAGAAACCTTTGCCGCAGGTCAGTCTTTGGTATGGGGATATTCAGCAGTAGACATGTACATTCCTTGAGCCTTTTCTACTATGGTATTTAAAATCTGTTCCTTGAGTGCAGGCTCTGTTCTTATGTTCGATACCAGCCGTCTCTCCTTCAGAAGGCGACTATCGACATATGACCTCACATCTGCCTTCCTGGCACTAATTTCAAGAAGTCCTTCATTTTCGAAATCACGTTCAATTGTTGTGAGAGGTCGCGAGGTAACCAACAAGCTCGCACTAAGAGGTAGCTTGCGAACTTCAGCAAGAAACTCTTGCCGGGTACCATCACTCTCAGAGCATTCGTCGAGGGCATCAACCACAATGAACACCCTTGAAAGTTGACGAATATGAGTTTGCAGCAGTTTCGAATATTCGGGAAGGGTAGGGCGTGTTCCTTTTAGATTATGTTCTTTATAAAGAGCGACAACGTCTTCAGGTACTTTTGGCTGTCGATGGATAACCTGTTGAAGAATGCTTGCAATAAGGTTGACTGCAGTTTGGCCTTGCTCTTTGTAATTGCAGTATATGAATGCGATGCCAACATCCGCATTTCCTTCGAACAGCTGTTCGAGATGGTTGATAATGATAGAACTTCGCGCAGAAACCGCGAGTTAGCCTATGCACATAGAACAACTGACCGAATGACATACGCAACAACGGTTTTACCAGCGCCAGCTTTTCTAGTCAGCAACAAACTCGAGTGGCGGGCTCGTCAGAGTGGAGGACATACGGATTCCAGGACACCACAAGATTTTACAGGACTCGTCTAGCCACTGCTTAAAAACACCATCTTCCAGAACCCACTGGCCCGTACCCTTCTGTCGCCTGCTGAAGATGTCGTTCTGCTTTGACCAGAAGTTTAAAGGAGATAGCCATGCGATTAGATCGCGGGTTTCCTTGTCTTGAAGTCTGTTCTCCTGGTCTGGTAGAATGCATTAGTCATAGCACGGGTAGGGATGAACAGACTCCCCCTTACGTTCTTGACTTGCCTGAAGCTTAGTGACACTATCTTGGATTGCGAGGCTGACATCGCTGTTAAGAATCAGAAACGATGCTCGGCGCGCCGGCTTCATGAATCATTGGAAGGAAGCTCACATGTGGTCACTTTGAAAAGCGAGCCCAAGATCTGTTTTCAGTCGTTCAATCGAACCGAGAATCTCTTTGACGTCCTCTTTCTTGAATGGCCAAATTAATGCCTTTTTGACCCCTTTCAGACCGGCGGCTGGTGCCAATTTTACTTCTAGGCCCTCTAAAATAGATTTGAATTTTTGGATGGGTCCCCCGGACTTACAAAATGAGGCCGTTACGGTAAACCACCTCGCCCCGTGCTGAGCTCGTTTGACTGGACTGTCGATGATGGCTAAAATATTGCTGGTGTTGACGATCTCGTTGAGAAGCCTCTGTCGTTCATTCGATCCCCCCTTAACGTTGTTAAGGTACCCTATTACTGTTGCGCACAACTGAATGACGGCGATAATGCTTGCCGCAACGCCCAGTTCGGCCATGTCGAAGGATAAATAAGTCGAGTTAGGTGAAGGTGAAGAATATATTGAAGACCACAGCACACACGCGACTTTTCAGGAGTGGAAACGATAACTGTTGGATATCTCCTTCCTCACGCGATGTATACAGGTGCAATGGTGATGGTTCTAGAGAAGCGCTTAAGCTGAAGCTAAGTTGAAGGTCGGCTCTAACTGGTGCAGGTGGCGTGGATGAAATTGATGTGAAAGTCTCCGTTGGATTATTGCGGGTGGCGTTGGGAGAAGGGTGAGCGGGGTAGCGATGAGGCCCACCTGCATTTCCGTGCTACCACACTGCAAAACATCCACGTGGTTGCGCATAAGTTCGTACATTTGTCAACCAGGGGCCTGGGTCATCTCAGACTATGAACATGGTCGGAGGACATTTTGTATCTAGCAAGCCAGTTAGATGCCAATAGTCTCGGGGATATACTCGAGACTAAATGTACTACTCCCGGGGGTATCCGTGTACTGTATTCTAGTTTTCGCTGCCTATTTCTACAGTGGGATTTTATGCTTTATTCTTCTTTAGGTTAGTACTGCGCCCTAGTGGTTCGTATTAAACACGGGAATGCCTTCTGTAACTTCGCTATGACTTCGTCGCTAGTACTCGGATGGGGCCTTAAAAATCGGGATAAGATCTGGAAAGAAAATTAAGCAGCTGAAATATGGCCTCGTACCCCAGCCCTTGATCTCACGTGATTTCATACTAACCGAAATGATGAGTCTGATCCAAATTGAGATCACGAAGAAAAAGTGCCTGGAGACATCACCCCATCAAAAATTCAAATTACCTTCAGAGAGCTGAGCTTTTGGGGGGTATTAGTTTATATCTACCTGAGTCAATGCCGAGTTTTTTTTAAAAAATTCGACCACATTTGCACTCACTGCAGCCTTAACCCGAAGCTGATCCAGGCTTGATCCAGATCATTGCCAGCTTGACCCGATCACTCTTGTTCACTTTACACCACCAATTTTGCCTGACTTACTTAGCGCCCCATATAGATTGTATTTTCTTTACCCTAAGCTCTTCTTTCTATGCAAACCCGGCCTAAACCCATGGTGTTGAAATTTTCACCGGGTTGACCTGTGTGGAGCGATGTCTCTAGGCTCTCTCACAATTCCATTCCCTCACAACACTATTCCCTTTTTGTCACTTCCGTTTTCATCTTAGTGCAATTGAGAGCCTGATTCGAGGCCAGCTGAAATGAATCTAACATTAAAGAATGGATGCGATTAGTTGAAGTAAGGATTTGTATGGGAGCTTTGGCCACCAACAAGACCGTATTTCCATCTTATTGTCTCTCAACACCCTGCTGTTTGGGAGATCGTGCTTTTTTTCCGATTTTTAGGCCCATACTCGAGTAGAGACTCTCCAGGGGTAGATTCTCGGAATTGAATGTAGTCCAAGGTTGCCACGGCCGGTACCAGGGTGGACACAGCATGCAGGAGAGGGTCAATGTGGTGGGCAGATGAGGTCGAGGTGAAGGGACGGACAGGACGATAGAGAACTGAAGGAAAGTTAGCGACCACAGCGGAAGATTGGATCAAAGTGCGACTTAAACGGTAGCAGAAAACCAGTCAGGACTGATGGAAGATAATAAGAACCAGAGATTCGATTAAAACAAACAATTGTAGGGGGAATAAAAAGATACTAGAGACCAAACATCAAGGGAGGGAAATGTCCAGATAAGCACATAATCCAACAGCAATAAAAAATCTGCAACAGTACATAAATAGCAGGAATAGAGAGACCTACAACAGTTAAAATCTCATAGTACTCAAGCCTCAAAGCCAAGCCAAGCAGCGTGGGCTGCCCCCTGTGCACGCAATTGAGCAAAATTCTCGTGGAGACTGACCATCTATAACTTCACCTCCACTGCCTTCCTATTGTAGAGTTTCTTTACCGCATCTTTAAATTCGAGTACCTCCATTTCAAAACCGTTATCATTGGCGATCACTTCTTCAGGAAGATCTGATCAGTGGCAATGATGATATTTTTGACGTCGAGGCGGTCCTTGACGATGTTCAGGGAGTCGGTGGCAGCTTTGAGAAGCGCATGATTCACCCTGTACGGAAGTTCATTCGGATATGGGACAGCCGAATTGTGGGGACTTTCGGGGCTGAAGTAGATGCTCAATTCGATCGAACCGTGCATCTTGTAAGATGCGATGAAGATAACGATGTTGCTGGTGTCGACTATGGTAGATCTTGTTGCGATATTGACTAGGGAGCAAAACTCATTTCCGAAACAGACGTGCTCGGCGAGGTGTGCTTGGGTTCGTTGACTGACGGGCATAGCGAGAGATTGTGTGTGTTTGGGTATGGTGGAATGAGCGAGATATGTGGTTGTGATGATTGTGGAAACCGGAAGAGAAGTGGAAGAGATGGTGACACTGCCAAGGTCTCCAATTGCTGTTAAGGGTGATTCCCGATGACTAAATGTTAAACAACAAAGTTATGACTGCAAAGGAATAGAAGAAGCCAGTGTATAAATACTATCTCTCTATCACGGCTATTATGATCGGAGGTCCATGTTGAACTAGTCTGCTCCTATCGGGTCCGTAGATCAACTTGTATGTTGCAATCTAATGGTGGTGTTTGGTGCTAGACCGTCACGATCACTCCTAGCAGCTCGTAAGCCCGAATCGTTTTATCAAAACGTAGAACCGATAAACTTGTCACATGGGAATCAAAAGAGTTCGTTTTCTTTAACTCGTGAAACACGCATAACTACTCGCAAACAAAGGAATATCGCGAAATGCAGAACAAAGGCAATGAAAAGTTGGTTCTAATTTTTCAGCCCGATACGGGATTCTTCGTTAACCGAAGAGCTGTCCTAGATCTATGATGCCTAGGTTACTGCTGCCCCAACCTACTGTTGACGAGGAGAGAAGCTACTACAAGTACTGACTATCTACCCCGCACACGCACTTCAGCTACCCATCCCCACAGCTGCCGACAGCGTAGTGTCTGTTAGTGTTGAGCTACAACGGCATTGGCGTTAGATTATTGAGATTTATTGGTACTAGATCATGCTAATATCCGTAAAGTCAACATCTTTGTTATAAAGCCTTGTCGTATGCTTTGTAGAGGTCTCCTCATGTTTGCGAGAATATTCCGGTAGCTGGTCCCATTAATTGACTTCTTTGGTTTTCTGAATGACCTCTGCGTTTGCTGTTAGGTAGAATCCTTGTCCGGTTTCTCAGTCTTCTCCTGAGTTGACTTCTTCATTGGCTTCTGGATGTCTTCTGCATTTGTTTTTGGTAGAATTCCTCTATTCAGGCTCTTGCCGTGCGCGGTTGCGTTTATAAACTCCTCAAAACGGTTGTGAGAACTAGATGCAGCTTAGAGATATCGAGGTTGAAGGTGTTGAAAATAGGGGGTAAGGATCGGCTGGTGAACTAGAGTGCAGGTGCAGTACCTAGCGCTGATATCTCTGAAGTCTCAGGCTCTAAAACAGTTCACCGATTTGCAGCTTGACTTGGAACAGCAATGGCTTTGCACTCTTGTAAATCTTCAAGCAGCAGACTCCTGGTGCTCCCGCGCTCTATAGGATGTTGTGTATGTGGCATTGCGTTTCTGCATGGTGATGGTGATTGCTCCTAGGTTCCCGCAGTCCATACGTTGCACCATGCGTCTGGGTGTTTGGTTTGTAATCGTGTTGGTGGCTGAAGTCGTTTTTGTGGATGAACGCTTAGGTTAGGTTAGGGCTAGGCACAGGGGGCAAAGTCACGTGAGATTTCCTTGAATATCTGCGTGCCTCTCATACTCTATTTTTGGGTTTCAAATTCAATTTGTGTTTTAGGTTTTTGAATCAGTCTGCAAGTTTGAGTTTCTTTCTCAGTTTCTAAAAGATTGGGATTCAAAGTTAAGGCAGGTTCCACCTCCACCGGGCCTCCACATTCCGTACCACATCTCCGTACTTTGCCGGCCCGGCCTCTCCTCCCCCCAAGCGTGCGTCAAGTAGCTGTCGATCGTGATATCCTTACTTCGTGGGCACCAGCCTGTTTGCTCTATCGTATCGCTTCAGTATAACACAAGCACTCTCAGCAACTCCTTTACCGCTCGTATGGGTGGCGCCTATTGAACCCACTTGTCTAGCCCTAGCTACAAGCCTCAAGTAAAAGTGTCGCCGTTGAACCCACAACAGTTCAGCGCCCGCCGCGGAAACGAAATGCCTACGCCTGAGACTACCGAGTTCGCCTCTACATCCGAGCTACTCGCTCCTAATTGGTAATACCGTCCAGGCGGGCGCTGCTCCTCAAGATCTTGATCGCTATTCCGTTACGTTCCGGTCTTCACTTTGCTCCACCATGGTTGTATGATCAATGCAGATTCTTACAGATTCGCTACGCAAGTCGCAATCTACCCATGGATATCGTTTCAAGGCCACAAGCAAAGCAGGTTGTGCAAGAAATCATTGAATCTCCTCCAGAAGGACTATACGACGTCCTGACTGGTCCTCACTGCACCGGAAAATCTACGCTAGTCCTGAAAATTGCTGCCGAAAACCCTGGGGTAATCTACATTTGCACCCTAAACGTCGAGAGCAAGAATATTGGGAGATACCTCACCAAAAAACTTGCGAAGGCTATTTTATGGCGTCCATTGAGAACTAGTTTGATATTATTGTCGAGTTGGTGTTTGGCGCGCTGGTGAAGGAATTGGACGAGACGTTAAACGCAGTGTTGGATGATTTTGATGCGGCGGCGGAGGATTACCTCCGGAAGTACCAACGTGCACTTACTCATAGTCGATGAAACCGACCTCCTTGCGTATTTAGATCTTGAATTCCTACGCCGTCTCCTGCTCCACGCTAAGAAGGCCGTCGACAAGAAGAATTACAACGTCATCTTTGTTTGCACCGATGGAAAAAGAATCGTTCCCCGCCATCCCTGTGGGATTTTTTTGTAGCTTTACTGACGCGAATTTGCAGAATACCTTTCGTCGCGCGCAAATATGTTGTACATTGGAGACTTTACTAAGTCCGAAATATTGGCCGGAAAACAAACATCAGCAAGAACAGTGCGGAAAAACGCAGGATTCACAAACAGAATCATCGATGTTCTCAGAATCGCGAGGCAGTTACAGGGTCCCGCCGCACTGTCCAATGATTCCACTAGTCCGATCCCGCTCTAGACCAGTCCGACCTTTCTGCTGGACTGGACTGAGCCCTACCTCAGACCGAACCAGTACTGCAAAATCCGTGTTATGGACCAGTTCAGACCAGTGCAGTCCGACCTTGCTGCTGAACCGGATCGAATTGAGCCCTACCTCGAACCGGATCGTCCGGACTTGTGGAATCATAGGCACTGTCGGTTCAAGTTTCTAGCTAATTCTGTGTAGGTCTTTGACGCGATGAAAGCGGATGCTTGGAGTACGTACACCAGCGGCATCAGCAAGACGTCGGGATCTGCATTGGAAACAGTATACAAGAAACTATTGGCACATGGACCGATGAATAACTTTAAGTACTGTAAGCGAAAGTGCTGCACAAATCTTTCTAGACTGCAACATCTTTTCTGTTATTCCGACTTCACGAGGTGATGGTCGGATCTGGTTTGGTGGTAAGATTATAGAGAGGGCTATTCAGGAGTGTCTATCTGTCAAGGGCGAGCAGTGATCCTGTTTCGATTCGTTTGAGACTTTTTCCTTTTGCATCGATGGCATGGTGGCACTTTTGACTTGCCTGTCTCTGTGCTGACAAGTGAGTATGCGGTTGCTCTTTCTTTCATAGCATTTGTTGTTAGAGCCGAGATAAAGGGTAAAATTTTGGACTAGAGATAGTGAAGGGAACAGCAGCAACCATGCGAACTCTGGAGGAGCGGAGGTGGTAATTGAAGAAGATGTAAGTACACGGTAATAATTTTGTCTCGCACCCAGACGTTACCCGGCTAGCGGAACCCCCAGCCCTAATTCACTCCGCTGGGCTGAAGATTCCTCTTAGCGCCGAGGTACAAGGCTCAAATCACGTGATAACAGGAAGGTCCTGGTGCGAGACAAGATTGAAGTAAAGCGTAATAGGTTTGTATAGAATATTTGCCAGAGCCACCTAATTAACTAACCACCACCCGTTTAATTAAGCTTCAGCTCCAGACCGCGCCCCCACCCGCACTGCGCCACACAGTGTAGCACCCCACTCGAAAAACACCCCCAGGACTCCGACTGCGATTCCGACCATAGAAACGCGATAGACGGATGTGACAATTGGGGGGCACTTCGAAAGCACGAGATCCGGTAGATAGATCCCACACCCCATAAACCCGGTACCAGCCATGGGAGCCATCCCGACGCTGGTAATTGCTGAGCGAATCTTGCCCTTTGATATGAATATGTACGGCAATAAGTACTTTAAATGAAAGAGATTCACGGACCTTCGGCACAGAGTAATAGCTAAATGTCAAATGCGAGTGTATAGTGGAACACGACGACCTGTGGCAGGCAGATCTAAGCTCTACGTGGAAGGCGGAGGGAAGTTATGCTCCGTCAAAGAAGCACAAATGTAATGATCCTCAGAACTAGAATACCCTACTCCCAATTCTTGACAAGCGAGCACTCAATATTGACGCCTCGCACAAAACTAATTGGAGGTAACCGAAGTTCAACGTTCTGAACACCTGAATGCCTCCTGTTGAAAAGCAGGACATCCAATGCCGTTCCAAGCTTTCAATACTATATCGCGTAGTGCTTTCCATAATTTTCATAATGTTAGGCACGGAACAAAACGGGACGAGATTTCACTTCAGCCCGGTACATCTCGTCCAGCCATAGCTTTGGTCTCGTCGTCCCGGGCTTTAGAGCGTAGTTCTGGCGGTATTCCCGGGACGCCCTGCCAATATAAATCTTTCAACAGCTTTCCAGAAATCCATGATAGAAACTCAACCGTAAGGGTGCCTAAGTACTAATAGTCACAATAAGAGAAGGCTTGTGATTGAGAAGGAGCCCATGTAGAGTTGCTGATTGAAACAACAACGTAACAAGAATTCTTATGGCTGATAGCTCGCCTCCTCCCTCAGAGCGAAAGAAATCCAGTTATTGATTGCAATTCACAAGTCCCGAGCTTCCCGGGACTCCCACAAAAAAGTTCCGGGATATCTCGTCCTGTCATCATCAAAGCGCCGTGGGTCCCGAGCTCCCGGGACATCTACTGTGCCTAACACTAATTGTTCATACACTGCAATATTTGTCTTCTAAGGCGAAGGACTTCGACCTAGGATGAATTACTTTCCCGTAGAGTTTTGGCAACAGGCTGCAAGATAAACTGCACTCCTCGTCAGAATGCACCGCTCAGGCCTGAACGGATGCTGGTGACAGGTATACTAGGTGTGTGCAGAGTACTAAGTATCCGCAGGCCTGATAGTTATCTGAGATAGTTATCTGAAGTCCGGTACCTCCTGAATCGACCCTGCCGAGGCCGGCTTCATGCAGTGGTCTATATCCATAGCCGTTACCACGCTCATAGTTGGTGGGGTTGTTCACTTACCCCCTTTAAGTCCCGATTCTACGGATCAGCATTGGTCACAACCGCGGTAATAGTCATTGAGATTTGCACTTACACACTACGTTCGAACCCATCCATACCGGTATCCTGCTCCATCACTACGCCAATAGTCTGGAGTCTACACTTGCACCCTGCAACCGTCAGCACCTTGCACCTAGATATACCGATGGGGTTGTATTACTCGTTCCTCAATCACAGTTGGTGCCCGTTCGGTAAGTTCGGAAACCTGACCTTCGAACCCTTCGGGGGCAGGCCTGCAATTGCTGAAGTCGCAACCAAAGCGCGCCGAGGACAACAGAAAATCTCATGGCCAATGCTTATTACGATATCTTCACAGCGTCAAAAACCCAAGACCTTGGAAAAGTAGTAGAGGGATCGAATCAAACCTTCAATAAATGTCGCGTTGCTGAAATGTTGTGGTTCGTGCTCTTTGGCTTGAGATTCTAAAATCTGGGAGTGAGCTTGCTTTGATATTGCGGGGAGGGAATCAGTTCAGAGTCTGTAGGCGACAGGGTTAAGAGTGATAAATTGCGCGATATATAGGAAGCATGCTTGCGTGTTTATAACGCTGCAAAAATTGAAGCCCCCGAAATTTAGCTATGCTGTGGAGAATGCGACCGGCAATCCGCACTTTACTTGATATCTCCTAGCATTCATGGCAGTGTTTTTCCGCAAAATACTCCGTCTCACAATCCGTGATATAGACAACGCTCAGAGGATCTACAGTGTCGTATCACAACCTCGTCCCCTGTCTGAAGGTCATGTTGATAAAATCTGGTTTTCAGTGTTGTGCATATGTATATAGAGCTTATATTCGGACTTTACCTAGTATTTTGGCGGACAACAGCAGCATTCATTTCTCCTACGCGTATATTAAGTAGCAGAGGGAGTTAAGGTTTCAATTATATCTCCACTTGCAGAAAGTTGGAACGGAGAATTAAGTTGAGATGATGGGTGCTATATGCGGCCAGCACCATAAAGTTGAGCTTGAAAGTTGGGTGGTTACTTGTCTCACTCAATACGTTGGCAGGCGGAGTAACCCTCAGCCCTAATCGCTTCGCTAGCCTCGGTGACTACCCTGCCAACATGAAGTGTTGGTTATTAAGCGAGGTACGAGCGGGTAACTAAACACGCCAAATGGGAAGGGGGTAAGACAAGGTGAAATGAAGCTTTTCCTCTGGCTAGGGGCAAACCTACGTACATAGCCCAACGTTCAGAGGGTATTACTCACAACTTATGTCCTAGCGAAGGGAGTTCCACCGGTTATTTGGAGCCTGAATTTCTTCTCTTGTATCATCTTTTGCTGTTTGTTTGCGAAATTTGAGGGTACGGATAATCGGAGGTTGTGAAGATCATATGAAGATTAAGTTAAGCTTAAATTAATTGAAAACTAGACCGATCCACTAGGCTCGGTTGGGGTTTTACGAGTGAGTGGCAGAGATTGCAATATTGTCTCTGTCAGGGATGAGGTTCCAAGTGACCCGTTGGATTCAGGCCAACAACGGTTTGCCCAGAATCCATCACGGGCCTGCTCAACCGTGGATCCATGAGTGGACTGGGTGTACTCGGTTAGTATATTCAACCATTTTCTAGGCTTCACATCGCGCAAAGGTCATTCTCTCTTTATGGTGTGCCGAGCTTTATGATTGCGCCCTTTGGCTGCCTCAATCATTTAATTTAACAGAAGTTCTAGCCTATGAAGCACATGGTCCTTGCAATAGCAGTATATTCAACCGTCCCGTCCGTCCGGGATCTACTCAGGACGGGACGGGATGGTGTCACGCCGTCTGTCCGAGGGTAGGACGGAAACGGCGCCGTCATTTTGAGTCAGGATGGGAACGGATACATGAGACGGCCGGGGACGGAGAAGTGCCGTCCCTAGCCGTCCCCCATCGACATCCATGGATATTTTTCAGTGTACAATAACAGTTATATAAAGCTCGTTACACTTATCCTGACACTGAAGCAAGGTCCTTCAGCATCTGTTCCATCCGTATTATGTCTGATAGAAGCACTATTGATATACGTACTCTATATAGATGCATCCATTATATCTTTTGCCGCACGCTCTCAGGGCTTGATTCAGTTTCATCTTAATATATTTGTAACCGCCCGATGACGGCCGCTGACGGTGGATAACTGCCGGGGACGGTGAAAGGACGGGACGGTTGAGAACACTGTGTGAGGGACCTGTTTAGTAGTGACTACAACCGATAGGTTGCAGCAGCCGGCCTGTAGCTAGAAACTCAGGGTGGGCTGCCCAATACTCTTGTCAACCACAGCATAATATGTCAACTGCAATGAAGCGCTACTAGATTTGCAGCTTGCAGCATCAGGTCTATCTTGTGCAATGGAATACTGCAGAGAATTTTGAACCTAATTTTCCTGTTACGAGAATATCTAGAACTGGATTCTAAATACAGCTATCTACTAAGACTTAGGTATATATCCGGAGAGAAAGGTCATTGCGCGATGTGAAGTCTAGAAAATGGTTGATTATCTTAACCAAGTGTACTAGTCCACTCATGGATTTACGGTTGGGTAGGCCTGTGATGGATTCCGGGCCATCCATGGATGGCCTGGGCAATCCGTGGTTGGCCCGAATTCACCATTAGACCCGAACAGCTGCGCTTCTTCGGTATGGCAGAGGCTTTTCGGTGGCCGTATCTTTCCTTCTCCTCTCCCTCTCCCTCTTTAATACACCAGCCCAGAATCTCTGCTCAGGGCCCTGCTGACGGATAAATCATAACCTAACTTCTCACATCATGGTTAATTAATGTCGCTCGGTACTTATAGCGGAGTAGAATCCCGTCTAAACTTAAGGTACAGAACTATGGGGATTTAACTAAGATACGGAAAGAAGATACATAGGTAAAAATAAACTTTGTAGCGAGCTATATTCTGACATATTCGATAAGAAAGTAGGGGAATAAATAAAGAAACCGCGGTGCCCAGACTTGAGTCTTTTTGCAAGAGCTTAATAGTAAAAACGCGATACTGGCACTTTATCCTCCAACTTCGCATAGTATTTCAATACCTGTGGTGCCGCTTTACATACCATCCTTAGCCGTTCTCTCCCCTTTTCCCCAGCAATTATTTGCATACTCTTTGGAGACCTGCACCTGCTGAGCGCAACATAAGCCTGGCCAGGCACGAAGCTCCCCGAAACATCAACAATCGCATGATGCAAGGTTTGACCTTGAATTTTATGGATCGTGGCCGCCCAGGAAAGAGAAAGTGGGAGCTGTACGCGATGCAGTACCAGAACTTGACGATTGGCGTTCGTCTTTTTTCTTGAGTCCCACCAGCCGCTCTCAGGCTTTGGTTTGTTAGATTGGGCATCAAGAAACTTCGACTTTACGCGGCCCTCCCACACGCATGGGATGATAGGAAACTCTATGTCGGGATCGTCGAAGTGGACTATAGGAATGGCAATGCGGCCAGTAATGGCAGAGTAATTTTCTGAGAAATATCGATCACTCTCTTGCTGGTTGGAACAGACACGGGCGTGCATCGCATCTCGAGGTAGCGTACTAGGATTTAAGGCTAGAAAATGCTCGAACCGGGTGACCACTCCGCGTGATCCGTTGGCCAATCCTCGACTCTTTATATTGACCAGCAGCATAACCTGGGCACCCACTTTAAGTTTTAATTTCGCTGGGCATTGGATGTGCTTGTAGTAAGACAGGTATTCTGCAGTACACAAAGAAGTGAGTTAGGATATGTACTTTAGAGCACAATCCTCTGGGGAAAGCTAATATCAGAGATGGATAGCCAGGCCACTAACTTTGGTACTGAGGCAGTTCCATCTCGCTAGACTTCACACCCACGGGTCCCATCAAATGAACACCGAGAGAATCACGGCCGTTGTCCTCAAAAAGCGATGCTGAGTCCAAAGCGTCATAAGTGTGTTCGGGGTTTGGCAGTTGTGCTAACTCTTCTTTATTCTCAGCATCCACTACGTTGCGGAGAGCGTATAGTTTTGTTCGCTTGATCCCACTCCGCAATTCTGGGAGGGGCCGAGTGAGGGACATCAGATAGCTGAGGGTGTCTTCATTCACTTCTCCTCGGGCGATGCGGGTAAGATGGTTGACCCATTCTAGGTTAGTTTGTCGGTGAACAGTTCTCAAGAATATGTGATCAAACTCGGCTTCGAGCCAGGACCGACTTTGAAACGCGTACATGATTGTATCGTTTTGGAGATGTTCGCACTCGCTTGCTATCTCAAGCTTCATATTGTTAGCTACCACTTTACTGGCAGTCTCTTTAATAGCCCTGTGCCCGCAATATTTCCATCTTTCTGGGTCAACACTGTAGTCATGGATATCTTTCGGCAAAGTGTCGAGTAAAGCATCAGTGGGTACAAGGGGTGGCCCCAGAAGTTCATTTCCTGTGTAGGATATTAGCATAATTATCAGCAAAGAATTACCATCCGCAGTACCGCATTTGTGACAGTCACTTTGTTTTTTCTCGACAGGAGGAAGTTGAAGAAAGTCTCCACAAACCACGATCTGTAAGCCGCCTATGACTATTAGTGCATATTTACTTGATATCCCGTCAGGGTTGTCACACCAAATGGTCTGGTGCTGCAAAAACGAGCCTTCTTCGCAAGCATGTTAAGCAGATCAAAAAGCTGTGCCTGCACCTATAATCCAATCAGCAATCGCGTGCATCTTAAAGTACACAACCTTTTTGAAAGTACCATAGATATCTCGTCAATGACGAGGAGATCTGTAGTCCGCCATTCTGGATTACAAAATTTCGATAGTTTCTGTCCATAGTAATCCATGCATTTGTCGCCAGCTCCAATGCCAGCCCAAGAATGGATTGTCATTCCGCCCACCAACAGAGCCGCAGATCCCGTTGGCGAAGTCACGGAAACCCTTTTCCTCCTCTCTACCGCTTGCCGAATAATCTCCCTGATGAGAACAGACTTCCCTGTTCCTGCACGACCGGTGATGAAGACGTTCTTTCCTTGACTGACAAGGCGAAGAGCCTCTAATTGCTCATCCGAAAGAGTATATTGTGGCTCATCAGTGTATTTGTGTTGGTCAGTATACAGGCTCTTTGTGGGGAGGCTCAGCTGTCGATAAGACAAGCAGCGTGTCGAGGTATGCGGACGGCATTGATTAGAAAACGTCACCGCAAGGAAACCCGTGTAAATGGTGGCTGGTGTGATTTGGCGAGATCGATAGATAGGTAAACGATGGATTCTTTTCAGTTGATTGCTTAAAATCATTGTGCAGGGTGATGGGAGTTTTCAACTGAGGGCAGAAACTGGAGGATATTTGGGGAAGGGCATTTAATATAAATTTTCAGAGACATTCTTGCCGATCAGCGAGTAGAACCGAGTGTGGCTTATGGAGAGGCCTACGTGGTTGCTCATGCGTCAAACTGCAGGGTGGAGAAGGATTGGTTGGAAGATGGAGCAATGGGAGGAAGCATGTGAGAGTGGACTTTGTGCGCGGCTGCGCCTGCTGTCCTGGCATTTAGAATCTGTCTAAAACTTGGGACTAACAATTAAGCGCGCGATATGTCGCAGTGACTTTGCACCTAGTGTGGCGTAGCCATAAATTAAACCCTGGACAAAACCGGACAGCCTCGGAGACCGCCTTAGCAAGACAGGGTAGACACAGGACTCAGCGTGATAATCAAAACACTTTCCAGATGGATCAACAAAGACCTAGCTATCAGGGATCCCGTTGGCATACCGAACGGTTTCACAATTTAGGGTGTTGACGCTGAGCACCATGCAGCGTGGCGCAATTGCCATAGTTGAGGAATCGAGATTCTGTTACAATGATGTGATAATCCTCACCCGAATACTGAAAATCAAAATTCTGAGGATTTTTAAGTACTTAAGTTGTTAGGCAACCAAAATAACTAGCACATGATTTTTTTAGTGAGGTTGCACGCAAAAACCTGCCAGTTTTTTGGCCACCTAAGCATATAATACTGAAACCGAGAAGGTCCAAGGCCGTATTCTGTTGATATTTGTAAAAGTAATACGGCCTGGTTGCGAAGAGTTCCGGAATAGTGGCCTACCTCCGAGTTCTAAGGAACGACAACCAACACAGCCACTTCGTTGCCCTGCCTCTCCCCAAAAACCCCTGTCAGTGGTAGGCAGCCTCGCGGTTATTAGCTGCGATTGAATGGATACTGCTGTTTAAATAAGATGCTAGGATAACTGCAACGCAAACGGCCTCTTCAGAGTTCGCAATCGAATGTCGACAAAACTGTTAGACTCGTTATATTTCTCAAAAGTATGTTGTCGTTTGTGAAATTGTCGACAGAAGAATTATTAAAACTCATGTTAAACGGCGAACGCGGTTCTACGACCTATACCGTGTGTCTTAATCTTTTTTTTAAGTTTCACATCTGTAATGCACTCTAAAATTCTACATTTATTACTCGGTTATGCTAATATTACTCGAACAATGTTTCTAGATAGTCAACTTTGACCTCCCATCTCGAATTCACTAGCATCTGGAACCAGGTAGACTCAGGGGCATCCAAATTCTGGTTAGTTAAGAGCAATCGTCCCTCAACAGAGTATTGTCAGGGCACAATCTTCGAAGCTCACAATTACTACCGCTGTTGTTGGAACTAGCGACCCCGCGCCAGGTAGCAGAACGAGCGGCCAATTCCATCTTGACTCTGTTTAGAGTACACGCTCGCGGATATCAAAAGTAACCGGACGGTCCGTAGATTGATTAGATTAGATTACTCGTCATACACGACCTCAAAAGCAGTTGGTTGTTCAAGGCAATGTCTCGGATTATTGCTTAAACTGGGGTGTCCGGATACCTTTGATATCGGCGAGTAGAGTGGTCAGTAGATTGTAAGAGCCAATATCACTTCTAGACTTCTCTCAACACATGCTACACATTTACAACAGCCACGGTCTTCCAGAACCACCTAGCTGTTGTATTCTGGATCCCACGCAGCACAGTACTAGCACTGTATATGTATGGAATTGGGGTCTTCCGGGAAGGCCTCGAAGGAGGTAGAAGTGGCAGGTGAATTAAAAGCGCCGCTACTTTCGCTCATCCGCAACTCAAGTCAATTAGCCAACAGGTCAGAAAACCAGAAGTGCTGCACTTTCATTTTCTATCATCCAGAATCCTAGTCGTGCTGTTCTGGATAGGTTATAATGTGATTTTGAAGGGCATGTACTAGTATAGATTAAAATTGCAAGAGGACGGTTAAAGTTGATCGGCGTCAAATGACCTTCAAAGTTAACCGTCCGGAAATACTCCGGCGCTCGAATGTAGTATGAATCTATTCCCGATCTCTTCTCTCTCTGCATTTCCTCCCGAGCGCCGCTGGGGTACGGCATTACTGGTGAGTAGTACCATAACGGAGGTTGAATAAGCTGAAAGTAGAATTTACAAATCAGGCACAAGTGTCGACCTCTACTAGTTTTGTCCACTTCGGTGCTAGCATTTCATACTCTAACGCTTGTTATCTGAGCTCTTCGCTGTCTTAAATTCTAGTTGGCGGGGATATGGGAGCTAGTCGATCGACAGCCAGGAACAACCTCTTCGCTATTACACGCATCAATGTTGGTGGTCAAATCTGGGATCGATATCAGTAGATTCTATGACCGCCGCGTATTCATCTCGTGCGGGAAGCCAATACTACATCTCGGATTAAGGGTGCAAAACTGCTAAAATACTGGTCCTCTGGGTGTTATACTATTATTTTGAACTACTTTATTATATTCCAAACCACCTTCCTATCATTGATAAACCCGTAGCCACCTAAGACCCAGACCCCATTAATAGCTCAGTTAAGTTTATCGCCGGCAGATTATCGCACCCATTATCATATTTCCCGCTCTTCACCAACTTCAATTCCACCTTATTACCCGGGAAAATCTCCACCAGTGTCTCCCCTACTCTTCTTAGCACCTACACCTCGCTCTAATACGGGGGGAAAACCTACCATCCACCTTATACTTCTCCCACCCCAACTTCTTTAACCCCTTCTCGGGGTCCTTCGCAAATGCCACCCACGTCTTCATCAAATACTTACTCGCTCTCTTCTCCGTCTCCGTCGGCGTGCTAACATTAAACATCTCCATAGTCCCAAACACGAACGGGATCTCGGAGCCATGGAACGCGTTGCGTATCCATTTGTACGGCGTGACGGATGGGAACCGCGGCATGTAGCGGTAGCGGTAAACGGGGAACTTATTTTCGGCGCGGTAGTTCGATTGTAATGCTGTTGGACAGGTGAACAAGTACCTGGTTATGATGTCGGAGATGGTATAGTTTATTCCGCCTGTGACTGTGAAGGGGGCTAGAGAGTCGCCTTCGTGGTCGTTGCTGCCGATTAGGGTTGGCTATAAACATGCGCGGGGACGTGTCAGTAGCCGAATCCTACGATGGGGAGGGGGACAGACAATCTTCGCGAACTTCCCCTCTTTCCCGCGCTTTGCGGTCTCCTCAGGCGTGAAGACTGTGATATTATCCACCGCCGGCGTTCCCCCGCTAGGATCGGTTATATCAAGCAACGTCTTGTTCGACACAGCGTCATGAATCGCATCCCCATCAGCTTTCATCATACACGCCACCCTCTCTTTATCCCCCCCATCGCACCCAAGATTCCCAGAAACCCTCAAGAACTCAGATGGCCCAGGATCTATCATCAGTTCCGCGGTTCCGCTCTCCATGATGAACCCGCGTACTATCGGGTCCTTGGGATACGCGTATGCGTATGAGGAGATTGACCCAGAGCCCGCGCTTTCGCCAAAGAGAGTGATTTTGTCTGGATCCCCGCCGAAGGAGGCGATGTTTTTGTGCAGCCATTCGACTGCGGCGCGTTGGTCGAGGAGGCCGAGGTTGCGCGGCAGGAGAGGACTGTAAGGGAAGCCGAATATTGAGAGACGGTAGCTGCGAGGGTTAGTCGGTGGAAAGGAGAGGGAGGGGGGACGAACTTGATGGAGACTACAATCACGTCCGGATGGCTTTTGACGATATGTTCACCGTTGTAAACTACCCTCATCAGCGCTACACCCTCGGGAGGAGAGTGGTGTACATACAATCGAGTACGGCACTACCCCCTACCCACCCACCACCATGAATCCACATCATAGTCGGCAGCTTCTTCCCCTGCTTCTTCCCGGCCGGCGTCCAGATGTTGAGATACAAGCAATCCTCTCTCTGCCGGTCCCGCGGGAACGCAGCAGCATCCGTGGGCGTTAATACGGATCTGTACTCGATTTGGTGGCAGCTGAAACCGAATGAGGTGGCATTTATCGTTTCTTTTGCGAATTTGGGAGGTTTCGGGGGGTGGAAGCGGAGAGAGCCTATGGGTGGGGATGCGAATGGAATTCCAAGGTATGCATTGACTCCCGGTAACGGTGAGAAGCCGCGGACATGGCCAGAGGTGGTTTTGACGGTTGGGTCTGCGCAAGCGAGGGAGAGCAGAACGGGGAAAAGGCCTAAGTGAAGACGCATTTTCGGATAGTGAATGAAGGGGTAGGCGGGACTGCAACAGGCTTATATTCAGGCTGGGTTGCCTTGTGGGACGATCCGCACGCCTTGCCACGTAATTAAGACAGTGTATACAAGGGCAAAATCGATCGACCAGCTATAGCCGCGGGACCGGCGGAATTAAACTCCCGATTGTCCATGACAGGCTGTGGTTCGAGATGTCGGCTTGAGCTAAATGCACTCCAGCTCCGTCATAGAGGGATTTTATTGTTTTATGTACCTCGCACTGCCGACAATGCCGAATTAAGTTTTGCAGCCCGATGCGGCCAGCTGTGGAACGTTCTCTTACAAAGGGCTATTCCTGTGTGTAACAGGACACCGCGCGTTTGCACTATACTCTCCGCGGGATCGACGTGAATACGCACACACAGCAGCGATCGCCGGAGGTTTCAGGATACGATGCGGACAATAAACCTCCCGCCTCCGACAGCATCCCAATGCCAAGCGGCATCGAGTATGACTCAGCCTCAGCCTTCATGGTCAGCTCCTCACCCCGTTCGCTGGAAGCGGAAGGCCGAACTTACTGCACCCTGCCTTGATGCCGTACCACGTAAGACACAGTTGGGTACCGCTTTGTATGCCGTGACCGGCCGCGCACGCCGAGTAAGTCGATCCGAAAACAGGACATGTACGCCCTACATAGATCAAAGGCTAATTGTGCTCAATACCCCCCGCGTTATGCAATTTACTGCCTGGCCATGGAGCCAAGAGTTTGCTTCCGGTGTCTGTTGGCTTGGCAGTGGGATTGATCGACGGCGAGGGAAGCAGTGTCCTGAATCAAATCATTGAGACGATCACCAGGGTTGATATTACTCTATTCAGGTTGCATTCAATTCAATTCTTTGATTCCTATCTATCTAGTGGGTAAGGTAAGTAAGCATGGATAGCTGAAAGTTTTTTGTAGTTTTTTTGGGTTTTAGTTCCCGGTTAGGCTTCCAAAAATCCTCATTGTTAACGGCAGGGTGAGAGGCCGTGGGCGCGTACGTGAGCTGCAAAAAATTGGGTGCATGCCTATCACGAATCCATATCAGTAGTCTAGAGTAGGGTCTTAACCCCCAACCGCATCTTCAGCCTTCCTTTCCCTTCCTCTTCTCACCTCGCAACCTTCCTAACTCAAATTTACCACTCCCTCCCCACTCTCCACCACAACCTCCCACTGCAACTCCCCTTTCCTCACCTCTCCAGCCTCAAGCTCATACCTCCACTCCACCTTCCCGCCCTCTTTAATCTCCACTTCCCCCTCCACCTCCACCGGTTTCTTCACCGTCATCCTAACCGGTTTCTCTTCATCCACAACCGGCACCTGGTCCCGCACCACAACCACCACCTTCCGCCCCTTCCTATTCCTGATCGTAAACGCGCGCGTAAAAGTCAGCGTCTCCTCCTTCCTCAAGATACCCTTAACCTCGCTACAGCGTTTGGGCGGAGCGTAGTTGACTTCGATCCCCTCGTCGACTCCAAGGGGGATCACCAATTTCTCACCATCCCTGGGCTTCTCGGGAAGAGGAAGCGTGCCAAGGAATGTTCCGTCGACCGAGAGGGAGGCGGTAGATTTTTCGGGGAGCGGCGGGGTGGAGGAAGGGAGGGATAGAGAGGCAGTTAGAAATGCGACGGCGCGGAATTTGGGGATGCAGGTGTAGGTGAGGTCGATGTTTGAGAGGGTGGTTTCGGAGACCATAAAGCGCAGGGGTGTGGCGCTAGTGGGAAGCGTCTTTTTGCCCGGGAGAGAGAAGATTGTGGTAATGCCATAAGTAATAGTTGTGGAGGTGGAGAGCGTCATTTTAGAGTCGGCTTTGTAGGGGAGGGGAGCGACCGAGGACACGCGGGAGCTGGACGTCGAAGATGGACTGCGGCGATGCTCGTCGGGTTGGGTTTCTGGTACCTCTCCGGAGGATGCTGCTGGTTGACGCGTTCCGAAGAGGGAGGTTGAGGTGGATTGGCCGAATACTGGAGTAGGTTGGGCAAATACCGAAGTAGATTGGCCGAATGCTGGGGTTGATGACAGCTGTTGACTAAAGCTTCCAAAGAGACCTCCGGCGGAAGGCGCAGTAGCTGGGGCATTAAATGCCATGGTCAATGATGGCTGTTTACTAGAGTTTCCGAAGAGACCGCCGCCAGTAGAAGTTACACCTCCAAAAAGGCTACGAGGCGTAGGTTGCGGAGGAGTAGCTACTGCTGCCCCAAATCCACTTGCAGCAGGGAACTGTTGCAGTTGCTGCCTCCCAAACAACCCTCCAGTAGCAGTAGCCGATTGACTGGCGGCTCCGACGCAGCTGAGGCTGAAACCGGTTCCCGTTCCAAAAAGATTTCCACTCTGGGGATTTGGCGGCTTCAATTGAGTCTCATGATGCTCCCGCTCCTGGATCGAAAACATGTTTTTGTCACCATCCTCTTTCTTCCCCAGTCCTATCTTCCACTCATTGAGCTGCGGGATGCGTTCAAAGAAGCCAGAGTATTTATCTTCCACAGTTGAGAGTGTAACGGTAGCCTCATTCCACGTCTCGGCTGTAACATTGCTCGTTTCTGCGCGGAAACCTAACACCCCACTGCGAGAAACTGTGTCGAGACGAAGTTCGAACTTTGGGGACCAGCTGGCATGCGAGACCAGGTACGAGATCCTGAGACTGGGACCTTTTGCATCCGAGGGCGGAGCTTCGTCGTCGGAGTGCTTTGGCTTCCCGGTATCGATTTCTGCGATTATGGACGGCGCGTCAGGCGGTAGTGTTTCAGCTTCCACGGTGACCTTGAGGCGGTAATACGGGTATTTTACAGCAAACGGATTTTCCTTCGATTTTTGTTGCTGGCGCAAATGGTCGTTGTGCTTCGTAATACGTTTGTCAACCTTTTCCCGCAGTTTTTTGAGCTCTTTCGTCTTGGTCTCTATCTCCCGCGTTTTCTCCCGGACGCAGCTACGGATCTTCTGGGCATCGGATCGGGTGGCACCATAAAGCTCAATAAACTTCGTCATACGCACGGTTTCGACGGGTTCCTCGGGTTTGTTCTCACCGGCCTCCGTGCGGATGCCGCAGAGATTCCGGCCATACGCTTCCCAGGCAAGAATACTATTGTTCACAGTCTGTAGATTCCACTCCAAGGATTCGAGGTCGTCCTGGAGACTCGTAATCTCTTCCTCGATGGTGCGCAGTGCTTTGTCGTCCTCCGACTCGCTTTCCGATTCGGAGTCGGAGTCGGTGTTGCCAGTATCGGCGTCGTGGGGTTTCAGTACGGACCAGCAGACGAGCTCGACACTCATGTCGGTGATGGTGGCATCTGTGCCATGGCCCTCGACGCGGAAAGAAGACTCTTTGGCGACACCAGAGATGTTGTTGATTGTGTATTCATTGATTCCGGGCTGCGCGTAGGCGTTAGTCTGTGTGGAGGAAGGACTGAGACGGTTGTAGGGTTACCTTTACAACGATATCGGTGATGTCGCGGACGATGGCGGCAGATGCTGGGTACAGAGTTACGCTGCGAGTCGGACGGTTGAGGATCGTAAAGGATTGAGCGTGTATGGAGGAGGAAGACATGGTGGATGGTGGAGGGGGGAGGTGACGGTAAAGTAAGTTGTGAGACAGGTGGTTCTTATAGGTTGTGCGATGAGCTTAATTGAGTCACACTTATTGAAACGCTTCGGTTACACACGAAACATACTTCGCTAATCTAATTGATACAAGGGTAGCACTGAGCAAGTGGGTAAACGCGGGCGCTTAATACATCGTCTTGATTCTTCAAGAAGTGAGGTACGATCGAGGGCTGTGCAGCAAAAAGTTGCTTCTGGCTCAAGGATTGAACTCCACAGGGTCATGTTACACCAAATGTGGGGAGAAACAGCAAAGAAGTCTATTCTCAATTGACTTCCCACGATGTCGTCTGCCGCAGCCTTATTTCTGCTATCTAATCTAATCATATCTATCTTATCACTCACTCCCCCTCCGAATCCTATGACAATATTCTCTCCTAGCCAATGATTTCGGGTTGGGAACCGTGCGGACCGGAACCGTCCGTGTCCAAGTCCAGTCCAGTGCGCTCTTTTTTTGCACTAGCAATGGACCAGTACAGCATTTTTGTGCACTGGAACTAGACTGTACTGGACTGGTGCGAACTGAATATTTGATTAGCTATAAAATGAGCGAATTTGGGCCCTTCTTAAGTCATAACTCAACTTAAAAGCTAGTAAATAATGCTCAAAACGGTGTTTAGTGGCTACAGGATCGGTATTAGGGGTAGTTGGCAGGGATGAAGTATGTTTTTTGGCATTACTCAACGACTAATCTACACCGAATCGAGGCAAGGCTGTGATCTGCTTGTGCACTGGTCCGCACTGCACTGGTGCAGTGCAAAACTGGCAGTCTGTGGTGCTGTACAGTCTTGCCTCTCTGCTATTTATACGGGCAAGGCTAAGCAGTGAACCCTATCTAGAAGTGCACTAAGCATAATACCCGCGGTCTAGCGGACATCACATCGGTGGTGGTGGTGGTGATACCAACGTTCATACCTATAAATGACATAGCGTGAGACATTTCATCCAGTGCGCCTACTCAATGCGAGCGGCTACCAAGATGGTGGTTGTAGCCATCGATGTACCTGCACGTACAGTGAATGATGTGACACTCCCGTGGCCCGGAGCATTCACAATCCGTCGTTCTAAGCAAGAGTTCGAGAATGGAAAAGTCACAATATCATCCCCATTGGAATTCCTTTAACTACAAACCCCCAACCTAGTCTGTGATACGGCTTCCTTTTTCGCTGGCGCTAGCTACGCCAAAAAGCAACGCTTCAAGAGAGAAGAAATATAAGCAAGTAGAAATTTTGAAGGACTGATGAAATCAACTTCTCAAACTTTCAAAGACACTGCCATAACAAATGTAAAGACACTGAAAAAACCAACACAGTATAAGAAAAATTGGCTTGATGCTTTTCTTGACGTATTCTCCGTAAAACGTGGGAAACGATTTTACGTGTATACGTGCCATAGGGTATATGTACCAGAAGGTATTATCTTTTAAAACACACCTCTCGGAAAAGCTTTACAAGCTCTCGCATGTTTCTTCCTGTAGTCAGCACGGCGCCCGATCGGTTTTTGGCAGTAAGGGCAGGAAATAGCCCCTCCATGAACCGATATCTCATGACGGCGCCGGTTGCTTATGGAACGAAATCCATCCTTGCAATGGCTACAGCGATACTCTCGCGCTGTCTGGTTAGCGACTAATTCAACCACGGAACCCTGCAGCCGACCATCATACAGCCGACTTGACCTGTTGTCCAGCGAGATATCTTCATGATAAACCCCTGTACAGGTGGTGCGCCATATACGATCATAACCGAATTCAGACGAGCCGGGAACAGCAACAGCGTCCCCACAGAACTGATTGAAGTCCAATTCCTCTCTCTCTTCTCGTCTCGTAGCTACGGGCCAGTGGTTGTTGTTAGAGTCCGTAGACCAGCAATTATAATGGTCTCCAGGAGGGGTCAAAGTCAAATTTGACGTTTCCTGAGGAGGATCACTTTGATCTTCTCCAGGCGAGGTCCAGATCCAATATGCTATTTCTGTAGGAGCGTGGCGGCCGCGAGTTTCATAGTTTCCCCTATCCAGGGACCAAATCTGGTACGACATTTCTCCAAGAGCTTGATGCTTTTGGTTTTCACCATCACCATCCGGGGGCTGAGAAGACAAATCCTTAAGCCCTTGACGCTTTTGGTTTTCACCATCACCATCCGGGGGCTGAGAAAACAAATCCTTGAGCCCTTGACGCTTTTGGTTTTCACCATCACCATCCGGGGGCTGAGAAGACAAATCCTTAAGCCCTTGATGCTTTTGGTTTTCACCATCATCCAGAAGCTGAGAAAACAAATCATTGAGCCCCTGACGCTTTTGGTTTTCACCATCACCATCCGGGGGCTGAGAAGACAAATCCTTAAGCCCTTGACGCTTTTGGTTTTCACCATCACCATCCGGGGACCAAATACGGTATAGCACTTCCCCAGGAGCTTGGTGGCCTGCTAACTGGTTAGTCTCCATTAGGAATTGGTCTAGATCCATCTGGGGTCCTGCGGCTGTGGTAAAACTCTGCGCATCATTTTGCTGAAAGCAAAACGGCACTCTAGTGTCTAGGGGGTGGTGAGCATGTGAATATAGTTGCTCTGTTACCCAAGGGTAGTGAGATGAGGGTTCCTGCGGTGTATAATTGACTAGTAAAGGAGAGTCCATTTCCGCTTCTCCACTGCCTGGTCTACCTGGAAGAGCAGCAAGGTATGTCTTTCGCTCTTGAGATTCATAATTGAATAAGCTGTCGTGAATACTGATCGTATGGTCTTCAGACATTCCGTTCCTAAGGAATGACCCCCGCCGCGGCTCACAATGAACGAGCGGCAGTTTTTCCTTGAAATCAGAGTGAACAGGATACGGATTATCCATTGAATGCTCTTCTTATTCTTCTTTTTAAATGCGTGCTGTTGAAAAGCTAGAAGAAGCATATTAGTCCTACCATTCTCCGAGTATAGCTAAAAAAGACTCGCCTTGTAGCTGTACCAAATACTCTACTACATATGTTCCAGCCAGGCTTTCACGTGATGCGGCTCTAGTCGTTCCTCCTATCACTGTCACTGGTAAGCGGCTGGGGTTTTAGCGAGGTCACAAGCGGCGACCACGACCTTAGAAAGATTGCTTACCGTCGACGCGTCTGGGAGATAACGTTGAAGTATGTACTCTAGGAAAAAGTCTAGAGTTCTGGGAAACGACTGGGGAATGAGTGATAACCCGTGACTCCAGTAGGATCGCTTATCCAGATGGTACGAGACAAAGGTGACTACACGCTGCTGTTTTGCCTCGTTACAACCGGTTAATCCCGAGCCTAACTTTCAAACTACCTACCGCAAAAACGGTTCTCCGGCTCCTGAGATGGTTGGATGTCGTTACAACGGTTTCAACACCCCAAGAATTGAGAGAGTTGGATTTGAAAACAATTCTCGAAGTGAGGATCCCTATTAAATAAGGGATTATTAGCGGATCGAGAGCTATCTGAATGGTCGTGCCTATCCGAAGTCCTCAGCTGATAACCCGTGATATCCGTGCTCATAAATCATTCGTCTCAATAGGAAGTAGTACTTATTCAATGCCGTACTGTTTCGCACGCCTTGCTAGAACAAAATTTTGCGAATGGGAGTAGGCGTAAAAAAAAAGATCTCGATACGGACAAAACCCTGGTGGAGAAAGTTCTCAGAAACGAAGAATTAACGTCATAAACTGAGCTATCATCTATCTTTATCTATTAGAATATGCGCAAGGCTGCCGAAATTGCGTAGTCGTGTGGCCAAATAGGCTAGCGGTAGGAATTACATTCCTATAATCATCAGGCATACGATTGGACTCTGTTTTACAGAGTTCTTTTTGCTCCTGCATTCAGTATGATTCCTATCACAGCTGAAATATGCATGGTATTCCCATACCTACCCGGATCCGTAGTCGTGCAGCTCGTACTCAAAACCGCATGAATAGCGGGGTCTGCCGGTATGGACGAATAGATTCCGCTTCAGCGCATCCCGCAGTATTACAAAATCACTGACAGCCAGATTATACGGTAATCTTCGTGAGTTCTGATACCGCCTTGATTCTTAGCAAGAACTACCTATAGGTCTATTGTCATGCAGGTATACTCTCAGAGCCGCATTCGTACATCCAACCCAAACAATCACTAGTTGCAGTCAAGAGAAAAACACTCTTTGGAGGTTTTGAGGAGGCTCGGGATTGAGAGCAGTAAGGTAACAAAGGTTTCCTAGCTTAAGCATTGAAGCCCAAGCATATTATATTACTTAAGTAAATGTGGAGAGTAACAAGGGTCTCCTTCCCACGGTGTTGTCGTCTCACTACAAACCGTGCGTACACGCTAGCTCCTACCTCTATCTATTTAATCTCATCTGTTATCTTCGTGTGCCTGATGAGTGAGCAAAGAGCAACTTTACTTCGCTCTCCACACTTCTCATAATTGCTTCACCCTCTTCGTATTTCCATTTCACCACCTCATCACTTACACCAACTTATTCATATTGTGTTTCGTGCTCTTTATACGTCTGTGTCACAATACTAATATCAACAGTAGCCCGATCATCCAACCGATACTGATAAACTTCAACACCGACTCCATTAGGAACGATTCTTCGATCGCAATCGAACCCTCTGCCACGGTCTTGGTCATGCTGTAAGTCATTTTAATTGCTTAATTCCTCCTGTCTCCCAAGCTACCTGCTTCCTTAACATACATTTCGTATGCTGATACTTCCGGGGCAGTGTTCCAAAATGGCCATCGAGTCAGATCACAGCCCCCGTATTGGCCACGCAAAGGAAGTATTTCTATTGTTGCCGATAACGATGTTAGTCCATCCAATACGATCGAGCAACCTGGAAATGCGATTTCAAATCTCCCAAGAGTCCGGCCTTGAACAGAGCTGCAGTGGTGAAACATCACTTGCATCGAAAGCGATGGAAAACTCGAGTAGGGCATGGTGGTTTTACGACATCTCGGAAGAGGTCTGCTACGAAAGTGCAATCAGAGGAGGAAGTTGTGGCTGCTAAGATACCTCGCAAAAGCCCTGTTTCCTCCACAGGTGAAAGTCGACGATATCCTCAACTGGATTTCCAGCTTAGAGACGGAAGAAATGTACACTGAGCATAGCATTGAAGAAATGGCCAATAGATTGGGCAAAATCATTACAGGAGACAAAGAGGAGAAACATGTAATATAGCAAACCATAATACCCTCTTCCTTCCAAAGGAATCCTATGTTGACTGTAATTAGGAATCTATTGTGGCCAGCTCGCTGTTATCTCGTGCCCAGCCTCCAGTGGTGTTGCCACTCGTACCTGTTACAGTTGACAAGTGTCGTTGAGGATGCTAAACAGTGTTCTCAACAGGTCAGATAGGACCCTCGACCAAGCCGGTCTATGCAAAGAACTGCTTTAATATCGTGATCTGACCGGTCTACACATCTACAAATCTTTATCTGGCCGGTCTATATGACTATACATGATACAGGTTTTTCAACCGCACCTAAGATTAAAAACCCGGGAACCTGGGGCCTATATAGGTCATCATTTCCATCCAGACCCAACAGATACCTGCAGATAATCATGGATATTCACCTTTTTGCCACCTAAACGCCAGGAATCTGTAGATACCCATGGATATCCACAAATATCTGCACAAAGATAGATAACTAGGCACTTTTGAGCATTGACTAAGTTGGTTTATGCCAAGGATGGCTATCTCAGAGGCTGACTGGTCTACCGATCTATAGATAACCGAGCGGTCGATTTGACCACTTGGGAACACTGGTGCTAACGCACAAATTGGGACCCATGGCTCGGTAGTGTTCACTCTACTTACCTCTCTCAAACTTTAGCAACTAGCCTTTCATAGTTATTACTTTCAGACACTACTTAATGACATGAAAACTACTCTAGGTTGGGTAGAGATTGCATATAATTGAGAGCAGTAACTGTTGAGAGTAAAAGAGAAAGAACGAAGAAGCTCAATTGTCTATCGATACAAGATAAAGAAAACACTAGACTTGTATACAGAGAAAAAACCATACTCAGCAAAGCCGAGTATCACAACCAGAGCCCGAAGCTAAGTACCAGTGCCAGAGCTAAGCCTCCTCCTCAGCATGGGGGCAGGCGAGGCCCATGGGGGCCACAAGCCACCGGGCCAAATCTCATGCCAACAGTAACTAGAACGATTGTTGATCTCATTATGTTCGATCGAATGGAATATATCCGCCGTACTCCTCCCCGTATACAACTCCTTTGAAGTCGAGACGACCGAGAGCTTGCACTGCCACCCCTGCCGAACACATTGAATTCCCTTTCTTCCGCTACAACTCTGCTCCAAAATCCGTGGCTGAAATTGAGCAGTATCTTGGGGATACGGATGGTGCCGATATATACAACATTTTATTTTATGAGCATGGAAGACCGATTGTGCTTGCCGGTTTGCTTGCACCTAGATCCTTCCTCAAAGCCGTGTTCGTGCATCTAACCCAAAAAATCACTAATTGCAGTCAAGAGAAGCACTCTTATGGAAGGTTTGAGCAGGCTCAGGATTGAGAGCAGTGCGGCAAGAAGTGGTTTCTAGCTTAAGCGTTGAAGCCCCAGGCATGTTACACTACGTGTAGAGAGAAATAAGGATCTTCTAACCATGGGCTAGCTCCTACCTCTAATGCTTGACTGCAATTTTATTTGCTTTTCTCTTTTTTGATCTATTCTTATTTTCTTGCCTTATTTTGCAGTATTCTAATATCTGAAAATTTTCTTTCTGTCAGTCCTGTAAATCCCTATTTTATTTTCACCTTTTTTATCTATATGCTATTTTTATTTTTTTGCCTTGTTTTGGAGACTGGGATGCGGGGGCCCTACGGGGGAATTAAAGGGAGTGCAACCTGGTTTCCGGCAATGCGATCGTTGAATATGTTTCCACCAATTGGATACCTGTGACCGCGGCAAGGCACTCACATTAATATCTAGCCGGTTCTCCTTGCTGTCCACGAATTGGAATCGCCTGACACCCGTTAGTGTAACTGTCAGCTCTAGAAGTACAGATGCTCCTTTAATTTGCAATGGAAACGGAACCAGTAGATGCCGGTAAGATTCGTCTACAGAAGTAGGCAAACGGTAAGGTAAGCGAGGCAGGCAAGGCGACGGGGCGAACTATAGCTACTCCAGGAACTAAATGCATCTAGTGGGCTTCATGGTGAACTAGTTCGTCCAATTTGCAAAGAACACAGGTCGTGTATCAGTCTTCTGTCATGCGAGCCCAATGTAGACAAAGCCTTCACTAAATACAATGGCATACTCTAGAGTGGCGGGGTATGATATGCTCCTAGCCACGAAAATAGGTCACATCATTCAGTGTGGTTTGATATGAACGGCCATTAGCGTACGTCGGTTATTTAACCGCCTATAAGACGACATACATGGGTCTGGATTGGTCACACTTAACACTCGTAGATGTTAAATTTGGGCATCTCCACTACGAAAGTGTGGTTTGCACTAGTCCGGGGATACCTCTCTACTCAGGGACTCCAACGCAAGGTTTTATCCTTCCCTTTGTCGGACTCGAATCCGGAATGCAAAACGAAGCTCGAAACGTAGAGTGATAAGATAGATGAGATTAGATGAATTGAGATAAGATTGGATTAAGGGTTAGCCGTGTAGGCTCAGATAGCTACTGAAAGAACAAGAAACGAGAGAGAAGAAAGCTCGACACGTAGAGATGGATACGAACACGGTAGAGAGAAAGAGAGGACCCCAAAGAACTGAATTGTCAACTAAGAGAGGACAGCATCTAGAAAGAGAAAGAAAGACAACACCCAATCGCCAAGACGAGACTTTTTGAGCCTCAAAGAGCCTCATCACATCTTCGTCACATGTTTCCCTCTCACTACGGCAGCCAATATTACAAATAGATAAATAGACTTGATTCCTACTTCTCCCCACATCCGGTGTAACATGGCCCTGCGGGTTTCAATCCTTGAGCTCTCCAACCGCGTGACCAGATAGTGACTACTTTAGTACCCATTGGAAAACAGTCCAACAACCACACATTTCCATTATTCTATGTTCTCTTTCTATTGTAATGTAAAAACTGACACATTTAGAGCTTATTGTTAGTCCTGAATTTGGGTTTGTCGGTTGCAAGTTACCGTTTGGTCACGTTCTAATGGCATAGGTTAGCAACTCCTTAGTCTCCTGGGCATTCTGGTTGAAGGGGACTAACCGGCAAACTAGAAGGCACTCCGAGTCTTGCGTATTCAACTCTAGCCATCGTGACCTTCCAATATTTTGTTTTTCGTAGTCAGCGTCTGCCATCTCTTCGATTCCTACCACCAGTCTCGAACGTTATTTCCGTTCTTATGCTTCAATATCAGACATTCCGCGTTGCATACCATTTTAACGGTAGCATTTTGCGGCTTCTTTCTGTCCTGGTACGTTCCACTAACAATCTGTCGACAGAATCCCCCTTTTTAAAGACCTGATTCCGGTAACCCCAAGGTGAATTTTTTCGACTGTGTATACGACTTCAGACGGCACACCATCCTTTATCAATCTGTTGAGATTTGTTTGGTGGCTCCTACCACAGCATCTCAGATTGATATCATGTGGACTGTCTTGCTTCCTCGACCCATTAGCTTGGAATATGCTGTTAACGCCTGTCTTGGTGTTATTCCGGCTCGATTGAGAAACCCGTCATTCTGATCCACCAAGATAGCGGCTTGATCACCTCCTAAGTTAGCCTCGCAGTCTTTTGCTAATAACAACTGTCCATAACGGTTTGGGCTACAATGTAAACTGAACTTCCGCCATTTTCTGTTTGACTAAATTCATCCACTGTTCCGAAGCGGTCAGATCGACTGCCCGGCAATCTACAGATGGAAAGGCCGGTCAGGTTCGGTTGAGATTTCGAAAGCCGCCCTTGGCATGCTCAACGTGGCAGATATCTAATGCATTTGTAGAGCCTGCAGACATCTGTGCTAAGGAAGATATTCATAGTCTCTGAAGGTATCTGGCGTTTAAAGGAGGTAATCATGAATACCGGATGCTATCTGCCGCTGAGTTAGATAATCATAGATACCACACTCTAATTGGCGTTAAGGAAAAGCTATATATAAAGGTGTGAATCCTGCAGAGGAGAAGGTCACTTGGGTGTTGGTAGAGATTGACCAAAGATGTATTTCAACGTACGCACCTTGCTATTGATTACCGGTCCCCAGCAATCTATAGATGTCTGCAGCCTAGCTAGATGATACTTATCAATTCACAAACTGGCAAGATTGCCCCCTATAAAATTGCCTTGGGCACTGACCTGCCCAGTCGAGGCCCTTATCTGACCGAACTAACCTGTTCAGTTCACTGAGTTCCTCAGTGCTTTCAATTCCTCTCAGTGAAAGTAAGTCTTGTGTTCCGTCGTCGTCCTTCACGGAGTTCTTCGTCACAGCTAATGGCTGTTTTATAGAATCAAGTGGGAGGTTCCAGTCGTCAACTTCAAGCTCATAAGATGCCGAAGAGTCGCTAACCACTCTGCGTCTCAATTCAGCCCTTCTCCATTTGGAGGCTAGCGTCGAAAGTTCGTCTATCGGTGGTTCGGTACCGAAATTATTAACGTTTCTGTCTGAGCTTGTTTCTTTGTGATTGTGACAGATACAATCATTTAGAGGATTGGGTGCTATATTAGCACTGCATCGTAGAGTAGAGCATGCCATAATCATCCCAAAAAACAACGAAAAGCCCGTGGATTCGATGCAAAGGGTATTGGGAACGTGCCTTCGGTATAGCGGTGTAGAATAAATGTGCATTGTGAGGGCTGAGGCTAACAGTTCTCGTGTCTTGAATTCATGTGTGACTCTACGTTTGGAGAGTAGAAGAAATGTATGTTGTCAAGGCTGAGGCTGCAGTTCTCGTGTCTTGAATTTGATATAGCGGGGAGAGTGCGTGACTCTGCGTTTAACCTATGGAAAGTAGAAGAAGTGTGAGCGTTATAGAGGCTGCGGTTATCCAGATGTACAGCGGGTGTGGAAGTGGGGTGGTGAGGTTGTGGTAGTGGTGGTGGTTGTGGTGGTGGTGGTGGTGGTGGTGGTGGTGGTGGTGGTGGTGGTGGTGGTGGTGGTGGTGGTAGCCTGTTGAGATAAAAGCTAAAGGCGGGAAGTACTCCAGTACTCCAGTACCTAGGTACTTTGGTAGTAAGTAATTAGGTAAATAAGTATAGTTAAGAAAAGTCAACTTCAAAGCCTCACCCGTACGCCGTAGAATAGTCACACAACGAAGTTGATAGGTAACCTTAACAAAGTATCTGTTCCGACCCCGTTGTCAAGTAAATTACTTTGTCAAGAAGCCGGCCCACTTACTAAGGGGGCCGTCTCTTAGCCAAGAGCCCACTTTGTGACTAAGTTGACCTGTTTCCAAAGTGACAGGTTCCAGCTACCAAGCAGTGGACTTGGTGACTGGGTCGACTAGTTATAAAGTGAGTAGCCATAATACAAGCCATAATACCTATTACTTTGGCCAGACAGAACTCACCTATAATCCACGTTGGAAATATTCTTGACCCACAGCCAGCCCATGAATACATGGAGAAAAAGCGAAACAGGAGATACAGAGCGGCCAAATAGTTCGGATGTTTATCAATTCTCACCGAACATCAACTTTGTATGACCCCCAGTATAGCACCACGCTAGCACCCCAAAGCGATCAAGCCGGCCATCTGTCACCGTCGAAACTGCAAATTAAACTGCAGGACCACTTACGAACTCTAGAGTTCACTCTTTAATTAGAGTGAATAGGGTATCTAATAGTGTACAAGAAGTATTAGGCTCGTAGAGAGAATGTGAGAATGTCCTAATACAGCAAAGAACTACTCATTAAACACTTGGCAAGTTCCAAAGTTTTCACTTTGTTACTTTATAGCTGGGTCAACCCAAGCGATAGCCCCATCATCAAGCACTCTACTTTACCACTAGACCGGGCCTACTTGCCAAATAAGTCGAGCCAGCTGAAAGTGTGCCCCTTGATAAGTGGGCTGGCCTCTTGACTAAGTAATTTACTTGACAATTGGGTCGGAGCATATCCTTGCAAAGTATCCTTGTAATTGCTACTTATTATGAAGTATTATAAATTTTTGTTGTGAAAATACTTTTAGTAGTTAGTTGGTTGATTTGGTGGCTTTTTTTAGTACGGGATCTGGATAAGCTCAAGCTCTGTGACTACATAAGTACTTAAGTACCCACTTACTTCTATGAACCATACCCGTTGAGAACACACTACAAAAGAGAGGATTGTAGTCTCGTACTGCTGGCAGCGGTCCGAGACTACAAAGTAAAGTTGCTCTTCGCTATTCGTTTCGCTCATCGAGCTCGAACCCTGCACCACGAAGATAATAAACGAGATTAGATAGATAATAACATTATAAAATAGATACAAAAAATACAAAAAACGAGTGAAGCAAGTAGAAATTTTCAAGATCAACGAAAATCAAATTCCCAAACATTAGAAAACACTGCAAAATAGAAACAAAGGCAAGAATCACGACTCTGTCGTTAGTCCAACTCTTTAACTATCCATCATTTAGCGGCTTGTCCAAATTATCCTTTGGCGGCCGGTCCATCCTTTGGCGGCCTGTCCGGTTTATCCATCCTTTGGCGGCTTGTCCGGCTTATTCATCCTTTGGCGGCCTGTCCGGCTTATCCATCCTTTGGCGGCCTGTCCGGCTTATCCATCCTTTGGCGGCTTGTCCGGCTTATCCATCCTTTGGCGGCCTGTCCGGCTTATCCGGCTTATCCATCCTTTGGCGGCCTGTCCGGCTTATCCATCCTTTGGCGGCCTGTCCGGCTTATCTATCCTTTGGCGGCTTGTCCGGCTTATCCATCCTTTGGCGGCCTGTCCGGCTTACCCATCCTTTGGCGGCCTGTCCGGCTTATCCATCCTTTGGCGGCCTGTCCGGCTTATCCATCCTTTGGCGGCCTGTCCGGCTTATCCATCCTTTGGCGGCTTGCCTGGCTTATCCATCCTTTGGCGACTTGTCCGGCATATCCATCCTTGTCGGCATCCTTTGGCTTATTATATACATATTCTTCAAAGAAACTGCTATAGCAAAAACAGACAAAAATAAAAACACTCAATGAAAAAGAAAGAAAGAAAGAAATCACAGCACACCCCGAGGAAGGAGCATGTACTGGTCCTTCTCCTTTAAACGGCATCCCTCGGCTGAGAATTACAAATTTTTTCATGCAACTTCTTGTTGTCTGGGCGGTTCTTGATCGGCTTCCGGCAGTACAAGCAGGGCCTTGGTTTTCCATGGACTGACCTCTGATGACGATTCCGGTTGGTATTCGAACTGAATACTTTCTGACAAACGTGACAGTGGTACACCCGTTTGGTTTGAAAGCCTGCATTCCGCTCTGGGGTGGTTCCTTCGAACCCATCATCAAATGACTGATAGGATCGGTTATCCGGTGAGGTGTCATAGAAAACTCCTCTAGATTCAAATAGACTATTGTAAACGGGATCTGGGTGGCCGGGTACAACGCTCCCATGCTCCCAAAACCCATTGAGATCTGTTCTCGCATCCGGTGGTGCGGCTACAGATTGGTCGTAGTTATAGTGTTCATTAGAGTTGGTGGGTGAACAGTCGTTATGGCCGTTGCTAATGTCAGGGACATAACCGGCCAAATATGCTCTTTCGTCGAGGGATTTGTTGTAGTTGTCCGTCAAGGTTGGGGTAGTCGATTCGACAAACCAGTCTATGGGGATTGGCGGTTGGGGAGTTCTTAGGACGAATAGGTCCATCTGCGGCCTCACAGGTAGGGCGAGCCACGGTACGTAAGGCATCTCGGCGTCATATAAATATGACCATTCTATTACAATTAGCACGGAATAGAGTGGAGAGAACGCCAATAGTGTATAACCAGCAATCGAATCTGCAATGCCCATCTCTCCATTTCTGCCATCCGGACTATTAGGAGGAGCTGGAATAAAGTAATATACCCCCTGAAATTGATATTCAAGTGGACCTTCATCACCATGTGCATACTCTTCGTGGGCGTCGTTCCCCTCGAACGATCTCTGTCGGAAGAGACTATAATCCAGGCCGGAGGATTGAATGGCAGGATATGGCAGGGGATTCTGGTAACAAGGTAGAAGTACACCATCATATGGCGAAGTCTGTTCGGGGTAATGGGTATCAGTTGACAATAAACCCCCGACGGGGTTGCCGTGGTCGGCAAAGGTCTGCGTCATTTTCCTCCGACGTACGGTCTCTTTGTAGTGGATCCAGCTAGAGAGTAGTACATTAGTGCCCCGCAATTCGTGGAGTATGGCCTGAAAAAATACTCGCCTTGGGTAGTTTGATATGGTTTGAAAAAAAACACTCGCCTTAGGTAGTTTAAAACAGTCCCAAGAACGTGAGGTTACTAGACAGTAAAGCATGCGAACTAAATAGATTTGCAGGTGTAACTTCCAAAAGGGGAGATATCTGGTGGAGAAACGTTCTCGGAAATGATGAGCGAACTCGAGAACTTAGCAAGAATACTTTATCCTCTTTATCTATTGGGAGATGCACAAGGCTGCCGTAGTGGTGTGGCCAAATACAGTCTAGCGGTAGGAACCCCATTCCTATGCTCGTGCGCATGCAATGAAATTCCTGTCGTACAAAGTTCTTTTTGCTCCTGAGGCCTATCAGGCTGAGTATACATAAAATTCCTCGTAAGTTTAGCGCACAGAGATTCTGTGGAACCATGGGCTATGTATAAAGATACAATGCGCCTCTTCAAGTGACACTCAATGCAAACCAGTGCCGTGGTGATAACAATCTGGCCATCGGTCGCACCTCTTCCGGCACATTGAAGTTTTTTTCGCCCACCAAAATGGACAACTGTGTGTGAATGCATACTGAGGATTTCTCTGGCCATCAGCTCATAAACCAACCCTAGTTTGCTGCGCTCAGTGCTGGGATTGACCTTACTATGACTGATTCCTGTTACGTTCCTGCCTATTGCTCAAAGTGACACGAAAAAAACAATGAACTACAGGTGGCTGGTGACTGGTGAAAAATACAGGTGACCGATGACGGTTATGGTAGAAAGCTACCTGTAGTCATGCGTACGATTAAGATGGCTCTAGAGATGACGAGGTTGATTCGTCTGTTGATAGCGCGACGTTGTTTATCGTGATGATGAGATTGAATAGATACCGATAATGAAATGGATTAGAGTAGATTAAGGGATCATACTTGGTGTAGGATAGCTACTTCATCAACTCTCTCACAGCTTCATCAAACATCAAGTAGCAGGGGATTTAGTGATCACGTGATCTCTAACATGCAACGAGCTCAGGAAGCTCGGAGGTTCATCTGGTCTTGGTAATCTCCATTGTCAGTTAAACTTGTCTTTATTTTCTGTCTAACGAGAATTTGAACTTGGGTTACATAATAGAAGTATAATATGAGCTCTCTCGCTAGCTCGGTCTCTGTAACTGAGTTCGCTACTTAAGAAGGTAGAAGCAATGCATAATATTATGTGTGATTGTAAGAATATACTTGAAAGCAAGATCTAATTGGCCAATTGCACGAGATGAGAAAGTTAACCGAGTCAACCATTGATAGTGTCAGACTACTGAACTACTGGCATAGCAGCAGTTCGCCACCTGATCAAGACCCTCAACCCTCCAACTCAGCCAAAGGCAACCCATCATTAGGACCGGAAGTTGTCCGTAACTCTTCCCGCACAAGTACCTGTCCATTATCCACAGTCCTCCCTAAAATCTCACGCACACTGGAAACCGAGAATGCTGTAATGAAACTCAGCGCACCGACCGACCCATCAATCATACCATGCACCGTAGTCCGAATCTCCGAATTCTTATATTTTGTCAACTGTTGATCCAGATCGTCCTTAGTAAGCACTTTCTGCCTCTTTATCCTTAGGTGCCAGAACAACAGCTGAAAGATCAAGATCAAATCCACCGCCATCTTCAATACTAACCGGACATATATCGGAGCCGTGAGAGGTCCAGTGATGTCGAGTGTAGCCACGATCCCAGTCAGCACGTTGCGGCTTTGAGACGCCCGACGGAAACTGTTGTCGACGTATTGGTTGGTAAATACCGTCGACTGCCCCGGGAGGTTCCAGATGGTAAGGCAGCTGTAAAACATGTCCTTGAAGTGCTCTGATAGAACAACGCCACGGAGTGGGTGTAAAGGGATAGCGTTGGCGATCATAACGTTTCTAATGAAGTAGGGGAGTTCTTTCACGCATTCTGTTTAGGTTTGGTTAGCATAAACTTTGAGAAAAGACGAAATATACTCACCTTCTCGCTTCTGGCTGGCAAGAAAACCTTGTGCCCGTATCCAGACATGTATCAGGTTTTTGTCAACAATGCTTGTGGTCCCGGTCACGAGTTTTTGTACAAGACTACCCTCTAAAGTACACACGGAAGTGGTGAGCACTCAAATGTCAAAGTATCGCTACTAGGGGGATAAACCTTTACGAGATACCTCTTGTACTTTCACTCCATTCCCGGTTGCATCTTCCAGCTTAGAGCGGAAGCTCTCGACATCCCTTCTTGCCAATCCCACTGCTCTTGCACCAACAGGTCTCTCACCATCGTCGTCGAGATCATCCGCATGATCACGGACCAGTCGGTCGAACTTTGTTAGAACAAAGATTAATGGAATCTCAAGGGTCCTTGCATATCTAAAGAACTCCTCGTCTGCCGCCTGGATTGGCCGTGCATCCGACAGGGAAATACAATACCTGGAGATCGGATTGCAAATTAGTATTCTCCACTAACCTGGGTTCGGATTCGTACCAAATACAATGCAGCTGGTCCGCCAGGTGTGGCTGTTGCCTTCGGTGTTCTATGAACTTCATCACTTCTGCCACTGTATCCGACTCGCCCGCTTCGAAACCGCCAGAATCATGGATTATTAGAGAATTATTCCGCTCATCGTTCGTGATAGGCGTCCAAATGTTATGCTTTCCGCATCCTTCCGAGCTTGATCTAACACCAGCCTACATATGTGAGAAGATGATACAAAGCGGTGATCGATCTTACCTCTTTTGCACTGACGCCAAACACTCTGCTCAGGAGAGTTGATTTTCCAACGCCGGCTTTGCCAATTATGCAAATTCTGAACTTCTTGCACTGGTATCTGAGGTCTTGGAGAGCTTCATTCTCATCTCTGGCTGCCATGATAATTTGGATTTGCGAGTCGAACCGTGCGAGAGCTGAATTTCTGTAACGCGAGGGCGCTAAATCGTACGACAGGGAACCCTTATCTATAGATGAAGCTGTATCAAAACTTAAGGCTGGGGCGGGCGCGGACCACAAGTGCACATTCCCGAAACACGTCCCCGCAATGGTGCAGGACATAATGCAGTCAGCACATGCATATGTGGTTGGCGGATAGACAAATTCAGCCCCACTAATCAACTGGGGGAAAAGTTGGGCGTTTGGGCTGAGTGGGTGCGGGGCTGAAAGACTGCATACGCACAACGTGCGCACTACGAAGCTTGGAGGAGTCACGCCAGAACCCTTATGCGAAGTCTACTTCGGGCACTCCCGTCTCCAAGCCAGCGGTCACTTGCGTTGACAGAAGTCCAACCAAACTAATTATGGCGGTTCTAGTTCTTGGTGGCCACAGAACCAACTTCCGAGGAGTCATCCTACTAAGCAATAAACAAACAAAAAGCCCCAGTTTCATTCTTCATCAGACGAGGCATATCATAATCTCCGTGATAAGGCCCATGTGGTTGGGAGGTAAGAATTGGCGAGTCATGATCTAGGTGGTACAATATGCAATGACCATCTGCTGGTGGCTGGCACGTGGTATAGACTTTGATATCACAGGCAGGCAAACGGGACTAGGAGAACAAAGAATCAGGCTCAAAGGACAGACCTGAGACCAAGAGTGTGGTAGGGAACAATATTGGGATGGGAGGGGCACTCTAAGATCTAGAAAATTTGGAAGGTATAAATTATCAGGGGTTGTTGATGTATTTGCGATTGTGTTACTCCATAATAGCTTTCTCCGTGACGCCGACATAGCGGTATCGATGCATCTTGAATCAGAACATCACATCTGTTGAATGTTCAGAACACCGTTCCTATTGGCTATGTATGGCACACTGGTTCGGCTGCAGCAGGCCTAATTCTCGCAGAATGTTACATAAAGTGGATGGGCATTAGCAGAACCTAATATTGGGACGGAATCAACTAGGAAACACCCACTAGCACCGAAGAATCTAGGGCCAAAGCTTTTAAATAGCGATATGTGCTGAGTAGTACCGTCACTCACATAGAAATTTGAAAGTATACATTTAATTTACAGTGCAAATTGACTAAATACCCGCCATGTTAACCACCTTGAACTCAGATCAACCACGGAAGTCCGTGATTGAGGTGGAATTTTGCATTTAGAGCGCTCACGTGTCTAGAGTTTTCGTTTCTGGCCAAACCTTGCGACCGACGAGAAAATCTGGGAACGAGAGCAATTTGGGAGTTATATTAGAAGTATTTTTACATTAACACGTTCTCAGGTTTCGACCCTTCTTTGAAGGTAAAAGTCAAAAAAAGGCCCCAAATATAGCATCAGATAGCGAACTCGAGGGTCTAAGCGCCTGTAAGGTCGTTTTCTATTGATATGAAGAATACATTTCTAATAATGCAACTCCTCCCACCGGAATAAAAGCTCGGTCAAAGGGGGACTAAGCACCACGCTGATCATGACTCTCCGCAATTTCGACCTCATCATCCACTGGTCTATCCACTGGCCTGGAGCCTTCCTCTTTCTCAACTGGGGATAAAAACGAAAGTGGCTGGACCCAGCGGGAGAGCACCTCCATAAGGCAGAGTATCAGGATGCTCAAAGTAGCAGAGTATATGAAGCCTGTTACAGCGTCGGCCAATTGGTATCTGTACTGAATTAGTATGTACTCAATGTGACATAAGGCAAAATCGGATGGATAACTTACACTACCTGCACCCAGTGGCGGTTCAGCCATCCGCCGTTAATGACAGTGTATCCATCCAGTTTCGCGACGTCTGCGCTGTTAAAGTATTATTAAGCTCGTATCTATGGCATTAAATCACTGAGGAGACTCAATACCTTGCAAAAATACCTGTAAGAATCATTCCTGCGAAGCCCACCACACCGTGAAGGACGAAAATATCAAGTTCATCCTTCTTGATTTTTATTCTCCTGTTTGCGCTAGCAGTGCCTTCCCTTTCATCATTAGTATTACTAGCAACACCACCTTGAACGTTGCCATTAACACCACCATTAGCAGTACTGCTGACACCGGTAAGGGGAATGCCTCGATTGTCGCCATCAGCAGTACCGCCAAAAGCGTTTTCACTATCAACATATCTCATTCTTTCTTCCGCGATGTTTGCGGGCCCAGGCCAGAGTACCTCCAGAATAGCTAGACCAATAGGCCAGGAAAACATGCCAGAGAGAGATCCAACGATCCCAAAGATTGGGGATGTTCTCATTGAAATCTGGTCACGCATTATTGTATTAGTTATTGATATTGCAAATTTTGAGTGGGGTTTCTTATACAAAGCCTGCTGCTGGGGTAACCGCGACGAGTCCGCTAACTATTCCGTTGCAAAAACCACAGATGGAAAATCTCCGTTTCCCATCCTGGGGTTTGAAAAGAATATAGTCGCAAATACACCAAGTAAACCCACCAAAACTTCCGGCCAAAATTGTTGATACGCACGCAGATACACTCCTGTAGTTGAATAGGTAAGCAGACGTTGACATTTGTGCTATCTAGTAAACCCATAATAGGACTGGTACACACCTTATATTTACTGCAAGTGTTGATCCGCCATTAAATCCGAGCCATCCAAATGAAAGAAGTGCTGTGCCCAAAACAATATGAATTACATTTTGGGCTTCTGTGTGTAGTCTTGGCTTTCCACGGCAAAGATACCTGCAAAATAACGCAAAAACAGCGGATGTAGTTCCTGCTGTGATGTGTACAGCTGTGCCACCAGCAAAATCCAATGCACCCATTCTGGACGACCAGCCCTTAGAGCTCCATGTCCATCTAGCTATCGGATTGTATACGAATGTAGACCAAAGGGTGATAAAAATGAGAAAGGATACTGTCCTTGCCTTCCCAATGGCTGCGCCGCTAACCAAACTCGCACTGTAAATATTAGAATCTAACAATGGATAACATGTCTAATGCACGGAACTCACGAAAACGCAGCAAACATTCCTTGGTATAATGCGAATACTAATTCAGGGATCTTTGGACCTTTCGCATTTCCGGCAGATGCCTCCAGAACACCGTTCAGGGCCACACCATCTGAATTTCGGCTCCCCCAAAATTTATTGTTTGGAGCAGAGAATGCTATAGCATAACCCCAAAGGTACCACTACCGGCATGCGCATGATTTATTAGTGAAACATCGTATATGGATACTTTAGCACACAGCACCTACTTCAACAGTTATGAGAGCAGCTGTAATAAGCGGTAGCCAAATTCCTCGCAGTCCAGAGCTTTTGCCTGATAGTCCAGAGTATATAAGCCCCACGGAAGGAACCATAAGAAACACTTGTCCACTGCATATCAGCATCCATCCGATATCGGCTTTCTAGATACCATCAGCCTTAGTTACAATCTTCACTGGAATAATAGAATGAATACGTACATCATACGGATTATTTGGGTCACTCATTGTTTTGTATCCTACCACGCTCCTCTCGGCTGAAGGTAACTGTTCGGGATGTTGCTGCGGTACTGCTGTGTGTAAAGAATGGGTGCAAGAATCCGGAGTCCGTTGAGGGATCCTTACGGACAAGAGGTCAATATATCTGGTGCTTCAGTTGGCCAGAATGGATGGGTGTTATGAGGCGAAATGTATAAGAAAGGAATGACAAGGATACTGCGCATTCTGGCGTGACTAGCCTGTCTTCTGGCTGGGTCACTTTCGACAAGGTGAATTTGTGAGGCGTTCCAGGGATTGAAACTTTTTAGCGAGTTGGACCAACGTCCAACAGCAGCGAGTGCGGTCGTGATGCAGTCGTTCCCACATCAAGACAAGCGCAGCCCCCATGCCATTTCCATTCTTCAGCCTTGCAACTTGCAGCGAATCAAAACATTCGTTCTTATCGGCCTATGGCTATTCGCGCCTGGTGTTGATGTGAATGACAGCAGCGAAACGTCAACGCAGAAAGCTCCTGTATCGGTTGCCTTCCCCACGCTGCTCGACACCCCCTACAGTGTGTTCCGAGCAAAGGTGGCAGTCGAGGTGAACCAGTCTCAGCAAAATTTCCCATCGAATACTAGAAAATTCGAAGAGTTGGATCCCAGACCCGTTATCAAAGGTTCCTTAAATCTTCCTAGGTTTGCAGGACGCGTCGGCGGCCGGCGGCGAATCCAGCAGAAAGTTTCCGTACGGTAACACCAGCAACAGCCAACATCCAGCTTGCGGTTTAATTTCTCCCGGTAAACCAGAACAGGGGACGCATGAACAGAGTGGTTCAGCAACTTATGACCTAGAATATATCAGTCTCTTTCCAAATTGATATCTGTATGGGTCGTGCGCCTACCTTTTAATTGTCGACAGTTCCAAACACTCCCGGAGGAAGCGACACAATTTATATACAAGCGATTGGTATGTAAGGATGTCCCCGGTACATACCTATCTCCCGACCACCCAGCCTGATCGCCGTTTAATCCAGAGTAACGGATCGTCTAAAGTAGTAATGAGCAACGACATCAACGACTTTCCAGGTGGTTACCCTGGGCACGGCAGCAGTAGCTATGGTTCCGATTGGCGCAGCGGGGATGGGTCCCTCGGAGACCGGTTGTTGTCACAATCAGATAATGAAACCGCACCACATGAATCTGAGCCATTTGAAAGTGCTCAACCTCCGGTGGCTAGTTATGCTCCTAGGCGCCCAGGCCCACGGTTAGAGATAAACCGATCGATCACTACAGGCGAGGACTTGCGTATTGAGATCCGGTCAACCAACGTGATTAGAAAACTGAGATTAGGTTCCCGACCTCTCAAGGATGCCTCAGTTGTCTTCCGGAGGGAGATCCGTGCTCATGAGCGACGACCACCAGTCCCACTTCTCATCCAAGTGGAAACAGACGAGGCTACAGAGGCACTTGAGTGGGCAATCCGAATTGCAAGCGGTGAGCACCCAGGTGCAAGCGAGTTACAATATGCCCAGTTTGTTGAATTAGTACACATTGTATGGGAGTACAAGTTTATGGTCAAACTCGGAGGTATCGCCGACTTCATTAGAACATATTGGCAATCTCCCGGAGAGACCAGTGGAAATGCCTCCGTAATCGGTACTCCAGTGAGTCCCCGTTCTTCTCCAACCGCATCTCAAGACAACTCAACTACGCCGCCGACGACCTGCTATGAAGCTTGGATGTTTCTTGCCTGTCTTTTTGGATGGGAAGATATTTTCCAAGAAGCATCTCGCGAAGTCATCTTGGACAACGACTGCGACAAATTCTACCCTGCACCAGGGCATAATAGGCTGCCTCGAATCTTGCAAAGTCTGTAGTGCCTGTCCTTTCCTTCTCCTGAGACTCTGTTCTTCGCGTAAATTCCTAACATCTGTATCTGTAGATGACGTTTTGAGAAACCAACAAAAGATGGAGGCAGCAATCAAAGGGTTCGCCGATACTCTAACCTCTGGAGAAGGCCTGCAGCCATCAAATGCAGTTTTCCGGGCGACATGGGAAATCCGAAATGGACTCAACAAGCACGGCATTAAATTAGCATCGAAAGAGTCGCACAGTCCAGCTCAACTATTGCACGTCTTGGGCCAGCTCCTTGATGGACGATTTCCAACGTCATTGGGTGGCCCCGATCCACCGTCGGATGCTCCTTCCCATGTCCGACGAAGGGGTTCTGCGGCATCTAATCATCGTCAATCCGCAGGCGGGGCAGTAGGGAGGGAAGGACAACTTGTGACCGCTATTGAGGTGGGGATTTTGCGCTTTGGTTCTCGGGTCAAAGAGAAGTTTGGCACTGAGAGGAGGAGAGGAGAGCTAGAAGCCAACGTTTGCAACCTCTCTCCTGCAGAGCTAAAGGAATTGGACGCAGTGTATGATGGTTTCCGCACAGCCTTCAAAGAACTTAAAACTCAGTTGCATGGTTTGGATCTGAATGATTACCGGGACTTGTGGCGAAACCACATGGAGTCGGAAGTTTAGTAGTGAGTCTAGTTGGATTAAATGGGGTTTATATAAAGCATTTTTTTTTCATGATAGATTTTCGTTTTTCTGGCTGGATTTGTTTTATTTTCTAGATTTTTCTAGATTTGCAATTTAAAGCGGTCTCAGCGGTCATACATCATGAAGTCTAGAGTTTCTGTTTAGTTTTTGAGGTCTGTACTTGATACCCGAAACTTGGTGCACTTGAAATTTTTTGGCCCAAGTTTCGCTCCTTACATTTATTTTGCAGTGTTCCTGATTTCAAACTCACGGAACGCCCGTTTTTGTATGAATTAATGTGATAAAGGACTCGCCGATAATTCTTGGAGGCTTAGCTTTGTTGAAATATATACTACAATTTTTGCCCGCTTGATCTGCTGCACTGCTGACTTGAGCCTTAGTACTCTGCTATAGCAGTTCTCAAAAAAGAAGTAAAAATACCTTGATCAATTGAGGCAGAGCTAATATAGGTAATGCGCATCCTAACCTTTGTGTTCCGCAAATATCACGTGCAAGCTCTATTACCCGGTTCTATTGCAAGCAATCTTGCTTCGAACTGCCACTACCAACTGCCTCCGACTATACAACCACAGCTCCCTCCCCCTTTCCCTCAACCATCATCACCGCCACCATGGTCCGCCAAAGAGCGCCCTCCGGTGCATCAACCTCCTCCTCACACTCCGCTCCGGAACCCGACCAAGTACCATGCCTCACCTCCAGCCCCCGCATCCCCGAGCGAACGCACACAAGCTGACCAGCAGAACGGGACCCCGCAGGAGCTCGGCTCAATGTACGACTACCTCGCAAAGATAATTCTACTCGGACCGTCTGGTTGTGGAAAGTGCGTACGACACACAACTCTCCTTTGCACCGCTGACTAGTCCAACCTAGATCCTGTCTCCTCCACCGTTTCGTCCGTAACGAGTGTACAGCGTCCCTCCATTTCCCTCAACCACGCTAACAACTCAGGGCGCGTCCTATCCTCCCAAACCATCGGTGTCGAGTTCTCGTCGAAAATCATCAAAGTCGGCACCGGTACACGACGAAAGCGCGTAAAGCTACAGCTTTGGGACACGGCAGGGCAGGAACGCTTCCGCAGCGTGACGCGCAGCTACTACCGTGGTGCAGCCGGCGCACTGCTGGTCTACGATGTCACCTCGCACCCTTCGTTTACGTCGCTTCCCACATTCCTCGCAGATGCGCGCGCTCTGGCGTCCCCAAATTTGACGCTCCTCCTTGTCGGTAACAAGTGCGATCTTTCTGTTGCACCGAAATCAGTTCCTCCGCCGCCCTCCTCGGCAAGTAGCAGTCTAGGAACCAGCTTCGAGGGTGATAATACGGCTCGCGCGTGGGATGAGGAGCTAGACGACGAGCCCCCAGAACCTGCACGTGCAGTACCAGCGCAAGAAGCAGCACGATGGGCAAGTCTCTCGGGGATCCCGGTGAGTATGGAGACATCGGCACTGAGTGGGGAGAATGTCGATGAGGTGTTTGCGCGAATTGCGAGGATGATTGTAACCAAGATTGAGCTGGGAGAGGTTGACCCTGATGATCCAGCATCGGGCATACAGTATGGCGATTCAGGAGGGTTTGTGGAGTCGCAGAGCGGGAAGAGGGGTTCGGGGGGTGGGGGCGGATGGAGAGGTGGACTAAGAGAGTGGGAGACCGTATTTAGGGGCGGAGCGGCAAGAAGAGAGGGGAGATGCTGTTAGCATTTTGAACGATCGGGGTTGCTTGTAACTGTGGCAGTGGTGGTGGTGGTGGTGGTAAGAAGTAGGTGGGAAACGTATAGACCATTCGTGATGCGTGCATGTTTGAGCGATCCGTGATCCGTATAATATCTACTTGCTGTATTTTTTTATATCTGAATTTTCCTTTCTTTAGAGATCTTACATGCTTATGTATTTGTTTTGTATGCTCTTTTCTGTTTGCAGCATGATGACTATAAGATGGAGTGAGGAATGGGGAGTTTTTCGTTTTGGGGTTTTGTAAGTGTTGCGGGTGGAGGTCGAGGGCCTTAATAGTAATAGATATGACGATACAGTAGAAGAATTGATGGATGTGATATTTCTATTTATCTTAGGATCCATAAACGCATCAAGCTCGGAACAACTGTTTGTTCTTCGTTTCGGATGATTTTCATCAGACAAGCTACTCCCAGGAATGAACGGTGGTGTCTGTGGTATGCTGTGTTCCGAGTACAGAGGATTGTTCCAGCTAGGCCGGGACCCATTCACTGAAGCCCACTTCGGGTTCTTCCGGGCTTCTGGTAGATGGAAGGCGTGTTAGTAATATGTGATGGAACTATATACTGGGAGAGAAGCCTGTAGGATGTATCTGAATTGGGATGAGAATACCAAAGGTGGAATCGACTTCCCATTAATGTTGCGCAAAACCAATCCTAGCGCCTTTATCCTCCTAACCCTTATCTAATCATCTTGTGACCTTTCCAATTTCGAAGCTTCAATCCTCGAGAATTTCGCTACTACGATCATTTGTCCCAACTTGCGGGATACCACGCGATAATTAACCTTCGAGCTTGTTAAGAACAGTATTCAACGGAGTTGTACCACCATCCCCTTAAGTCTAGGCACGAGACCAACGAGCCAGGGTGTTGTATGGAGTTGATATTAAGTAGCAGTCGCTGAATATATCTGCACAAGAAAACATCCATTGCAGTTAACGTTGCAACGGCACAACAAAAACGAAAAGTCCAAAACAAATACACAATTTAACACAAAGTCGGTTAAAGCTCAGGATTGGTCCGAAGGAGCCGAAGGCGAGTTCGAGCTTTGGAACTTTATTTGGTGCTCGCAAGCTCGCCATACTCTTGCCCTTGGACAGGCAAATTTTCATGACCGTACCGTCGTCCGCTATTTGTAAGGATCCTTCAAAGATCTCGAGTATCGCCAGTAGTGTGGAACGTTCGATAAATAGGGATTATCGGGCGATCATCACCACAACTATTTCGCCCCCATCACCACGCATACTACATACTACACAGAACTCGTTTGCACTACTATAGGAGATTCCGCCATGGTGCCAAATAACTCACATAAGCCAAAGATGTTACATCTCCTTGGCGATTACTATAAAATGATTGCTTTGCAAGGTCAGTTGGGAGCATCAACATCATGATGCTAATCAAAAAATCATTGCGGGATTGCGATGGAGGAAGTAGTGCAAAGTAGGCGGAAAGCGCTGAGACAGGTGGGTTTACTCGGTTGGGGTCGCGTAGAAACAGATTCTGAGCTTATGCGGGGAAATTTTAAGGCCCTGTTGGGAATGATATGTGCATACTTAAGTAGGAATAGGTCATGAAAGAGTAGATATATTGCGAGAATTGTAAATCCTCCAAATGTCATAGCATAAGATGAAAGTAATCGCAAATAACTTACTTTTTCTCAGTGCAAAACCTACTTTTAAATCTTTATTGCATCAATTATCCACTCCCCCTCGCCTAGCAGAGTGTTTCATAGGTTCGGGACTAACCAAGTGCCTCCGCCAGTACGCATCTCTCATGTACTAAAGAGTTGTCCGCATGTACTAAAGGCTTCAACATTTACTTTAGATATGCGCGGGATTTTTTTGGGCTGGAGCGATTCCAATTGGTACACATCTAGCCCACCGGTTGTTGAACCTACCCCACGATCATGAAAATGACTCTCTTCTTCTCATCTACATAACATCGCACATTCCGAATAAAGTGCGTAAATATGATGAGGTACGAGGTCGGAGGACGAGCAGTGACCGGCTGGCTCCGAACGTTGGAGCCTCGTAGAAGTTATTACTGGCTGAAGGCTAGCAGAACTCTAGCTAGAGCTCTAGTGGGAGACCCTTTGGAGAGCGCCTTGTTATATCTCGTCATTTTCCTCTGTATATATGCAAAGAACCGACAACCCCATTTGTTACACTTAAATATCTTTTCCAATGCGTCGAAGAAATACACATTGGCTCCCTTTGGCTGATGATGCTGTCACAAGAGCCAGTACATTCTAGAGTTTAAGTATGCACTTAGTCATAGAGTTCGAATTCCAACTCAACATCCACTCAACGATTGCCACAGACTACACTCACCCACTCTAGCCTTACCGTTACTACCTTCACACCTTGATGTCCATTCAATATCTGAACCTCTACAATCTCGATGAGATCCCTCTACATCCTCCTCCTGCTGCTTGCAGCAGCCGTTGTCAACGCATACGTCCTACCGGCTTCCTCAAACTGCACTACTCTCAAAACCTCCTACACGCCCTCCAATTTCTTCTCCCAATTTGACTTCTTTACCGTATCCCCCCCCCCCCATATACGCAGCCACATTCGCTAACATTCGCAGAATACTGATCCAACGTGGGGACACGTCCGCTACCTCAACCACAAACCCGCCCCATCCTTGTGTCTAATCCGCGACAATGGCGACCGAATATATATCGGCGCCGATCACACCTCTCTCTGTGCGTCTCGAGAGCAAAGACTGCTACACCAAAGGTCTCGTCATCCATGATGTGGCACACATTCCATGGGCCTGCGGTGTATGGCCCGCTTTGTATACCCCCTAGACTTCACTTTAAACATTTCTTCGGCTGATGTCTGTGAATAGTTGGACCTACGCCCACCCCTGGCCGTCCAAGGGAGAAATCGACATCATCGAAGGAGTGCACCAGCAGAGCAACGACAACATTGTGGTGCACGCTCCCACGGACAGGTGTTCATGCCCCCCTCCTCCCTTGCATCAGAGCAAACGGGTTGCACTGTCCCAGTTCCCAACAATGAAGACGCACTGAACCAATATGTCAAGATCGAAGATACGCGGGAGTGCTCGTACGGCGGCCCGAAGTTCACCGGGGGCGTGTATGCAATGGAGTGGACAGACTCGTTTATTAAAGTCTGGTTGTTCCCCAGGAAGAGGTGCCAGATGATGCTTTGGAGGGAACTCCGGTGCCGAGCCATTGGGGAAAGCCCGTGGCGTGGATATCAGTGCAATGTGGGATGGATAAGTGGATGAAGGAGCACCGTCTGGTTATCAAAATCACATTCTGTGGGGAGTGGGCTGGGTTGGATACTGTGTGGGAAGAGTCTGGGTGGTGAGTTCCTGATAATGCTTTTGGTTGTGAGAGACGTGCTAATGGGATAATAGTAAGGTATGTGCAGAGACTTGTGCACAGTTCGTGACGGAGAATCCGGAGGAATTCAAAGAGATTTACTGGGAAATCAACAACCTGAAGGTATAGAGTTTATAGACGTAATGTAGGGTGAGGAGGCACAGTAGGGCGGGCCCTTTACTGAAGCTCACATCGAGTGAAGTTTCTAGCGTTTGTATATATATATGCATAGCAATAGAGGGCATCTAAAAGTAATCACCTTCCACACTACGGTTCATCGATAGTTCTTACACCGCTAACCACCCCAGCCCAGGGCGTTTAATAGTAAAGTGCCCAGAAAACAATTTCGCCAAGGTGTCACCAGTGAGAATTTACAGCAGTCGCCGCTCCTAGTAACCGGAAACGGGAAGCAATTCAGATGAAATGAATGTTGGAAGGTTCTCGGATACTCCATGTACAAATAGCCAAAAAAAAAAGCTGCAGTGGAGACATGCTCCCGCTTAAGTTCCACCGTTACATCCCCCAAGTAGTAATGTTCATGTGACTAGCTGCCTCATAGTGACGGGTGACAATATGGCGCAAGGTTTGTACCTCGTGCCCAGCGACGATTCCCGAGACAAGAAGAAACGTAATAGAATTAGATTCCCGGTTCGAGCACCGATAAATGGCGATTGCGATCTCATCCTAGACACTGCAACCAATTGGGTCAACTAGGTTATGAGAGGGTCAGTATGTACCTTGGGTGGCTTCTATATTAGCATTATTGTCAGTTGAAACCAATTGAGGACACCGTATTATACTCCCGGTCCGTGTTCGACTCCGAGTTTACGGGTTGACGCGAGACGCCTCGTTTCATTCTTTACAGTCTCGGGACCTAAAGGAGCTCGCTCAGAAGTCGTGTAGTCGTCTTCCTAGCTATCTCGTTCTCGCATGGGAGAGGTCTCTCGGAGACTCGCGATCATACTGTGGAGGAAGATGTGATGGTGGTGCTCGGAGGGCTGGATCAACTAGAAGAGCACATCTTGGGATTTTGTAGAGTGGAGAGATGGAAATCGAAGGTGGAACGGAAAACCTTCGAGCCGTCCGGTAGATTGGTATCCGGGGCATCAGATGTCACTCGTAGATTTGAGGTTGCAGTCTGTTGAAATATGGAAGGGGAGAACCGTGTGAATAGACTTAAGGTACAGAGATTGGAGAGCAGGAGAAAGACTCGAGATATATATAAGGTAGTTGGGTGCCTTATGGCCTACCGGCTGTGTGCCTTGACATCAGCTCAGCTGAAGCTCAGCTCGGTCAGGTTCATGCAACACAGTCATGGCGTAGTGGAAAGATAGAATATTGAGGGGTGTATGATGTAAGCTTTGTTTGTCTTTTTCTTGCTGTTGAGGGTTGGCTTGTGGCACTCGCGATGAGATTGACGGAGTCGAGATGGCTTGGCTTGTGCCTTCATCAAAAAGAAGGTATGTTCGGCTTTACGGTAACGTTATACAGAAAGCCATCAACATCAAACTCCTCCCAGAGCACCTCCGCCCGTAAACAAACTAACTAAATTAAAATCGAAGGATCTACACTATTTCAACTCCATTACACACAAGCTATAGATCCACAGCCTAAATCGCCCAAACCATAGCTAACACCTTAAAGATAACTCTAGTACCACTACCAGAGTAAAATCTCAAAGCTAGTTCAAGACCAAGCAAGAACGGCCCTGGGATATCCCATATTTCTCCAGAGTACGGATATTCCAGCTCCCCGGTGAGCCATCACGAGGGCACTTTCCACGCGTAACACTACTCTAATTGAGTCGCGTTGGATGCGTCCTCGTGCTTCCCCGATTTGAAGGATATTTCCTTTTCTTTGTCTCTTTCATTCAATATAAGGAGGTTGGCAAAATTACACATCTCCACACCCTTCTGCAAAATTTTACCAGTACTTGTGAGTTTTTTTGGGATCCCTCCACTTGTACTGGTTAGTTACCGCAACAGTAATCATTAGTATTGCCATGTTGCGTCACACGAACCTCTTGTTACATAACTCTAAACCTCTTGATAGTATACTTCAATACCCATCATACTCACCCCGCATATACATAACAAGGCTATATTACTAACTGCAATAAAGCCAGTCGTTCTTGAGGTGTACCTTGTTTGTACCTTCTAGCCATATGGCACGCGCATGTACCTTCCATTCGAGGCTGCCGACCCAGGTTCACCTGATAGAAGCTTTTGACCTAGCAATGGTAGCATTCTAAATGTACAAAGAAATTGTCGCACAAATTGATGGCAACTGCAGATTCGGGTTATATGTGACCACGTTTGATATAGCCTGCACGCCAGGGGTTGAGTTTTTCTTCGAGAGTATCGTAAGATAGAAAGAGAACGATAATAGACATGATGATGCATCGATGGCATCATATGTCTCCCATTGCGCTATCTACCCACCTCTACGTTGATCAGCTCTACTTTAACTTTATATATGTAACCTGTGCAGGTTATGACCTAATTCTGCAGTAATCCTTATCCTTCTTGAAGTAAAACGGTCTCTATCGTGAGTCTACCAATAAGCTTGAGAGAAAGTTAACCAGGAAGTAGGTGGTGGAATTAACCCCTAGGTCGCTAAGAAACAATCTAGCGGAGGTAGACTTGAGTTCCCGAGAGTGT
>Ga0307514_10000395_pt1 | contig 99171 bp, 91 predicted proteins | sample 16_EM_MG_FD_203088 | JGI IMG/M metagenome (GOLD analysis project Ga0307514, IMG submission 203088) | Populus trichocarpa ectomycorrhiza microbial communities from riparian zone in the Pacific Northwest, United States - 16_EM | ecosystem: Host-associated > Plants > Roots > Unclassified | place... | reverse complement strand
TCATCTACGAAGAGTTCAAGGGCACCGGCAACTGCGAAATCCACCTGGATCGCCGCATGGCCGAGAAGCGCGTCTACCCGTCCATCCAGATCAACAAGTCCGGCACCCGCCGCGAAGAGTTGTTGCTGAAGCCGGAGATCCTGCAGAAGACCTGGATCCTGCGCAAGCTGCTCTACAACATGGATGAGATGGAGGCGATGGAATTCGTGCTCGACAAGATGAAGGCCTCCAAGAACAACCTCGACTTCTTCGACATGATGCGAAGAGGCGGTTGATCGGACCGCAAGGACGATCCTGGAGGCAGGTCCGTGACCTGGCACACATGCCGGCACGGACGGTGGCGCAGCCCGCTGCGCTATAATGCTCGTTTTTCCGCTGTCGAAAAGTGCGCTGGCATGGGGCTGGCGTGGCTGTTGGCTCACCAGCGACGAAGGAAGGCGGTTTCCGCCTCAAAGCGCCATGAAAACAGGCATTCACCCGAACTACCGCGACGTTGTGTTCGTGGACCAATCCAACGGTTTCCAATTCGTGACGCGTTCGTGCGCGCCGACCAAGGAATCGATCAAGCTGGAAGACGGCCGCGAACTGCCGCTGTTCAAGCTGGAAACCACCAGCGAATCCCACCCGTTCTACACCGGCCAGCAAAAGAGCGTGGACACGCTGGGCGGTCGTGTCGAGAAGTTCCGCAACAAGTTTGCGCGCGTCGGCATCAAGAAGTGAGATTGGCGGCCTGTGTCCTGCACAGCGATCGCTCCCCGAAAGGCAGCCACCGGCTGCCTTTTTTATTGCCCGCCCCTGCTGCGCAAAGACTCGCGCCCCTGCCGGCGTTGGGTTTCCGCCTCGTTCTGAAACCTTGATCGGCCCGCTTGTTGGCATGATCCAGCCGTGAATCAACCGACCCCTGCCCTCGTGACCCAGCGTGCCGCGCAGCGCCTGCCACGCATCGCACTGCTGCTGTTCTGCGCCGCCTACCTGCTGCCCGGCCTGTTCGGTCGAGACCCCTGGCGCAATGCCGATCTGACCGCCTTCGGCTACATGCAGGCCATGGCCGAGGGCCGCACCTCCTGGTGGGCGCCTTCGCTTGGTCAGTTGTCACCCGAAACCGCGCTGCTGCCGCACTGGATAGGCGCCTGGTCGGTGCAGTTGCTGGGCCACTGGCTGGACCCTGCCCTGGCCGCACGCCTGCCGTTCACCTTCCTGCTGGCGCTGACGCTGTCGCTGGTCTGGTACGCGATGTTCCACCTGGCACGCACCGATGCCGCCCAGCCGGTGCCCTTCGCCTTTGGCGGCGAGGCCGAGCCGGTGGACTACGCCCGCGCAATGGCCGATGGCGCGTTGCTGGCCACCATTGCCACCCTGGGCCTGCTGCAACTGGGCCACGAAACCACGCCCGAGTTGCTGCAGTTGAGCCTGGTCTCGCTGTTCATCTGGGCCATGGCCGCTGCACCCTACAGCCGGCGCCGGGTGGCGCTGGCGGTGCTGGTTGCGCTGCCGGCGCTGGCGCTCAGCGGGGCACCCAGCATTGCCACCGCACTGGGCCTGACTGCCCTGCCGCTGAGCCAGCGCTCCAGCCATGCCGGCATGCGCGCGCTGTGGCCCTGGCTGGTGGCCTCGCTGCTGGTGGCCGCACTGGCCGCCACCCTGACTCACGCCTGGCAATGGCGCGTGGCCTTGCGCGAGCAGCCGGCCGAGTGGCTGGGGCTGCTGCGCCTGCTGCTGTGGTTCACCTGGCCGGCCTGGCCCATGGCCGTGTGGACGCTGTGGCGCTGGCGCAGCCATTGGCCGTACCGGCACATTGCCATTCCGGCCAGCACGGTGCTGATTGCACTGCTCAGCTCGGTGCTGATGGGCGGCTCGGACCGGGCGCTGATGCTGGCGCTGCCCGGGCTGGCCATCCTGGCGGCATTTGCGCTGCCCACGCTGCAACGCAGCACCGGCGCGGCCATCGACTGGTTCTCGGTGTTCTTCTTCAGCGTGGCCGGCCTCGCCATCTGGGTGATCTACTTCTCGACGCAAACCGGCACGCCGCCGCAGCCGCTGCGCAACATCCTGCGCTTGGTGCCGGGTTACGAATCGGAGTTCTCCCTGCTGGCGCTGGCCTTTGCCGTGGCTGGCACGCTGGCTTGGCTGTGGCTGGTGCGCTGGCGCACCTCGCGGCATCGCCACCCGCTGTGGAAGAGCCTGGTGCTGCCGGCCAGCGGCGTGGCGCTGGCCTGGCTGCTGCTGATGACGCTGCTGCTGCCGGTGCTGGACTACGGCCGCAGCACGCGCCCGCTGGTGCAGCAGATTGCCCGCCTGGTGCCGGCCCATGCCTGCCTGCTGGCGCCGGGCCTGAGCCGCACGCACGTGGCCGGGCTGGAGGTGTTCGGCAACTACCAGGTGGACGCGCGCAGCGAAGAGGACAAGGTGGCCGCTGCCAAGGCCTTGCTCCCGACTACCCCACCCGCGGACATCCCGATGCCTGCGACCTGCGACTACCAGCTGCTGTTGACGCGCACCGCCCAGGCCGAAGCGCCGGCCGGATGGCAACTGCTCGCCAAGTTCCACCGGCCGGTGGACCGCGGCGAATACTTCGCGTTGTACCGGCGCGGCTCCTGACCGGATTTCAGCTGGACGCGGTGGCCGCTTGCGGCTGCGAGACCAGCGGGCGGACCCGCGAGGCAGGCAGCAACAGCGTGAAGGTCGAGCCGCGGCCGAGCTCGCTGGCAATGCGCAGCTCGCCGCCATGGCGCTGCGCCACGTGCTTGACGATGGACAGGCCCAGGCCGGTGCCGCCGGTGTCGCGCGAGCGGCTGCCGTCGACGCGATAGAAGCGTTCAGTGAGGCGGGGCAGGTGTTCGGGCGCAATGCCGGGCCCGGTGTCGCTGACGCGGATCTCTAGCGCACCATCCGGCCGGCGGCAGCAACGCACGCTGACCGTGCCACCGTCCGGCGTGTAGCGCACCGCATTGTTGACCAGGTTGCCCACGCCGCTTTGCAGTTCCACCTCGTTGCCGGCCAGTTGCAGGCCTTCGGCGCCATCCGCTTCGCCGTTGGCCTCGTCTTCCCAATGGAAGCTGAGCTGGTGCCTGCCGTTGGACAGGCTGCGGGCATCGGTGTCGACTGCATCGCCCAGGCGCTGCAGCGGCAGCCAGGCATCCGACGGCGGGCGCGGGCTGCCCTCCAGGCGGGTCAGCGTCAGCAGGTCGCCCACAAGGGCCTGCATGCGGCGGGTCTGCTGGCCCATCAGCGACAGGACGCGCTGGCGCTCGACCTCGCTGAGCGGCAAGGTGGCCATGGTTTCGACAAAGCCGGCGAGCACCGTCAGTGGCGTGCGGATCTCGTGCGAGACGTTGGCGACGAAATCCCGCCGGGTGGCATCGGCCCGCTCACGCGCGGTCACGTCCTGGGTGATCAGCAGGTGTTGGCCGTCGCCATAGGGCCGCACGAGGATGGAGAGTTGGCCGCGGCCATGCAGGCTGGGGATCTGCACCGGCTGGTCGCTGGGGCCGCCGTGCAGGTGGGCCACGAAAGCCGGCGCGCGGACCAGGTTGGTGATGCGCTGCTGCAGGTCGCGCTGCGCGTCCAGCCCCAGGTGCTCGGCCGCGACCTGGTTGCACCATTCGATCTGCTCCCGGGCATCCAGCAGCAGCACGCCGTTCGGTGAAGCCTCGATGCCAGACAGGAACTGGCTCAGCCGCTCGCGCTCACGCGCGGTGGCCTTCTCGCGCTGCCGCAGCGCGCGCTCGATGCGCGCACCGGCCTCGCCCCAGAAACCGTTCTGGCGCGGGCAGCCATCGTCAAGCTCACCGGTCAGCCAGCCCAGCAGCTGGGCGCCACGCAGGCTGTCGACCACTGCAGCCAACGCGACCAGCACGCCCGAGCCCAGCAGGCTGCCCAGTTGCGGCATGCCAAGGCGTTCGCCACACAGGTGACCCAAGGCGCCACCGACAACCGCAGCCATCACCGCGAAGAGGACCCGCGGCCCCAACCAGAACATGCGGATTTCCCGAAAGGCGGGGTCAGGCCGAAGGCGCGGAGGCCATGACCTGTTGCGTCAACCGGTAGCCGGCGCCGCGCACAGTCTCGATCATCTGGGCGCACTGCGCCGGTTGCAGCGCCTCGCGCAGGCGCTTGACGTGCACGTCCACCGTGCGTTCCTCGATGAACACATGATCGCCCCAGACCCGGTCCAGCAGTTGGGCCCGGCTGTGCACCCGCTCCGGATGGGTGAGGAAGAAATGCAGCAGGCGGAACTCGGTGGGCCCCAGCTTCAGCTCCACGCCCAGGCGGGCAACGCGGCGGGTGGACGGGTCCAGCCGCAGGCCGCCGACTTCGACCGCAGCGTCCAGCGCCTCTGGCACGCGGCGACGCAGCACGGCGCGGATGCGGGCCAGCAGTTCCTGGGTCGAGAACGGCTTGGTCAGGTAGTCATCCGCCCCAGCGTCCAGGCCCGAAACCTTGTCGGATTCGTCTGCCCGCGCCGTCAGCATGATGATGGGCAGTTCCTTGGTGCGCGCGTCGGCACGCCAGCGGCGGGCCAGGGCCACGCCGGACTGTCCCGGCAGCATCCAGTCCAGCAGCACCAGGTCCGGCAGCACGGCGTCCACCGCAACCAGCGCCTGGTCGGCGTTTTCAGCCAGCGTGATCTCAAAACCCGCATGGCGCAGGTTGATGGCAATCAGCTCGGCAATCGCCGATTCGTCTTCAACCACCAGAATGGAGGGCATGTGGGTGTCCCGTGGGTCAGTTGCGGGTCAACGCGATGGTTTCCACCGCTTCAACCGTGTTGTGGCGCACGTCGGTGCCCTTGACGATGTAGATGATCTGCTCGGCCAGGTTCTTGGCATGGTCGCCCACGCGCTCGATGGCCTTGGCCACGAACACCAGGTCGATGCTGGCCGAGATGGTGCGCGGGTCTTCCATCATGTAGGTGATCAGCTTGCGCATCAGGCCGTCGAACTCCTGGTCGATCTGGCCGTCCTGCTTGATCACGTCCAGCGCCTGCACCGTGTCCAGGCGGGCAAACGCGTCCAGCGCCTTGCGCAGCGAGGCAGTGGCCAGGCTGGCTTCGAAGGACACGTCCTGCACCGGCAGGCGCAGACGGCTGAACACCCCCGTGTTGATCAGGCGCTGCACCGTGCGGGCGATGCGGGCGGCTTCGTCACCCACGCGCTCCAGGTTGCCGATGGTCTTGGAGATGGCGATCAGCAGGCGCAGGTCGCGTGCGGTCGGCTGGCGGCGGGCAATGATGGCCGACAGGTCGGCATCGATCTCGACTTCCAGCCGGTTCACGCGCTCTTCCAGCGCCAGCACCTGGGTGGCGGTTTCGGCGCTGTAGTTGGTCAGCGCGTAGATGGCTTGCGCCACCTGCGCCTCGACCAGCCCGCCCATTTCCAGCACGCGGGTGGAGACGGCGCTGAGCTCAGCGTCGAACTGGGTGGAGAGGTGTTTGTCACTCATGTTCTGTTCCCTTGGATGGCACCGCGACGCGGGGGCGGTCAGCCGAAGCGACCGGTGATGTAGTCCTCGGTGTCCTTCTTCTTCGGCTTCATGAAGAGGTCACGTGTCGGGCCGAATTCGATCAGGTCGCCCAGGTACATGTAGGCGGTGTAGTCCGAAACACGGGCAGCCTGCTGCATGTTGTGCGTGACGATGACCACGGTGTAGTCGCTCTTCAGCTCGGTGATCAGTTCCTCGACCTTGCCGGTAGAGATCGGGTCCAGTGCGGAGCAGGGTTCGTCCAGCAGCAGCACTTCCGGCTTGATCGCGATGCCGCGCGCAATGCACAGCCGCTGCTGCTGGCCGCCCGACAGGCCCGAGCCGCTCTGGCCCAGCTTGTCCTTGACCTCGGTCCACAGCGCGGACTTCTTCAGCGCCCATTCCACCCGCTCGTCCATCTCGACGCGCGACAGGTTCTCGAACAGCCGCACGCCAAACGCGATGTTGTCGTAGATCGACATCGGGAAGGGCGTGGGTTTCTGGAAGACCATGCCAACCTTGGCACGGATCAGCGACACATCCAGCTTGCTGTCCAGCACGTTCTCGCCGTCGACCAGGATCTGGCCTTCGGCGCGCTGCTCGGGGTAGAGCTCGAACATGCGGTTGAAGGTGCGCAGCAGCGTGGACTTGCCGCAACCCGACGGACCGATGAATGCCGTGGCCTTCTTCTCGGGAATGTCCAGGTTGATGCGCTTGAGCGCGTGGAAGCTGCCGTAGTAGAAGTTCAGGTCCCGCACCGTGATCTTGGCTTTCTCGGTCACGGGAAGTTCGACTTTTGCATCCATGATGGTGTTCGCCAGAAATCAGTGTTGTTTGCGGAAGAAGACCCGCGCGAGGATGTTCAGTGCCAGCACGCCCATCGTGATCAGGAACACGCCGGCCCAGGCCAGCTTCTGCCAGTTCTCGTAAGGGCTCATCGCGAACTTGAAGATCGTCACCGGCAGGCTGGCCATGGGCTTGCTCAGGTCGGACGACCAGAACTGGTTGGACAGCGCGGTGAACAGCAGCGGCGCGGTTTCCCCTGCAATGCGGGCCACGGCCAGCAGCACACCGGTGACGACGCCGGCACGGGCCGACTTCAGCGTGATCGAGAAGATCACCTTCCACTTCGGTGTGCCCAGCGCGTAGGCCGCTTCACGCAGCGCATGCGGCACCAGCGTCAGCATGTTCTCGGTGGTGCGGATGACCACCGGGATCACGATGAGCGACAGCGCGGCAACGCCTGCCCAGCCCGAATAGCTCTTGAACTGCACCACCACGACCCAGCCGACAAACAGCCCGATCACGATGGACGGTGCCGACAGCAGGATGTCGTTGATGAACTGGGTGATGCGGCCCAGCCAGGCCTTCTGGCCGTACTCGGCCAGGTAGATGCCGGCCAGGATGCCGATCGGCGTGCCGACGCAGGTGGCCAAGGTCACCATGATCAGGGAACCATAGATGGCATTGGCCAGCCCCCCGCCCTCGTCCTGCGGCGGCGGTGTCATTTCGGTGAACACGGCCAGATTCAGACCACCAATGCCCAGCCGGAAGGTCTCGAACAGGATCCACAGCAGCCAGAACACGCCGAAGGCCATGGCCGCCAGCGACAGCGTCAGCGCCACCGTGTTGACGCGCTGGCGCCGCTTGTGCATGGCCAGGCGGCCAGCGTCCAGAGTCGCCAAGCTCATGTGCGGCTCCCTTCATTCTTCTTGAGGCGGGCCAGCAGCAGCTTGGAGCAGGCCAGCACCACGAACGTGATGAAAAACAGCACCAGGCCAAGGTAGATCAGCGAGGCCTGGTGCAGGCCCTCGCCGGCTTCGGCGAACTCATTGGCCAGCGCAGAGGTGATGCTGTTGGCCGGCTCGAACAGCGACAGCGAGTTCAGCTGGTTCGCATTGCCGATCAGGAAGGTGACCGCCATGGTCTCGCCCAGCGCACGGCCCAGGCCCAGCATGATGCCGCCGACCACCCCGGTCTTGGTGAACGGCAGCACGACCTTGAACATCACTTCCCAGGTCGTCGAGCCCAGTCCGTAGGCCGATTCTTTGAGCATCGGCGGCGTCACCTCGAACACGTCGCGCATCACCGAGGCAATGAACGGGATGATCATGATCGCCAGGATGATGCCGGCCGACAGCAGGCCGATGCCCACCGGCGGGCCGGAGAAAAACGCACCCAGCACGGGCACACCCTTGAACAGGTGCTGCAGCGGTTGCTGCACATAAGTGGCCAGCAGCGGGCTGAAGACCAGCAGGCCCCACATGCCGTAGACGATGGACGGCACTGCCGCCAGCAACTCGACCGCAATGCCCAGCGGCCGCTTCAGCCAGTTCGGCGAGAGTTCGGTCAGGAACAGCGCGATGCCGAAGCTCACCGGCACCGCGATCAGCAGCGCGATGACCGAGGTCATCAGCGTGCCGTAAATCATCACCAGGCCGCCGTAGTGATCCCCGACCGGGTCCCATTCGGTGCGCCAGAGGAAGGAGAACCCGTATTCACGGATGGCAGGCATCGCGCCCACCACAAGAGAAATCAGGATGCCCAGCAACAGGGCCAGCGTCAGCCAGGCAGCCGAATGGGCGGCCAGTGAAAACAGCCGATCGGCCCAGGGCGCGCGCATGCGCCGCGAACCGGGACGGCCCGCAGGAGAGGTTCGGACCATCTCGATGTCGGAAGGCAGTGAGTGTGCAGGCATCGTAGCAGTCACTTTGGGGGGCTCCAGTGGCACGGCGCACAGGCGGGGCGAGGGGCGGCCACCGGCCGCCGCGCCCTGCTGTGCGCTCAGTGCAGGATCACTTGTAGGCGATGGCCTTGCCGGAACCGTCCTTGATCTCGGCCCACTGCTTGTGGATCAAGGCCTTGAGCGAGTCGGGCAGCGCAACGTATTCCAGCTCCATCGCCGGCTTGTCGCCATTGCTGTAGGCCCAGTCGAAGAACTTCAGCGCGGCAGCAGCCTGGGCAGGCTTGTCCTGCACCTTGTGCATCAGGATGAAGGTGGCGCCAGTGATGGGCCAGCTGTCCTTGCCGGCCTGCTCGGTCAGCACTTGGTAGAAGCTCTTGGACCAGTCGGCACCTGCGGCGGCGGCCTTGAAGTTCAGGTCATCCGGGCCGACGAACTGGCCGTCCTTGTTCTTCAGCATCACGAACGCCATCTTGTTCTGCTTGGCATAGGCGTATTCGACGTAGCCGATGGAGTTCGGCAGGCGCTGCACGTAGGACGACACGCCCTCGTTGCCCTTGCCGCCCGCGCCAGTGGGCCAGTTGACGGCAGTGCCTTCGCCAACCTTGGCCTTCCAATCGGCATTCACCTTGGACAGGTAGTTCGTGAAGATGAAGCTGGTGCCCGAGCCGTCAGCGCGGCGGACCACGGCGATCTCGGCGTCCGGCAGCGCCACGCCTGCGTTCAGCGCGGCGATGGCAGCGTCATTCCACTTGGTGACCTTGCCCAGGTAGATGTCGCCCAGCACCTGGCCCGTCAGCTTCAGTTGGCCCGGGGCGATGCCCTTGATGTTGACCACCGGCACGACGCCGCCGATCACGGTGGGGAACTGGACCAGGCCGTCAGCGGCGAGTTCTTCGTCCTTCAGCGGCGCGTCGGAGGCACCGAAGTCCACCGTCTTGGCCTTGATCTGCTTGATGCCGGCACCCGAACCCACCGATTGGTAGTTGATGTGCGCGCCGCTGGCCTTGCTGTAGAGGTCCGCCCACTTGGCGTACACCGGAGCGGGGAACGAGGCGCCTGCGCCGGTCACGTCTTGCGCAAAGGCGGTGGAGGCCAATGCCAGCGCAGCGCTGGCCAGCGAGAAACGAACGAAAGTGGAAACCATGGAACAGACCCTTCGTCAGTGGGGAATCGGGGCGCAATGCCCCGCGATGCCTGCACTGTAGAAACGGTCTGTGACACCGCTGTGACATTCATGACAATGATCCGGCGACGCCACGAAGCCGTCACCAGACCGTCATGAAACGCCTATTTCCCGGAGAAAACCTCGACAAAACAACGGCTTGCCAGCGTCTCAGGCGGCTTGAACCGCCGCTGCGGCGAGTTGCTCTGCGGTCTGGCGAGCCTGGTGCGGGTCGCGTGCCTCCACCATCACGCGCAGCACCGGCTCGGTGCCGGAAGCACGGATCAGCACCCGCCCGCTGCGACCCAGCGCCTTTTCAGCGGCTTCGGTTGCGTCTGCCAGCACGCGGTTGGCGCGCCAGTCGCTGCCGTCGGCCAGCCGCACATTGATCATGGTCTGCGGGAACAGCTGAACCGGGGCAACCAATTCGGCCAGGCTGCGTCCACTGCGCTGCACCGCCTGCAGCACCTGCAGCGCACTGACGATGCCGTCACCGGTGCTGTGGCAGTCCAGCACCAGCAGGTGGCCCGAGCTTTCACCACCCAGCAGCCAGCCGCGCCGGCCCAGTTCTTCCAGCACGTAACGGTCACCCACCTTGGCGCGCACCAGCTCGATGCCGCTTTCGGCCAGCGCCAGCTCGACCGCCATGTTGGTCATCAGCGTACCAACCACCCCCGGCACCGCTTCGCCCAGCGCCTGCCGGTCCTGGGCAAGCAGGAACAGCAGTTCGTCGCCGTTGAACAGCCGCCCTGCCCCATCCACCAGTTGCAGCCGGTCGGCGTCACCGTCCAGCGCCACGCCATAGTCGGCGCCATGTTGCTGCACCGCGGCGACCAGCGCTGCCGGCGCGGTAGCGCCAACGTTGGCGTTGATGTTGATGCCGTTGGGCGACACGCCGATGCTGATCACCTCGGCGCCAAGTTCGTGAAACACGGCTGGCGCGACCTGGTACGCGGCACCGTGCGCCGCGTCGACGACGATCTTCAGGCCCTTGAGCGTCAGCTCGCCGCTGACCGTGCTCTTGCAGAACTCGACGTAACGGCCTTGCGCGTCGCTCAACCGGCGGGCGCGCCCCAGGTGCGCCGAGTCGGCCCAGGCCGGCGGCTGCGCCAGTGCCTGTTCAACCGCCTCTTCCCACGCATCGGGCAGCTTCTCGCCGCGGGCCGAGAAGAACTTGATGCCGTTGTCGGGAAAGGCGTTGTGCGAGGCGCTGATGACCACCCCGAGGTCCAGGCGCAGCGCCCGCGTCAGGTAAGCGACACCGGGGGTCGGCAACGGCCCGGTGAGCAGCACGTTGACGCCGGCCGAGACAAAACCCGCCTCCAGCGCAGACTCCATCATGTAGCCGGAAATGCGCGTGTCCTTGCCGATCAACACCGTCGGCTGGCGGCCCGGGCTGGCGGCGGCCAGCACCTGCCCAACGGCATGGCCCAGGCGCAGCGAAAAGTCTGCGGTGATCGGATAGGTGCCCACGGTACCGCGAATGCCGTCGGTGCCAAAAAACTGTCGTGCCATGGAGGTGTTCCCGCGCCGTGAAAGCAGCGTCTTGATGGAGATGAGAAGAAAAAAATTAGCGCCGCTTCACGCAACCAGACCGGCAGCCTGCCAGACCTTCACTGCATCGACCGTGGCTGCCACGTCGTGCACCCGCAGCACACGTGCACCGTGTGCTGCGGCAGCGAGCGCCGCGGCCACGCTGGCGACCATGCGCTCGCCAACCGGCCGGCCGGTCAGCTGGCCGAGTGTGCCTTTGCGTGACCAGCCGGCCAGCAGGGGAAAGCCCAGGTCCAGGAGCTGGGCCTGGCCGCGCAGCAAGGCCCAGTTGTGCTCGGCCGTCTTGCCGAAGCCGTAACCCGGGTCGAGCACGATGCGCGCATCGGCCACACCCACCTCGCGCAGCACCTGCACGCGCTCAGCGAGAAACGCCCGCACGTCGGCCAGCACATCGTCGTAGTGCGGCTGCAACTGCATGGTGCCGGGCTGGCCCTGCATGTGCATCACGCAGATGCCGGCCTGCGGCGCCTGGGCCACGCAGGCCAGCGCGCCTGGCCAGGTCAGCGAGCGGATATCGTTGATGATGTCGGCCCCCGCGGCCAGCACCTCGGCGATGACCTCGGGCCGGCTGGTGTCGACCGACACCGGCACGCCCAGCGTCACCGCATGGCGCACCACCGGCAGCACCCGAGCCAGTTCATCCTGCCAACTCGGCATCACCGAACCGGGTCGGGTCGACTCTCCGCCAATGTCCAGAATGTCAGCCCCCTCGGCCAGCAGCAACTCGCAGTGGGCCATCGCCTGCTCGGGCGCGGCATGGTGGCCGCCGTCGGAAAACGAGTCCGGGGTGACGTTGACGATGCCCATTACCTGCGGACGCTGCAGGTCGATCAGGAAGCGGGTGGTTTGCCAGGGCATGGGCGATGAACTCCGGTCCGGAAACGCACAACGGGGCATGAAGCCCCGTTGAAGGTCTGGCGCACAAGTCATGCGCCGTGTGATGAAGCTCAGGCGGCTGCAGGCGCGCTGTCAGGGTTGACTGGCGGCGTCGGGCCGGTGCCGGTCTTGCTGGCCGAAGGCGTCCAGTCCTTGGGCGGTCGCGGTGGCTTGCCACCCATGATGTCGGCAATCTGATCACCGTCGATGGTCTCCCATTCGAGCAGCGCCTTGGCCATCGCATGCATCTTGTCGGCGTTGTCCTCGATCAGCCTGCGCGCAATGTTGTATTGCTCATCGATGATGCGGCGAACTTCGGCATCCACCTTGCGCATGGTTTCCTCGGACATGTTGGTCGTCTTCGTGACCGAACGACCGAGGAACACCTCGCCCTCGTTTTCCGAGTACACGATGGGACCCAGCGCGTCAGTCATGCCGTAGCGCATCACCATGTCCTTGGCCGTTTGCGTGGCGCGTTCGAAGTCGCTGCTTGCGCCGGTCGTCATCTGGTCCATGAAGACTTCTTCGGCAATGCGGCCACCAAACAGCATCGAGATGCGGCTCAGCATGCGGACCTTGTCGACGCTGTAGCGGTCCTTCTCGGGCAGCGAAATCGTCACGCCCAGGGCACCCCCACGCGGAATGATGGTGACCTTGTGGACCGGGTCCAGCTTCGGCAGCAACTGCGCAATGATGGCGTGACCTGCCTCGTGGTAGGCGGTGTTCCTGCGCTCTTCCTCGTCCATGACCATGGACTTGCGCTCCGGGCCCATCATGATCTTGTCCTTGGCCTTCTCGAAGTCGACCATCTCGACCACGCGACCATTGCGGCGCGCGGCGAACAAGGCGGCTTCGTTGACCAGGTTGGCCAGGTCGGCACCCGAGAAGCCAGGCGTGCCACGGGCCAGGATGTCGGCGCGGATGTCTTGTCCGACCGGCACCTTGCGCATGTGCACGTTCAGGATCTGTTCGCGGCCACGCACGTCCGGCAGGGTCACGTAGACCTGGCGGTCGAAACGGCCCGGACGCAGCAGCGCGGGGTCCAGGATGTCCGGCCGGTTGGTGGCGGCCATCACGATCACGCCCAGGTTGGTCTCGAAGCCGTCCATCTCGACCAGCATCTGGTTCAGCGTCTGCTCGCGTTCGTCGTTGCCGCCGCCCAGGCCGGCACCACGGTGGCGGCCAACGGCGTCGATTTCGTCGACGAAGATGATGCAGGGTGCGCTCTTCTTGGCCTGCTCGAACATGTCGCGCACGCGAGCGGCACCGACACCGACGAACATTTCAACGAAGTCGGAACCCGAGATCGAGAAGAACGGCACCTTCGCTTCACCGGCAATCGCCTTGGCCAGCAGGGTCTTGCCGGTGCCCGGAGGGCCGACCAGCAACACGCCACGCGGAATGCGACCACCCAGCTTCTGGAACTTCTGCGGATCCTTCAGGAAGTCGACCAGTTCCTTGACCTCTTCCTTGGCTTCATCGCAGCCTGCGACATCGGCAAAGGTGGTCGAGTTGTTGGCTTCATCCAGCATGCGGGCCTTGGACTTGCCGAAGCTGAATGCTCCGCCCTTGCCACCGCCCTGCATCTGCCGCATGAAATACACCCAGACGCCGATCAACAGCAGCATCGGGCCCCAGGAGAGCAGCAGGCTGGTCAACAGCGACGGCTCCTCACGTGGGCGCACTTCAAACTTCACGCCGTTGTTGATCAGGTCGCCGGTCAGGCCCCGATCCAGCAGCGTGCCGGTGGTGCGGATCTTCGTCCCATCGGTCGTGACAGCCTCGATCTCGACGCTGCCCGGGCCTTCCTGGATCTTCACATTCGTGACGTGCTTGTTGCGCACCTGCTCCAGGAACTCGGAGTAGCCCACCTGGCTGCCCTGCACCGACGCACGGTCGAATTGCTTGAACACGGTGAAAAGCACCAAGGCGATCACCAGCCAAACGGCGATCTTCGAAATCCACTGATTGTTCACCGCGGCTCCTTCATATGATCCATCGCTCGCTACCGGCCGGAAAATGCCGGCACGGCTGCTTAACCGCATATAGGGTCGATTCTAAGGCAGTCAATAGGCCACTTTGGCCGCGTGTCTGCGGGAGGAAAACCGGCTTAATCCGGCCACCAGCCGGCCTGTCGCTTGCCCAATGGCCTTGCACCATGCGGCTCATCGGGTTTTCAGACCCATGCCGACCAGAAAGGTTTCCGACGACTTGTCGCGCGAAGCCTTGGGTTTGACGGGTTTCACGACCCGGAAGGTGTCGCGAAAGAGCTGGACCAGCGGGTCGTGCGCCGCGCCGTGAAAGACCTTGGCGACCAGCGCGCCGTCGCGCTTGAGGTGCTTGGCGGCAAAATCCACCGCCAGCTCGACCAGGTTTTCGATCCGCGCCGCGTCCGTGCTGGCAATGCCCGACAGGTTGGGCGCCATGTCCGAGACCACCAGGTCCACCGGCCGGCCGGCCAGCGCCGCTTCCAGTTGCTGCAACACGGCGTCGTCGCCGAAATCGCCCTGGATGAAGGTCACGCCGTCGATCGGCTCGAAATCCAGCATGTCCAGCGCGATGATGGTGCCGTCGAGCTCACCGCTGGCAGCGCCCCCCACGCCAGCCACCTTGGGGGCAAAGCGCCGCCGCAGGTACTGGCTCCAGGCGCCGGGGCAGGCACCCAGGTCAACCACCACCTGGCCGGGGCGGATCAGCTGGAAAGTCTCGTCGATTTCCTTCAGTTTGTAGGCTGCGCGCGCCCGGTAGCCGTCTTTTTTGGCCAGGCGCACATAGGTGTCGTTGACATGGTCATGCAGCCACGCCTTGTTGACCTTTTTGCTTTTGGTCTGGGTTTTCATGTTGAGGGGATAATACGGCGATGCCTGCGATTCAATTGACACCCGCTGCCCGAAAGGAAAAGCGGGGCGAAGCCCACCACCTCGACCCGGTCGTGATGATCGGCGGCGAGGGTTTGACCCCTGCCATCGTGAAGGAAGCCGATGTGGCCTTGAAGGCCCACGGCCTGATCAAGGTCCGCGTTTTCTCGGACGACCGCGTGGCACGCGAAGCCATGCTGGCCCAGCTGGCCGACGAGCTCTCGGCCGCGCCGATTCAGCACATCGGCAAGCTGCTGGTGCTGTGGCGCCCAATGCCCGAAAAAACCGCGCCCGTCGTGGAAGACCGCAAGCCGGGCTCACGCGTGGTCAAGCTGGTCACCTTCTCCAAGAACGGCAGCGGCCGGCCGACGGTGAAGAAGGTGCAGGTGCACGGCAATGAACGGGTGACGGCGGGCGGCATGGTCAAGCGCCAGAAGAACCGCGTCACCAGCGTCAAGAAGCGCGCACAAAGCCAGGACTGAACCTGGCGGCGGGCGGTCATCCGCCCGCCCTGGCCAGCCTGCTGCCGCCTGCGCGCCAGGCCAGGGCCAGCACCAGCAGCATCTTCACCCCGAAGAGCCCGAAGCTGAGGCCATGCAGCTGACCAAAACTGAGCGGCCCCAGCCCTGAGCGGGCAGACGCCATCATCGGCTGCAGCACGTAGTAGCCGACCACGGTGCAGGCCACAGCACCCAGCACCAAACCCATGTTGACGCTGAAACCAGAGCCGGTGCCTCGTTCGGCCCGTTCGGCCGCGGCGGCCCGCTCCAGCAGCAGCAACAGCACCGCCAGCACCAGGCTGGTGGGCGCTTCGCGCGCGAACATGAAGCCCACCACCTTGCCGGCTTCGGTCGGCGTGGGCAGCGTGGCAAACGGCGCCGGCGTCGCCACGAACGCCAGGCAGGCCAACCCGCCCAGCCAAACACCGGGCAAGGCGCAGCGCAGGCGCTCACGCCAGCCGTTCACCGGTAACGCACTCCGACGATTTCGTAGTGGCGCAGGCCACCGGGCGCAACCACTTCGGCCACGTCGCCGGATTCCTTGCCGATCAAGGCCCGCGCGATCGGCGAGCTGATCGAGATCAGGCCCAGCTTCAGGTCCGCCTCGTCGTCTCCGACGATCTGGTAGGTGACCTTGGCGCCGGAATCTTCGTCTTCCAGGTCCACGGTGGTGCCAAAGACGATGCGGCCGCCTGCGTCCAGAGAACTCGGGTCGATGACCTGTGCTGCGGCCAGCTTGCTCTCCAGTTCCAGGATGCGGCCTTCGATGAAGCCTTGCTTGTCCTTGGCCGCGTCGTACTCGGCGTTTTCCGACAGGTCACCCTGGGCACGTGCCTCGGCAATCGCCTGGATCACCGCATGGCGTTCCACGGTCTTGAGTTGGTGCAGCTCTTCTTTGAGTTTTTCTGCACCGCGCTTGGTGAGGGGAATCGTGGCCATCGCGGCCCTCCTTGGCAGACAAAACGAATCCGCCGCCAAGACGCCAGGACGGCGCGAGGGCGGCGGATGCGGATAACGGGATTTTAGAGCACAACCCGCGGCCGATCAGGCCAGTGAAACACCCGAGCCTTCGACAAGGCTCGGGCCGCCGGCCGCTCAGCTGTTCAGCGCCAGATGCAATTCCTGCAGCGACAGCACCTGCAGGTCATCCTGGTGCTTGAGCGCCTCGACAGCGGCTTCGCAGCCGGCCATGGTGGTGTAGTACGTCACCCGGTTGGCCAGGGCTGCGGTGCGGATGTAGCGGCTGTCGGCAATCGCGGTACGGGTTTCGTCCACGGTGGTGAACACCAGCTGGATCTCGCCGCCCTTGATCATGTCGGCAATGTGCGGCCGGCCGTCCTTGACCTTGTTGACCACGGTGACCGGCACGCCAGCGGCGGCAATGGCGGCAGCGGTACCTTTGGTCGCCACGACCTTGTAGCCCAGGTCGACCAGGTCGCCGGCAATCTTCACGGCGCGGTCCTTGTCGTTGTTCTTGACCGTGATGACCACCGTGCCCTGCGAGGGCAGGCGCGAGCCTGCGCCCAGTTGGCTCTTCAGCATCGCTTCGCCGAAGCTGTAGGCCACGCCCATCACCTCGCCGGTCGAACGCATTTCCGGGCCGAGGATCGGGTCCACGCCGGGGAACTTGTTGAACGGGAAGACGGCCTCCTTGACGCTGAAGTACGGCGGAATCACTTCGTGCGGCGGCTTGCCGCCCATGCCCTTCTGATCCACCAGCTTCTGGCCGGCCATGCAGCGCGCGGCAATCTTCGCCAGTTGCTGGCCGGTGGCTTTGGAGACAAAGGGCACGGTGCGCGAAGCCCGCGGGTTGACTTCCAGCACGTAGATCACGGCTTCATCGCCCTCGCCCTGGATGGCGAACTGCACGTTCATCAGACCGATGACCTTCAACGCCTTGGCCATCTCGGCCGTCTGGCGGCGCAGCTCGTCCTGCAGCTTGGGGCTCAGCGAGTACGGCGGCAGCGAACAGGCCGAGTCACCGGAGTGCACGCCTGCCTGCTCGATGTGCTCCATGATGCCGCCGATCATCACGTCGACGCCGTCGCTGATGCAGTCGACATCGACCTCGATCGCGTCGTCCAGGAAACGGTCCAGCAGCACCGGCGACTTTTCCGAGACCCGCACCGCTTCGCGCATGTAGCGCTCCAGGTCCTTGTCGCCGTGCACGATTTCCATCGCCCGGCCGCCCAGCACATAGCTCGGGCGCACCACCAGCGGGTAGCCGATTTCCTGCGCAAGGCGCAGCGCCGCCTCTTCGGTGCGCGCGGTGCGGTTCGGCGGCTGCTTCAGGCCCAGCGCGTGCAGCAGTTGCTGGAAGCGCTCGCGGTCCTCGGCCACGTCGATGGAATCCGGGCTGGTGCCGATGATGGGCACACCGGCGCGCTCCAGGTCCAGCGCCAGCTTCAGCGGGGTCTGGCCACCGTATTGCACGATCACGCCAACCGGCTTCTCCTTGGCCACGATCTCCAGCACGTCTTCCAGCGTCACCGGCTCGAAGTACAGGCGGTCCGAGGTGTCGTAGTCGGTCGACACGGTCTCGGGGTTGCAGTTGACCATGATGGTCTCGTAGCCGTCTTCGCGCATCGCCAGTGCCGCGTGCACGCAGCAATAGTCGAACTCGATGCCCTGGCCGATCCGGTTCGGGCCGCCGCCCAGCACCATGATCTTCTTGTTGTTCGTCGGCTCGGCCTCGCACTCCTCGTCGTAGGTGGAGTAGAGGTAGGCGGTCTGCGTGGCGAACTCGGCGGCGCAGGTGTCCACGCGCTTGAACACCGGGCGCACATTGGCCTTCCAGCGCGCAGCGCGCACCAGGTGCTGGTTGGTGCCCAGCAGCTTGGCCAGGCGCTTGTCCGAGAAGCCCTTGCGCTTGAGGTACACCAATTCATCGCGCGACAGGCCGTCCAGCGTGCGGCCAGCCAGCTGGCCTTCGGTGGTGACGATCTGCTCGATCTGGGCCAGGAACCACGGGTCGATGGCCGTCTCGGCGAAGACTTCGTCCAGCGACATGCCGATGCGGAAGGCGTCGCCAACGAACAGGATGCGCTCCGGGCCGGGCTCGCCGATTTCCTGGATGATTTCCTCGCGGTCGGTCGAACGCTCGGTCAGGCCGTCAATGCCGGTTTCCAGGCCGCGCAGTGCCTTCTGGAAGCTCTCCTGGAAGGTGCGGCCCATGGCCATCACCTCACCGACCGACTTCATCTGCGTGGTCAGGCGCGAGTCCGCCGCCGGGAACTTCTCGAACGCGAAGCGCGGGATCTTGGTGACCACGTAGTCGATGGACGGCTCGAACGAGGCCGGCGTGGCGCCGCCGGTGATGTCGTTCTTCAGCTCGTCCAGCGTGTAGCCCACGGCCAGCTTGGCGGCGACCTTGGCGATCGGGAAGCCGGTGGCCTTGGAGGCCAGCGCAGACGAACGCGACACGCGCGGGTTCATCTCGATGACGACCATGCGACCGTCCTTCGGGTTGATCGAAAACTGCACGTTGGAGCCGCCGGTGTCCACGCCGATCTCGCGCAGGATCGCGATCGAGGCGTTGCGCAGCAGCTGGTATTCCTTGTCGGTCAGCGTCTGCGACGGGGCCACGGTGATGGAGTCGCCGGTGTGCACGCCCATCGGGTCCAGGTTCTCGATGGAGCAGACGATGATGCAGTTGTCCGCCTTGTCGCGGACCACTTCCATCTCGTACTCTTTCCAGCCGATCAGCGATTCCTCGATCAGCAACTCGTTGGTCGGCGACAGGTCCAGGCCGCGCTTGCAGATTTCTTCGAACTCTTCCGGGTTGTAGGCGATGCCGCCGCCGGTGCCGCCCAGCGTGAAACTGGGGCGGATGACCATCGGGAAACCCGAGCCGCCAATGTCGGCCTGGATGCTCTTCTGCACGCCCCAAGCTTCTTCCAGCGTGTGCGCGATGCCGGACTTGGCAGAGCCCAGCCCGATCTTGGTCATCGCGTCCTTGAACTTCAGGCGGTCTTCGGCCTTCTCGATGGCGTGCTCGTTGGCACCGATCATCTCCACCTTGTACTTGGCCAGCACGCCGTGCTTGTGCAGGTCCAGCGCGCAGTTCAGTGCCGTCTGGCCACCCATGGTCGGCAGCACCGCATCCGGCCGTTCCTTGGCGATGATCTTCTCGACCACCTGCCAGGTGATGGGTTCGATGTAGGTGACGTCGGCCGTGGCCGGGTCGGTCATGATGGTCGCCGGATTGCTGTTGACCAGGATGACCTTGTAGCCTTCCTCGCGCAAGGCCTTGCAGGCCTGGGCGCCGGAATAGTCGAACTCGCAGGCCTGGCCGATGATGATCGGGCCGGCGCCGATGATGAGGATGCTTTTGAGGTCGGAACGCTTGGGCATGGTCTTTTCTTGAGATCTGGCTGGCCGGGCTGCTTGTCAGCCCAGGCTGGCGGTGGCGAGCTTGGCGCCAAAGCCGAGGAACAGGGCGCCAACGCCCGACGAGGCCACGCTGGCAGCGCGACGCCGCGCCACGAACGCGGCCGCCAGGCGTGCGCCGGAGAAGATCAGCACGGTCAGGTACAGCGCGCTGAAGGCCTGGGCGATGGCGCCCAGCACCAGGAAGCTCAGCGCGGGCCAGGCATAGGCCGGGTCGACGAACTGGATGAAAAACGACACGAAGAACAGGATGGCCTTGGGGTTCAGCAGGCTGATGAACAGCGCCTTGCGAAACGGCTGGCTCAGCTCGGCGTCAGACGCCTGCGCCGTGGCAAGCTCGCCACGCCAGCGCCGCACGGCGCCACGCAGCAGTTGGATGCCGACCCAGCCCAGGTAGACCGCGCCGACCATCTTCACTGCGAAGAACAGCGCCGGCACGGTGCGCAGCAGCGAGGCAGCGCCGAGGGCGGCCAGCGTCATCAGCACGGCGTCACCCACGAACACACCGCAGGCCGCGGCATAGCCGTGGCGCACGCCGCGCCGCGCGGCGACCGAGAGCACGAAGATGGAGTTCGGCCCTGGCAGCAGCACGATGGCCATCGTGCCCAGCACATAGGTCCAGATGTCGGTGACGCCCAGCAGCATGGTTTGTTTTTCCCTTCTCGCGCCTTCAACCCATCTTCAACGCTTGCGTTCGGCCATCAGGCCGGTGAAGCGGTCGAACAGGTACGCAATGTCGTGCGGGCCAGGCGACGCTTCCGGGTGGCCCTGGAAGCAGAAGGCCGGCTGGTCGGTCCAGGCCAGGCCTTGCAGCGTGCCGTCGAACAGGCTGACGTGCGTGGGGCGCAGGTTGGCAGGCAGCGTCTTCTCGTCGACCGCGAAGCCGTGGTTCTGGCTGGTGATGGACACCCGGCCAGTGTCCAGGTCCTTGACCGGATGGTTCGCGCCGTGGTGGCCGAACTTCATCTTGTAGGTGCCGGCACCTGCGGCCAGCGCCATGATCTGGTGGCCCAGGCAGATGCCAAAGGTCGGGATGCCGCTGGCGATCAGGTCCTTGGCGGCAGCAATCGCGTAGTCGCAGGGCTGCGGGTCGCCCGGGCCGTTGGACAGGAAGATGCCGTCGGGCTGGTGCTTCAGCACCTCGGCCGCGGTCGTCTTCGCCGGCACCACGGTGACGCGGCAGCCGCGTTCGGCCAGCATGCGCAGGATGTTGAACTTGACGCCGAAGTCATAGGCCACGACGTGGAACTTGGCGTCGCCCAAGGTACCGTAACCCGGCGTACCGGCACCGTCGCCGCCTTCGGGGCGTGCCAGGCGCCACTCGGTCTGGGTCCACTCGTAGGGCTCGGTCTTGCTGACGACTTGCGCCAGGTCCAGGCCGGCCATGTTGGGCGCCGCCTGCGCACGGGCCACAGCCTCGGCCTTGTCGGCTTCGGTCACCTGATGACCCGCCGGGAAGGTGCTGATGCAGCCGTTCTGGGCACCGGTGGTGCGCAGCACCCGGGTCAGCCGGCGCGTGTCCAGGTCGGCAATCGCCACCGTGCCCTGGTCTTTCAGGTACGCGTCCAGCGACTGCGACTGGCGGAAGTTGGAGACTCGGACTGGCAGGTCCTTGATGATCAGGCCAGCGGCATGGACTTGAGACGCCTCGACGTCCTCGACGTTGACACCGTAGTTGCCGATGTGCGGATACGTCAGCGTGACGATCTGCCGGCAATAGCTCGGGTCAGTGAGGATTTCCTGGTAGCCAGTCAGCGCGGTGTTGAACACCACTTCGCCAACCGTGTGACCGGGCGCGCCGATCGAGGTGCCGGAAAAGACCGTGCCGTCTGCGAGTGCAAGGATTGCGGGGGGCAGGACGGGCAGCAAGGGGGAACTCCGGTGTTCGCGCGCCCAGCCCGTGGGCCCTGGCCAAGGTTCAGGCCGGCGCGAGCAGCGCGGCGAAAACGGTTTGGAAGGGCTCGGCAAGGAAAAGGGAAACGAGGTTTCGCTGGGCGGCTTTGTTTTGGGGTAAACCCGTCGATCATAACCCATCGTCCGCGATCAGGCGATCCCGACCCTGGCGCCAACCCAAGTGTTCGTGCGTCATGTGCCGCGCTTGGCGGACCTTCCGGCGCCTTCTGCGCCCACGCTGCCACACCAATGAAAACAGCCCGCCAGGCAAGCCTGGCGGGCTGTTGGGAGCGGCGGCCGAAACCACCAGTTCGAGGTGGCCCGAGGTTCAGCCGGTTGACGGCCCAACCTCGGCGCCATGGCTTACCAGCCGATGTCCTTCAGCAGTTCCAGCGTCAGGTCCTTCGGCGCCGAGACCTTGAAGGTCGGCAGGTCGGCGTTGATGGCCGGTTCCATCAGCAGGTTGCGCGTGGCCAGCGTGTCCCAGTGCGAGACCGACGAGCCCGACTGGTACGGGTTCGGCGTGTAAAGCATCACCCGGCCAGCGGCGTCAGCACCCGCGTAGAAAGCCTTGTCCACGCCCAGCACGGCGCGCACGGCGTGCTTGGCCGGTTCGGTGGGCGTCAGCACGGTCTTCAGCTTGATGCCGTCGTCCAGCGTGATACGCACCGACGGGATGGTCACCGTGGCATCTGCACCGCCCAGGCCAGCCGGCGGCCCACCTGCCGTGTTGTCGGCCACGATCACGGCCAACGCGCCAGCGTCCTGCGCATTCTTCACCTTGATGGTGAACGAGCAGGTTCCGCGGTCCACCAGGGCCACGTTGCCGGCGACCAGCGCGGCGTTCTCGGCGCTCAGCGGATTGCAGGCCAAGCCCGTCACGCCGTCAGCCTGGTCGATCACGCGGGCGATGGTGCCCTTGATGGCCGACGAGCTCAGGGCTGCGCCGAACGAAGCCGGGCCGACCTGGTAGGCGCCCGCGATGGCCGGGAACTTGTCCGACTTGACGGTCAGGATGGGTGTGCCCTTGCTCAGCACGGAGGGCATGTCGGTCGTGACGTTGGCGCCGGTCCACACCAGGCCGCGCGGGTTGATGGCGGACTTTGCGCGCTCGGCGTCCGTCATGTCGAACCAGGTCTTGCCGGCGGTGTTGTCGAACATCATCCGTTCCCACTGCGAGGGGAAGGCGACGCCGGTCTCATCCGCAATGCGGGCACCGGTGGAACCGCTGGTCAGCGCCTGGAAGCCCAGGCCATGGCCCACTTCGTGGGTCAGCACGACGGCGAAGTCGATCTGGCCGGTTGGCGCGTTTCCGTCCAGCCCCAGGTAGAAACTCTGGCCAGCCAGGCAGTTGGCCGCGCCCAGGTTGACGTTGAAGCGCGAGATGATTTCCGGCTCGGTGCCTTCGTCCAGGTCGCTGCCCGCCAGGGTGTTGGCCAGCGCGGCGGAATACCAGGTGCCCGCCGCCGGCGCATTCGGGAAATCACGCCAGACGCTGACAGCACCAGCCGAACCCAGCACGGCCGAGGTCGAAGTGCAACTCAGCGCTTCCCAGGTCGCCTGGATCTTGATTGCCGGGCCCTCGGGCAGGACCTTGCCCCAGGTCTTGGCCACCTTCTTGTAGACGTTCATGCGCTGCTCGCCGATCGTCGCGCCTTCGTTGCCACCCACCGGCGTTGCCGGCGTGGTGTCGTTGAAGCCGACACCGGCCGGGTCAGCGTTGATGATCTTGATGGTGGCGGCAGATGCGCCGACCGTGGCAACGGTCGCGGCCAGGGCCAGCAGGGATTGCTTGAACAACTTATTCACTTTCCGCCTCCGACGACTTCAGGCTCTGTGCAACCGGGCGAGCTTGCAGCGAGGCAGCCTCATCGCCTTCCACGCAGTCCATCACCAGCTTGCCATCGGCGCCGACAGCGGCACGCGAGTACGACAGGTGCTCTTCGCCCAGGCGCAGGCCCTTGGCGCCCACGGTGCGAGAGGCAATCGCCTGCGGCTTGGCCACCGAGCGCTGCACGCTCACGGAGGCTTGGTCCAGGGCCTTGCTTTCAGCGGCCGTGACCGGCCGCAGTTGCTTGGTCACCGGATCGATGCTGACGCGCATGCCGTCCATCGGGGCTTGAGAAGCCGAGGTGTCGAGGTCGCCTTGGGCCGATGCGCCCACCGCGACCGCCATCAGGGAAGCGCCGATGAGCGCCCTGATCGACAGGGTAAAACTAGCTGACATTCAAACAACTCCGAATAGGGAAGGAAGTAGTGAAAGACCAGTCTAGGTCGCCGATTTGCCTTCATCAATTGGTAACGTTTGCCTTTACGCCGTTCAATCTAGGGGGATTCGCAGGCCAGCCTGGCGCATGCCCCGTTTCGGCCCGCGGCCTGGGCCACGGAACTAGAATGGGTCGCAAAACGTCCTAGCCTGGGGCATGCGGCAAGAAGCTGCAGCCCGCTGTTTTCTGTTTCCCTTGGAGGGTCCTCATGAACGAAAGCCTGCAAACCTACAACGGCGCGAGCATCGGCGCCGACGGGCTGGCCACCCAGCGCCAGCGCGTGCTACGCAACACCTACTGGCTGCTGGCGCTCTCGATGCTGCCGACGGTGCTGGGTGCGTGGATCGGCGTGGCCACCGGCATCGCCTCGATGATGACGCCCGGGGTGAGCCTGATCGTCTTCATGGTTGGCGCCTTCGGCTTCATGTTCGCAATCGAGAAGACCAAGGAATCGGGCATCGGCGTGGCCGTGCTGCTGGCCTTCACCTTCTTCATGGGCCTGATGCTGTCGCGCCTGCTGTCGGTGATCCTCGGTTTCTCGAACGGCACTTCGCTGATCATGACTGCCTTCGGCGGCACCGCACTGGTGTTCTTCGGCATGGCCTCGCTTGCCACGGTGATCAAGCGCGACCTGTCCGGCATGGGCAAGTTCCTCTACATCGGCGCGCTGGTGATCCTGGTCGCCGGCCTGATCAACTTCTTCGTGCAGTCCGGCGCCGCGATGCTGACGATGTCGGTGCTGTGCATCGGTCTGTTCTCGGCCTTCATGGTCTATGACATCAAGCGTGTGATCGACGGCGGCCAGACCAACTACATCAGCGCCACGCTGGAGCTCTACCTGGACATCTACAACGTGTTCCAGAGCCTGCTGGCGATTCTTGGCATCTTTGGCGGCGACCGCGATTGAGACGGGCTGCTGCCTGAAAAAAGGGCGCTTCGGCGCCCTTTTTCATTCCATTTCTGAAAGCGATTCAGATACCTCAACCTGGGGCAACTCCCTGGGCGGTGGTACCTCGCCTCGCTCGAACACCGCCATGCTCTCGACGTGCGCGGTGTGCGGGAACATGTTCACCGCGCCGGCCGACACGCAGCGGTAGCCCGCCACATGCACCAGCAGGCCGGCGTCGCGCGCCAGCGTCGCCGGGTTGCAGCTGACATAGACGATGCGCTTGGGCCCGGCCCAGCCGTTGCGCGGGTTCTGGCGCAGGTCGGCCAGCGCCTTGATCAGCGCAAACGCACCTTCGCGCGGCGGGTCCACCAGCCACTTGTCGGCCGAACCGAAGGCGACCAGGTCGTCGGGCGTGATCTCGAACAGGTTGCGCGCTTCGAAGCTTGTGCGCTCGCTCAAGCCGTTGTGCCTGGCGTTCTGGCGCGAGCGCTCGACCAGCGTCTCGCTGCCCTCCACGCCCAGCACCTCGCGCGCCATCGTCGCAATGGGCAGTGTGAAGTTGCCCAGGCCGCAGAACCAGTCGATCACGCGTTCGCCTTTGCCGGCTTGCAGCAGCCGCAGCGCGCGGCCAACCAGCACGGTGTTGATCTCGTGGTTAACCTGGGTGAAGTCGGTCGGCTTGAACGGCATGTGCACGCCGAATTCCGGCAACCGGTAGCCCAGCACTGGGCCACCATCGTCCAGCAGGTGCACCGTGTCCGGCCCCTTGGGCTGCAGCCACCATTGCACCTGGTGCACGGCCGCGAAGTCGCGCAGCTTCTGCGCGTCGCCAGTAGAAAGCGGCTCCAGGTGGCGCAGCACCAGCGCGGTAATGCCGTCGCCAATCGCCAGCTCGATCTGCGGCAGCCGGTCGCGCTGCTGCATGCTGGCGATCAGCTCGCGCAGCGGCATCAGCATGTTGCTGACATGGCGCGGCAGCACCTCGCACTGCTGCATGTCGGCCACGTAGCGGGACTTGCGCTCATGGAAGCCGACCAGCACGGTGCCTTTCTTTGCCACGTAGCGCACCGACAGCCGAGCCCGGAAGCGGTAGCCCCAGGCAGGGCCTTCGATCGGCCGCAGCAGGCGCTCGGCCTTCACCTTGCCGAGGTGCGCGAGGTTGTCTTCCAGCACACGCTGCTTGATCGCGACCTGGCTCGAAGCGTGAAGGTGCTGCATCTTGCAGCCGCCGCAGGCGCCCGCATGCAGGCCGAAATGCGGGCAGCCTGGGCGCACGCGCTGCGCGCTCTCGCGGCGCATCGCGACCATGGTCGCCTGCTCCCACTGGTTCTTGCGCCGGCCCACCTCCACCAGCACTTCCTCACCCGGCAAGGCGCCGTCGATGAACACCACCTTGCCTTCGCTGTTGCGGGCCACGCCCTGGGCTTCCATGTCGAGCGACTCGACCTTCAGCCATTCATCCTTCTGTGTCATGGGGCGGCATTATCCGGGCGGAGAAAAGAGGACAGCCGCCCTGAGGCGGCTGTGGGTCATGACGAGGCGGCACTTTGTCGCCGCCAGGCTCAACTCATCTTGGAGGCAATAATTTGGCAGGATCGATCGGTTTGCCCTGGCGGCGGATCTCGAAGTGCAGTTGCACCCGGTCCGCATCTGAGTTGCCCATCTCGGCAATCTTCTGGCCCTTGCGCACCGCCTGGTCTTCCTTGACCAGCAGCGTCTGGTTGTGCGCGTAGGCGGTCAGGTAGGTCGCGTTGTGCTTGACGATGATCAGGTTGCCATAGCCGCGCAGGCCGGAGCCGGCGTAGACCACACGGCCATCGGCCGCGGCCAGCACCGGGTCGCCCGCCTTGCCGCCAATCGCCAGGCCCTTGCTCTTGGTGTCGTCAAAACCGGTGATCACACTGCCGGCTGCGGGCCAGGCCCACTGCACGTCGTCGTCGCCAGCGGCGGCTGCAGCCGCGGCCGCCGAACCGCTGGCGGTCGGCGGCGTGGCCATGCCCGCACCCGAGGCAGGCACGATGGCGCCGGATGCCGCACCCGAGGCAGGCGCCGAAGCCGGCTTGCCGTCCAGCGGCCGGGTCTCGACCTTGGCGGCCGCCACCGGCTTGGTCGCGGCAGCACCGGGCTCCTGGCCTGGTGGCACGACGCGCAGCACCTGGCCCACCTCGATCACGTTCGGGTTGTCCATGCTGTTCCAGCGCGCCAGGTCACGCCAGGCCTGGCCGGTTTCCAGCGCGATGCGCATCAGCGTGTCGCCAGGCTTCACGATGTAGGTACCGGGCTTGGCCTCGGCAGGCGGCACGACGCTGCCGCTCTTGGACGGATCTGCGGCGGCACTGGCGCTGTAGGCAGCGGAGCCCCGACCCGCACCACGATCTTCGACCGGCGCCTGATTCTTGGTGGTGGTGCACGCCGCAAGCGTGGTGACGGCCACCAATGCAAGCCACGTGGACCAACGGCAGCCACGGAACATGGTCATGGCGATTCTTTTCCCTGAGTCAACTGATGCCGGATTTTAAGGGGACGAACTGGACCGCCTCGCCCAAGGTCCGGCGAAAGCCTTGAGGAGTCCGGTCCACCACCACCAGCACCTGCCCGCGGCCATCGGCCGCGCGCGCTGGTGCGATCAACCTGCCCCCCACGGCCAGCTGCTGCAGCCAGGCCTGCGGCAGGTCCTCGCCACCGGCCGCCGCGACAATGCTGTCGTAGGGCGCCCGCAGCGGATGACCCAGCATGCCGTCGCCGTACAGCAACTCGCAGCGCGGCGTTTGCAAGCCGGCCAGTTGGCGCACCGCCACGTCATGCAGCGCGCGCAGGCGTTCGATCGACACCACCTGCTGCGCCACTTCGGCCAGCAGCGCGGTCTGGTAGCCGCAACCGGTGCCGATCTCCAGCACGCGCCCGAGGTGGCCATGCCCGCGCGCCGACTCGCCCAGGAACAGCCACTCCAGCATGCGCGCAACCACCGAAGGTTTGGAGATGGTTTGCCCCAGGCCGATGGGCAGGCTGGTGTCTTCATAAGCCTGCGCCGCCAGCGCCGAATCGACAAAGCGGTGCCGGGGCACGCGCAACATGGCTTGCAGCACCGGCTCGCTGCGCACGCCCTCGCCACGCAGCCGCTGCACCATGCGCTCGCGCACCGCCGGGTTGTCCAGCCCCAGGCCGGAAGGGGTGCTGAGCAAGCGCGCATCACGGGCCGCTTCGTGCAGCAGGCGCTGTGGCCGCAGCAACTCGGGCCTGGCCTTGACGGCGGCAGGTTTGGCCTGGTGCAAGGACGCAGGAAATCTGGCGCTCGGTCGGTCGGTCGGATCCTTCGGCTTGTTCACAGCCGGCCGACCCGGCTCAGCTGCGCCTGCCAGCCGGGCAGCGCGGCATGGTCGGTCAGATCGACCTGCAATGGCGTGATGGAGACCTGGCCGTTGGCCACCGCGTGGAAATCGGTGCCGGGGCCGGCTTCGCGCGCATCGCCGGCCGGGCCTATCCAGTAGATCGGCTCGCCGCGCGGATTGGTCTGGTGGATCACCGGCGAGCTGGCATGGCGCCGGCCCAGGCGGGTCGTGACCCAGGGCAGCTGCTCGGCGTCGGGCCGGTTCGGGATGTTGACGTTGAGCAGCCAGGGCACGGCCAGCGGCTCGCCTGGCTTGATCAGCGGCAGCACCGACTCGATCACCGCGCGCGCCACGCGGGCTGCGGCGTCGAGGTGGGTCCAGCCCTTCTCGGCCTGCGAAAACGCAATGGCCGGCACGCCGAACAGGTAGCCCTCCATCGCCGCCGCAACGGTGCCGGAATACAGCGTGTCGTCGCCCATGTTGGCACCCTGGTTGATGCCGGAAACGACCAGGTCGGGCCGGTGCGGCAGCAGCCCTGTCAGCGCGACGTGCACGCTGTCCGACGGCGTGCCATTGACGTAGCGAAAACCCGCCTGCTGCGTGCCCACCGCCTCGTAGACAGACAGCGGCCGGTTCAGGCTCAATGCGTTGGAAGTGCCACTGGCATTCTGCTCGGGCGCGATCACGTCGATCTCGCCGAGCCCACGGCAGGCTTCGGCCAGCGCGGCGAGGCCGGGCGCGAGGTAACCATCGTCATTGGCAATCAGGATTCGCATGCGGCGCATTGTAGGCAGCGCGTCACCTGCGAGACGCTGGGGTCGCACCCTGCTGACTATGATCGTTCGAGGATTGCACGGCAGGCGGTCCGCAGACCTGCCCGAGCCATCACATTCATCCACTGGAGACACGACATGCATGCCTGGCTTTGCGAAACCACCGACGGTCCCGAGGCCCTGGTCTGGAAGGAAATCCCCACGCCCGAGCCCGGCGAAGGCGAGGTGCGCATCGCAGTGAAGGCCGCCAGCCTGAACTTCCCGGACATCCTGATCACCCAGGGCAAGTACCAGTTCAAGCCGCCGCTGCCCTTTGTGCCGGGCGCCGAATACGCTGGCATCGTGGACAAGGTCGGCCCCGGTGTCAGCCACTTGCAGCCCGGCATGCCGGTCGCGGCGATTGCCGGCACCGGCGGCTTCGGCACCCACGCGTGCGTGAAGGCTGCCCAGGTGCTGCCGCTGCCGCCCGGCTTCAAGCTGGAAGACGCGGCGGCCTTTGCATTCACCTACGGCACCTCGCACCACGCGCTGATCGACCGCGGCGCGCTGCAGGCCGGCGAGACTGTGCTGGTGCTGGGCGCTGCGGGCGGCGTGGGCACGGCAGCCATCCAGATCGCCAAGGCCGCTGGTGCGCGCGTGATCGCCGCCGCGTCCACCGACGAGAAGTGCGAAACATGCCGAGCACTGGGCGCCGACGCCACCATCAACTACGGCCGCAAGAAGCTGCGCGATGCGCTGGCTGCGCTGACCGGCGGCAAGGGCCCGGACCTGGTCTACGACCCGATTGGCGGCGACCTGGCCGAGCAGGCCTTTCGCTCCATTGCCTGGCGCGGCCGCTACCTGGTGATCGGCTTTGCCGCCGGCGGCATTCCGGCGCTGCCGTTCAACCTGCCGCTGCTCAAGGGTGCCTCGGTGGTCGGCGTGTTCTGGGGCGACTTCGTCAAGCGCGAACCCGGCAACAGCGCGCGTGCGCTGGCCCAGCTGAGCCAGTGGTATGCCGAAGGCAAGGTCAAGCCGGTGATCGACGAGTTGCTGCCGATCTCCGAACTGCCGCGGGCCTACCGCCGCATGGCCGGCCGCGAAGTGCGTGGCAAGCTGGTGATGACGCTGGATTGACGCCCCGACCGCGGCATTGTTCCGCCCTGGTCTCCGCTTGCAGCCCCCACAATCGAGGGCAAGTGCCACCACTGCGCCTGCTAGCATGCGCAGTGGTATTTGGAGTCATCAGGGAGATTCGTTCATGTCAGTCAAGGTGTTGATCCTCGAAGACAACCCGGTGGCACGCGACTTCCTGTCGCGTGTGCTGCGGGAAAGCTTCAGCGATCCGATCTCGATCACCGAGGCCGGCGATCTGGAAACCGCGCGCGCGCAGATCGCGCTGACCGGTCCGCAAGGCCTGCACGGAGCCGATCCGTTCAAGCTGATGCTGGTGGACCTCGAGTTGCCCGACGGCAATGGCCTGGAGCTGCTGGCCGAGCTCACCAACTACCCGGCGACCAAGGTCGTCACCACGCTGTATTCCGACGACGAGCACCTCTTCCCGGCGCTGCAGTGCGGGGCCGACGGCTACCTGCTGAAGGAAGACCGCTTCGAGGTGCTGGTCGAAGAGCTGCGCAAGATCGTGCTGGGCCAGCCGCCGCTGTCGCCGGCGATTGCCCGCCGGCTGCTGACCCACTTCCGCTTCAGCGGCACGCCAGTGGACCCGCAGGCCCCCGCGCCGCTGACCACGCCGATGAACCCGCCGGTCAACGCGCCGGCCGCCAGCAGCAAGCCGCCGGTGCCGATCGAGCGACCGGTGGAAATGCCACACCTCACGCCGCGCGAGATCGAGGTCCTGACCTACCTGAGCAAGGGCTTCACGATCAAAGAGATCGCGAACCTGATGGGCATCAAGTGGTTCACGGTGAACGACCACATCAAGTCGATCTACCGCAAGCTGAACGTCTCCAGCCGCGCAGAAGCCGCCGTGCTGGCGAGCAAGCAAGGCCTGGTCTGACGCAGCGGCGAGCCGGCAGCCCCGCCTCGCCCTTCCTGCCGCCCCACCTGGGGTTGCCCACCCTCTGACCCTTGTACGGCCTGGCCGCCGTGGTGCTGGCACCGCAAGGCAACGCCGGCCCCACCGCGATGAACACGACGAACTGGTCCGACTCGCTGGGTCCCTCCTCGGTCCTGCCCCCGCTGGAGCTTGAGCGGCCGCCGGCTGACAACGGTGGCCCGGGCCGGACCCAGCGCATCGCGTGGCGGCGACAGGCACTGCTGCTGGCCGCTGTCATCGGCTGCCTGACGGTCTTCATGCTGGCCCGCGCGATGGCCAACAACCCGCACATCGCGGCCGAGTGGCGCACGACGGCCAGCGGCCACCTGGAGCTCGCCGACACGCCGCTGCTCTCGCTCAAGCCCTTTGTCGGCCGCGAACTGGACGCAGTGGTATCGCCGGACGGCGAAGTGCTGCCGTTCGGCGTGCTGACCATCTCGCATTCGGCACGCTGGATCACCGATGACGCCGTGCGGCGCGACCTGGTGAAGGTGCGGCTGGCCACGGCGCAATCGCTGGAAGCAGGCCAGGTCACGCTGCGCTTTCGTGATGGCGCACAGGTCGAGCTCAAGCCACGCCCACGTGGCTACGGCAGCCTGGGCGCGATGTTCTGGCTGATGAGCGCTTTTGCGATGGTGCTGTTCCTGGTCGGCTGGATCGTGCCGCTGGTGCAACCGCAGTTGCGCAACCTGCTGTACGCGGTGATGGCGCATGCGCAGGCCGCGCAGCTGCTGCTGGCTGCCGTCGCCTCGGTGCCTGCGCTGGCGCTGCCGTCGCTGATGGTGCTGCGTGAATCCAGTGTGCACGCGGTGCTGGAGGCCGTCACTGGCGCCGCCATCGTGCATGCCGCGTCCCTGCATCCGGCCCGGCTGAAAGGCCGCTGGCTCATTGCCGCAGCGGCCTGGGCCGCCACGCTGGCCTACGCCCTGCCCTCGCTGTCCGGCACGCTGACGCACGACTGGTGGTGGGGCCAATCGCTGCTGCTGAGCGACGGGCTGGTGTGCATCGCGCTGCTGAGCTGGTCCCACCGCAACGAGCCGCATCCATTTGCGGTGGTCATGCGCCGCTTCTGCGTGGTCACCGTGGCCACGCTGGCGCTGCTGACGCTGGCCGTCTCGATGCGCCCGCACCTGCCACCGGAAGTGCAGCCGGTGGCCTCGGTCGGGCCGGTGATCTGGGGCGTGTTCTTCGCCTCGGTGGTGCTGCTGGTGCCCTTCATCTCGCGCTCGCAGAACGTGATGCGTGAGTTCGCGATGCTGGCCGGCATCAGCACCATTGCCACCTCGGTGGACCTGCTGTTTGTCGCGGTCTTCTCGTTCAGCCAGTTCACCTCGCTGACGCTGTCGCTGTTCCTCGCGCTGGGCGCGTACGCGGCCATCCGCCAGTGGCTGGTAAGCCAGATGATGGGCGCGCGCGCCTTGACCACCGAGCGCATGTTCCAGCACCTGTACCGCATTGCGCGCGAGGTGGAGGCGCGGCCGGAACGCGCGGCAGACCGCATGATCGAGCTGCTGCGCAATGTCTTCGAGCCACTGGAAACCCACCGCAGTGCCGGCCGCGCACAGCAAAGCCGGATTGCCGGCAACGGCGCTGTGCTGCAGGTGCCGCTGCCCAACCTGACCGACAACCCGACAGTGGACGGCATGGTCTCGCTGCGCTTTGCCGAGCGCGGCAAGCGCCTGTTCACGCAGGAAGATGCCCGCCTGGCCGACCGCGTGCTGGAACAACTGATGCGCGCGCTGGCACACGACCGTGCGGTCGAGCGCGGCCGCAGCGAAGAGCGCACCCGCATCGCGCAAGACCTGCACGACGACATTGGCGCCCGCCTGCTGACGCTGATGTACAAGTCGCAAAGCAAGGAAATGGAAGAGTACGTGCGGCACACGCTGCAGGACTTGAAGACCCTGACCCGCGGCCTTGCCGCCAAGCATCACCCGCTGGCACTGGCGGCGGCCGAGTGGAAGACCGACATCACGACCCGGCTGGAGGCCGTGCGCTGCGAGCTGGAATGGCATGCCCACTTCGACCAGGAGATAACGCTCAGCATGATCCAGTGGTCCTCGCTGACCCGCATCCTGCGCGAACTGGTCAGCAACGTGATCTCGCACTCCAAGGCCTCGCACGTGCGCATCGAATGCCGGCTGCACAACGGCCGCTTCAGCTTCGAGCTGGCCGATGACGGCGTGGGCCGCGAACCGGCCAAATGGTCCCACGGCCTGGGCCTGGGCGGCATCCGCAAGCGCGTGAAGCTGTTGAATGGCACCGTGCGCTGGCAGGAGCGCGACCCGGTGGGCACGTTGTGCAGCGTAGACATCCCACAACTCGTCCGACCCGACTAGTTGGGACACCCGGCTTCGCGGGTACGCGAAGCCACCCGCCGAGCGGGTTACGCAGGCCGCTTGGGAGCGGCCCGGCGCTGGCCTGCGTTTTGGGGCACCCGCCCTCGCGGGGATGCAAAGCCACAAAGCAAAACGGCGACAAGAACTGAATCTTGTCGCCGTTTCTCATTGGGTGGGGTGGCTAATGGGACTCGAACCCACGACAACCAGAATCACAATCTGGGACTCTACCAACTGAGCTATAGCCACCACCGGAAGCCTATGATTATAGCCATCAATCCAGCCCCTTGGCAGAGGCCAGCGCCGAATTAATTTGCCTCGGCGGCGGAAGCTGCGGGCTCCGGGGCCTTGAGCTTGATGTCGACCTTGTAGCGGCGCTTCAGTGCCTCGTAGTAGGCCGCCGTCTCGGCGCTGGCCAAGGCCCGGGCCACGGCGGGCTGGGCGCTGGCGACATCGGCGTCGCCTGCAATGCGCGGCAAGCTCTTGAGCACCTTCAGCACCGCGAAACCCTGGGCGCCCAGGTCCACGCCCACAACGGCCGGTGCCTTGCTCAGGTCAGCCGCCAGCGCTGCGTCCACCACCTGGCGCGGCAGGCCCTGGGCCTTGGCGCGCGACACGGTCACGGCTTGCGGCAAGGCCTCGGCCGGGTTCTGCTTCAACGCGGCCACGCGGGCTTCGCCTTCCTTGCGGGCCGCCGCGGCGGCCTGCTCGGCCTGCACCTGCTTCAGCACGTCGTCATGCACCTCCGCCAAGGGGCGCAGGTGCTCGGGCTGGTACTCGGTGACGCGGGCCGCGACCATCTGGCTGGGGCCGGTTTCAATCGCCTGGGTGTTGCGCTTGTTCTTCAGCACTTCGTTGCCGAACACCGCATCCAGCAGCTTGGCCGAGGCCAGCGGACCAGCGGCATTCGGCACCGGCTGGCGCTGGACCGAGGCACTGAGCTTGGTCAGCTTGAGCTTGTCGACGACAGGCTGCAGCGAGTCGCTCTGGTCCTCGACGGTGTTGGAGAACTCTTCGGCTGCGGCCGCATAGTTCTTCTGCGCCGCCTGCTTGCTCACCTCGTCCACGATCTCGGCGCGCACGCTGTCGAAAGGCTTGACCTGCCCACCGCGCACATCGGTCAGCTTGATGATGTGAAAGCCGTAGTCGGACTCGACCACCTTGCTCAGTTCGTCCTTCTTCATCGCGAAGGCGGCATCTTCAAACGGCTTGGTCATCGCGCCACGGCCGAAGAAGTCCAGGTCGCCGCCCTTCTCTGCAGAGCCGGGGTCGGCCGAGTTCTTCTTGGCCAGTTCGGCAAAACGCTCCGGCTGCTTGCTCAGCTCAGCCAGCAGGCCCTCGGCTTTTTCCTTGGCCTTGGCGCGCTCGGCGGCCGGCGCATCCTTGGCAGCCGCGATCAGGATGTGGCTGGCGCGGCGCTCTTCCGGTGCGGTGTAGCGCAAGGCCTTGTTCTGCTCATAGTAGGTCTTCAGGTCTTCCTCGCTGACCTGGACCTGCTTCTGCAGTTGCGCCAGGTCCAGCACCACATACTCGATCTTGGCGACCTCCGGCGAATGGAACTGGCTGCCATGCGCCTTGTAGAAGGCCTCGATCTCGGCGTCGGTGGGTTTGACCTTGTCCATGTAGGCGCCGGCCTCGAAGCGCTGCAACTGCACCTCGCGCTGGTCCAGCAAGGCGTTCACATTGGCGCTCAGCAAGGCCTTGCCGGTAACGGCAGACTCGTTCACGCCGGCCAGCACCTGGCGCATCGCATATTGCTGGCGCACACGTTCCTGGAACTGGGTCGCGGTCATGCCTTGCGCCGCGAGGAATTCCTTGTTCAGGGAACCGTCGGGCTTGCGCAGCATCGCGAACTGCGGGTCTGCCACGAACAACTGCTGCAGCCGCAGGTCGGAAACCCCCAGGTTCTGCTTGGCGACTGCCGTCTCCATGACGCGCTCGCGCACCAACTCGTCCAGCGTCTGGCGCTTCATCTCGGGCGTGTCGAACAACTTCACGTCGATGTTGGGCATGCGCTCGCGCATCTGCTCGATCTGCTGGCGGTGCGCGGCATCGAGCTCGCTCTGCTTGATGGCACGGCCGTCCACCTTGGCCACCGTGGCGGCGGCGTCGCTGGTGAAGCTGGAGTAGCCCTGCAGTCCGAAGAAGACGAAGGACGGAAAAATCAGCAACACCAGCAGGCCTTGCAGCAGGCGGTTGTGCGAACGGACGAAATCGAACATGTGACTTGTGCCTTGGTGGAATACGGCGCTCGCCGGAAACAACAAAGGCGAACCGTTGAGTTCGCCTTTTGTTCCTGGCTGCGCACGTCGCGCGGGATTCTAATCAATGCCCGGCGGGGCGCTGCGGTGGTGGGTGCTGAGGGGCTCGAACCCCCGACCTACGCCGTGTAAAGGCGCCGCTCTACCAACTGAGCTAAGCACCCGCAGCTTCAACAAATTCTTCAGTTCAACGCGTCTTTCAGGCCCTTGCCTGGACGGAACTTCGGCACCTTGGCCGCCTTGATCTTGATTGGCTCACTCGTACGCGGATTGCGGCCGGTGCGGGCAGCGCGCTTTGTCACCGCGAAGGTGCCAAACCCAACGATCGACACGCTGCCACCTTTTTTCAAGGTGGTCTTCACCCCACCGATCATCGCCTCCAGCGCGCGCGTGGCGGCTGCCTTGGAGATGTCGGCCTGCAGGGCGATGTGCTCGATCATTTCAGACTTGTTCACGAAAGTACCCCCTCTCTCAATGGTGCAGCAACGACGCCGGACAACAATCGGTTTCATGCTGCCCCACCGGCTCAGCGGCTGGGCTGCAGGCGCCGTGCTTGCGCTGCTCCTGTCACCAGTGCTTCCGCTGCCAAGACAGGCCAGAACCTGACCAGACCCGGTTGCTGCAGGCCATGCAGACCAGAGAAGAAAGGGGCGAGACGAGAGAGAAAAAGCCTTGGGGAAAAACCGCTGTCCGGGCAAAAAATCATTACAGCGTCCACCCGTGGCGGTGTCAAGCGCGGATGCGGATTCTATGCGTAAACACCCGTTCTCCAGAGGACGATGCCAGCCGGCCTTCGTCAAGCCTTCAGGGCTGCCGCACGACCAGCGCCACGCCCAGCGCCGTCAGCACCATGCCGGCCAGCATGTCGGCACTCAGCGGCTCGCCAAACAGCAGCGCGGCCATCAAGGCCGTGCAAGGCGGCACCAGGTACATCAGGCTGGTGACCTGCGTCGCCGCACCGCGCTGTATCAGCAGGTAGAGCAAGGAACTGCCGCCCAGCGTCAGCACGCCAACCGACCAGGCCATGGACGCCACCAACGGCCAGCCCCAGTCCATGACCTCGGGCTCCAGCAGCGCCAGCGGCAAGGTGACGAGGAAAGCAGCGCCCATCTGCACCAGTCCCGCGCTGCGCACGTCGCAAGCCGCCACATGGGCTTTTTGATACAAGGTGCCCACGGTGATGCCGGCCAGCGCCAGCAGCGCGAGCGCCAGGTTGGCCGCGTGCAGTTCACCGGCGCCCAGCTTGTGGCGTACCACCAGGAACAGCCCCAGCAGCCCCAAGCCCAGGCCCAGCCATTGCCTGCGCGCAGCACCTGGGCTTCGCGCCGGCCCCGCAGCGCTGCGCGAGGCCAGCCACAGCGCCGTCAACACCGGCTGCAGGCCGACCAGCAGCGCAATCGTGCCAGCGCCCATGCCCAGCTTGACGGCCGACCAGACGCCGCCGAGGTAGCCCGCCTGCATCAGCAAGCCGGTCACCGCCAGGTGACCCCACTGCGCCCGCCCCTGCGGCCAGTTGGCACCCGAAACGCTGACCCAGATGCCAAAGGCCAGCACCGACAAGGCGTAGCGCCAGGCCAGGAAGCTCAGCGGCGGCGAGTGCGGCATGCCAAAGCGCGCGACGATGAAGCCGGTGCTCCAGATCAGCACGAAGACCCAGGGCATCGCCGCAATCAGGCGAGTGTTCGCAGAAGGTGCGGGAGAGGGCGTGAGGCGCATGCGGAAAGAGCGCCAACGCTGGCGCCCTGCAGGCTCAACGGGCCTTGGCCCGGATCTCCGGCAATGCCTTCTGCAGGTAGTACACCATGGACCAGATCGTCAGCACACAGGCCACCAGGATCAGCACCGTGCCCCAGATGCGCGTGGGCAGCAGGCCGAAGAGTTCGCCGTCATAGAGCAGGAACGGAATGGCGATCATCTGCACCGTCGTCTTCAGCTTGCCCAGCATGTGCACCGCGACGCTGCGCGAAGCGCCAATCTGCGCCATCCACTCGCGCAAGGCAGAAATGGCGATCTCGCGGCCGATGATGACCAGTGCGATCAGCGCATGCACGCGGCCGAGTTCGACCAGCACCAGCAAGGCCGCGCAGACCAGGAACTTGTCGGCCACTGGATCCAGGAAGGCGCCAAACGACGAACTCTGGTTCAGCCTGCGCGCCAGGTAGCCGTCCAGCCAGTCGGTCAGCGCGCACACGATGAACATCACCGTGGCCAGCAGGTTGCGCGTGGGCGCCTCCCACGGCAGGTAGAACACACCGACGATCAGCGGAATGGCCACGATGCGGGCCCATGTCAACAACGTCGGTATCGTGAAAAACATCTGTCGATTCTGCCTGCATTTGGTGCCTGCCGCGGGCGACACACCTCAATCTCGGGATGTCACTGATCCAGCGTGCGCGGCTTGAACTGGCGGTCTTCGTTGAACAGGAAGACTTCGGTGAACTTCCATGGCTTGGGCAGCTTGTGCACGTCGCCATAGGGTGCTGCCTTGTACACCGCATCCATCGCGATCTTCACCGTGTCCCTGGCCTGGCTGGGCTGGCGCAGGACATTGATGTGGACCACCTGGCCATCGGCCTTCAACTCGATCTCCAACACCGGAATGGCCAGCAAGGGTTCGGGCACCGCCCCGTGGTAGATGCGCTCCGGGTTGGCTTCGACCAGCCTGCGCGCGGCCCGCTCGCGGTATTCGTCCCAGTTCCGGGCTGGCGGCAGCGGCACGGAGGGCGAAGCGTTGCCCGCCACCGGCGCGTCCACCGCCTTGCCGCTCCTGGTGGCCTCGGCTGCCTCGGTGCTGGGCACAGGGGCGGGCAGTAGCGTGGTGCAACCGGTCAGCACGCCTGGCAAGCTGGTGACCAGGCCGGCCATCATCGTGACGCTGATGGTGGTGGCCCAGCCGCCGCGCCACGCGCCGGGACTGATGCGCCAGGCCCCGGGATCGGCAACATCGGCCGTGTCGCCAGGCATCTCGTCGTCGTCTTGCGGCTCAATGCAATGCACGGTAGATCTCCTCCGCCAAATCCCTCGAAATGCCTTCGACCGTGACCAGATCGTCGACGCCGGCCTGGGCCACGCCGCGCACCCCGCCAAAGCGCTGCAGCAGCTTCGCACGCTTTTTCGGCCCCACGCCTGGAATGTCTTCCAGCTTGCTGCCGCCGGTCCGAACGCTGGCACGCTTGGCCCGCATGCCGGTGATGGCGAAGCGGTGCGCCTCGTCGCGGATCTGCGCCACCAGCATCAGCGCAGCCGAGTCCGGCGCCAGCGTCAGCTTCTCGCGCCCGTCGGCAAACACCAGCTCTTCCAGCCCAACCTTGCGGCCCTCGCCTTTTTCCACGCCAGCGATCAGCGACAGGTCCAGCCCCAGCGACTGGAAGACCTCGCGTGCCATCGCCACCTGGCCGCGGCCACCGTCCACCAGCACCAGGTCCGGCAGCCGCGTCTTGGCGTCCGGCGGCAGCGGGCCTTCGGCCACCAGCGCGGCCAGCTTCTCGTAGCGGCGCGTCAGCACCTGGCGCATTGCGGCGTAGTCGTCGCCGCCGGTGATGCCTTCGATGTTGAAGCGTCGGTAAAGGCTGTTCTGCATCTTGTGGTCCTCGTAGACCACGCAGGAGGCCTGCGTGGCCTCGCCGGCCGTGTGGCTGATGTCGAAACACTCGACCCGGAACAGCTCCAGGTTGTCGACCGCCAGGTCCAGCGCGTCGACCAGCGCCCGCGTGCGTTCGCGCTGCGAGCCCTCTTCGGCCAACAACCGCGCCAGCGCCAGCTCGCCGCCCTTGATCGCCATGTCCAGCCAGATGCGGCGCTGCTCGCGCGGCTGGTGCAGCGCATTGAGCTTGATGCCCGCCTGCGTGCTCAGCGCCTGCAGCAGCGTGCGCTGCACCGGGTGGCTGAGCACCAGCAACGGCGGCGGCGCGGTGCCCAGGTAGTGCTGCGCCATGAAGGCCTGCAGCACCTGTTGCTCGGCCGTCAGCAGCTCCAACGGCTCCATCGGCGCGCTACCTGCCTCAGTATCGTCCACGGCAGCCTCGACGACCTCCGCCGTGGCCTCTTCGGCCGCCAGCGCAATGGCTTCTTCCACATGCGTCGGGAAAAACGCCCGATCGCCAAGATGGCGACCGCCGCGCACCATGGCCAGGTTCACGCAGGCCCGGCCGCCAGCCACCTTGACGGCCAGGATGTCAACGTCCTTGCCGGTGCTGGACAGGCTGCTTTCGTCGACCGATTGCTGGTGCTGCACCTTGGCCAGCGCGGCAATGCGATTGCGCAGCTCGGCCGCCTTTTCGAAGGCCAGCATCTCGGCGTAGGCCATCATCTGAGACTGCAACTCGTCCACCACCTGCTGCTGCTCGCCCAGCAGGAAACGCTCGGCGTCACGCACGTCGCGGGCGTAGTCCTCGTTCGAGACCAGGCCCACGCAAGGCCCGGAGCAGCGCCGGATCTGGTACAGCAAGCAGGGCCGAGAGCGGTTGTTGAAGACCGTGTCTTCGCAGGTGCGCAGCCGGAAGACCTTCTGGATCAGCTGGATGGTTTCCTTGACCGCCCAGGCGCTCGGGTAGGGGCCGAAATAGCGGTGCTTGCGGTCCACCGCGCCGCGGTAATAAGCCAGCCGCGGAAAGCGCTGGGCCTGCGGCACCAGGCCGCCGTCTGGCCCGCGGGCGCCGGTGATCTTCAGGTACGGGTAGCTCTTGTCGTCCCGGAACAAGATGTTGAACTTCGGGTTCAACGCCTTGATCAGGTTGTTTTCCAGCAGCAGCGCCTCGGCCTCGCTGCGCACCACCGTGGTCTCCATGCGCACGATGCGCGAGACCATCAGCCCGATGCGTGTGCCGCCATGGTCCTTCTGGAAATACGAGGACACGCGGCGCTTCAGGTCGCGTGCCTTGCCCACATACAGCACGCCGCCGTGGGCGTCGAAATAGCGGTACACGCCGGGCAAGCCAGGCAGCGCCGCCACTTCGAGCAGCAAGCGGGCGCGCTGCTCCGCTGCATCGACGGGAGATGGCGGCGCTGGCAGCGCGACTGGTGGCAGATCGGCTGCGCCTGGAACGGAAGGGTCGGAATCCTGGGACGTCATGGGTGGCGAAGGCTAGGCTGCGCATTGTGCCGTTCACTGCGTGGTGGACCTGGCAGGCCCTGCCGATAATGCGCCGCATGCCGCGATGGGATTGGGACCTGCTCTGCCGCGTGATCGACAACCATGGCGACCTGGGGGTGTGCTGGCGGCTGGCGCGCGACCTGGTCGCCCGCGGCCACCACGTGCGGCTGTGGCTGGACGACGAACGCGCACTGCGCTGGATGGCACCCGACGGTCCGCCGCCCGGCTTGCAGGTCCTGCCCTGGCCGACGGGTGAGCACCTGCCGGCACTGTTCGACGGCTCGCCGGGCGATGTCGTCGTCGAAGCCTTCGGCTGCGACCCGCCGCCTGCCTTGAAAGACCGCATCGCCCAGGCCGCGGCCGCTGGCCGGGCGCCCGTCTGGATCAACCTCGAATACCTCAGCGCCGAAGCCTATGTCGAGCGCTCGCACCGGCTGCGCTCACCGCAGCGCCTGGCTGATGACCTGTGGCTGGACAAATGGTTTTTCTACCCGGGCTTCACCGCGGCGACCGGTGGGCTGCTGCGTGAACCCGGCCTGGACGCCGAGCAGGCACGATTCGACGCCGCAACCTGGCTGGCCGCACACGGCATTGCGCCGCGACCGGATGAGCGCCTGGTCAGCCTGTTCTGCTACGAGAACCCGCAACTGCAGCCCTTGCTCACCCGCCTGGCCGAACAGCCCACGCTGCTGCTGACGGCGCCCGGCCCCGCGACCGAAGGCTGCGATGGCCTGGTGCTGCCGGCCAACCTGCGCTGGCAGCCCCTGCCCTGGCTCAGCCAGCCCGAATACGACCGGCTGCTGTGGGCCGGCGACCTGAACCTGGTGCGCGGCGAAGATTCCTTCGTGCGCGCCCAATGGGCCGGCCGGCCCTTCCTGTGGCAGATCTACCCGCAGGACGACGGCGTGCATGCCGGCAAGCTGGCCGCCTTCCTGGACCAGCATCTGGCTGCAGCGCCCGAAGCGCTGGCCACCCAGGTGCGGCAGGCCATGTGGGCCTGGAACGGTCTGGCGCCGGCAGGGCCTTTTCCTGCACTCCCAACACTGCCGGACTGGCAGGCAGGAGTGCTGCATTGGCGTGCACATTTGTTCGGCCAGCCCCCTCTTGTCGAGCAGCTGCTCGATTTCGTCGCCGGAAAGCGTTAAAATTCAAGGCTTTGCGGAAATCAGCCCGGCGGCCTGGATTTCCGACAACCCTAACTCTCACGCGGCGCCGCAGGCCCTGCGATGCCCTGTGGATCGGGAATGGCTGGCAAGCTTCAGACGCTTCAGCACCCCGGCTTTGCAGGCATGGCGCGCACCCGATGCATTTGGGTGCCCTGTGCAGCGTGGCGCCGCCCTTACTGGAATATCACCATGAAACTCGCTCAGGAAATCCGCGCCGGCAACGTCATCATGCAGGGCAAGGACCCGATGGTCGTGCTCAAGACTGAATACAGCCGCGGTGGCCGCGGTGCTGCCACCGTGCGCATCAAGATGAAGAGCCTGCTCAGCGGCTTCGGCGCTGAAACCGTCTTCAAGGCCGACGACAAGATGGACCAGATCGTCCTCGACAAGAAGGACTGCACCTACTCCTACTTCGCCGAGCCGATGTACGTCTTCATGGACGACGAGTACAACCAGTTCGAAGTCGAAGCCGAGAACATGGGCGACGCGATCTCGTACCTGGAAGACGGCATGACCGTCGAAGTGGTGTTCTACGACGGCAAGGCCATCTCGGTCGAAATGCCCACCAGCGTGGTGCGCGAGATCGAAACCGAGCCGGCCGTCAAGGGCGACACTTCGGGCAAGGTCATGAAGCCGGCCAAGATCGTCGGCACCGGTTTCGAGATCGCCGTGCCGCTGTTCGTGGAAAACGGCGACAAGATCGAAATCGACACCCGCACCCACGAATACCGCAAGCGCGTCTGATCCTCTTTCGGATTCAACGGCATCATCAGGGCACCTTCGGGTGCCCTTTGTCTTGGTGCCCCCGCTTCTAGCCTTCTCGCTGTCACCCATGAACGCTGCGAACCGCGCGAGTTGCACCCTGTGCCTGATCGCGAAAAACGAAGGGCGCTACCTGCTCGAATGGGTGGCCTATCACCGGCTGCTGGGCTTTGACCGGATCGTCATCTACGACAACGACAGCGATGACGACACCGCAGCGCTGCTCGCACCGCTGCAGCAGCACGGCCTGCTGGAAAGGCGCCTGTGGTCGCTGGGTGCCACTGAATCGCCGCAGACCACCGCCTATGCAGATGCGCTGTCCCGGTCCGAAACCGACTGGATGCTGTTCATCGATGCCGATGAGTTCCTGGTGCTGCATCAGCACGAAACCGTGGCTGAATTCCTTGCCGATCACCATGCCGACCTGGGCATAGGCGTGGTCGTCGTCAACTGGCGGCTGTTCGGTGACAACGGTCTCGCGATCTACGACCCCCGCCCGGTGACTGAACGCTTCCAGATGGCCGCGGCCGACGATTTCCCGGTCCAGCACCATGTGAAAAGCTTTGTGCGCGTGGCGGCCGCGCTGCCGCCCGCGCAGATCCACTTGTGGCGCACGCGAGGCCGGGTGGTGCATGCCTCCGGGCTGCCGATGGAGACGATGGAGATGCCGGGGCGTTCGCGGCGCATCGAATTTTCGGTGGCCCAGCTGAACCACTACTACGGCAAGACGCTGGAGGAATACCAGCACAAGGCCGCGCGCGGCCGTGGCGGCATCGGCCAGAACAAGCCGGAGATCAAGTACCACTACGCCGAAAACAAGTTCCGCGCGCACAACCAGAACCGCCAGCGCGAGCTCAGCCTGCAACGCCGCCAGCCCTTGCTGCAACAGGAGATCGCGCGTCTGGCACAGCTGGTGCAGGCAGGCACTGACAAAACGCCGCAAACCTGAGCCACCAACCGCCGAGCCGGATCCCCGCGATCATGCCGGCGCCTTCTCGGGTGCTTTTTCTTGTCCAACCCGTTGCCCATGGCCTTCGATTTCGATCACGCCGTCACCGCCCCGTTTCGCATGCAACCCGGCCTGCGCCGCCTAGCGCCCGGCGCGCGGCAGTTCAGCCCCAACCGCTCCGGCACGCATCACCTGGCGGCCAAGCTGCGCGTGCTGAGCAGCACGCCGTTGGCAGCATTGATGCAGATCGAGGGCTTCGATTCCGGCCCGGCGCTGGCAGCCGTGGTGGCGCAGCTCGCCGCGGAGCATCCGGACGCGTTCACGGCGCTGCCAGACGGTGGACTTCAGGCGCGCTGGCTGGGTGTGGCGGTGAATGGCCAGGGGGATTTGCTGCCGCCGACAGACACGTCGTCGCCTGAAGTCCACCCGTGCCTGCAAGCCTTGTCTGCTGAATGGCGCCTGGCCGGGCTGCTTGCACTGGCACTGGAAGAAGACCTGGCCATCGTCGACGGCAGCTGCGCCGCCCTGCCCTGGCTGGCCGTGGCCCTGCCTTCGCACTGGGCGCCGGCCGACAAGCTGGGCAGGCACTTCGCCGAGGTGCATGCGCCGGTGGCTGACAACCGGGTGCTGGTGGCCGCCGGCGAGCACCTGCTGCGCATGGTCTGCGGTCCGGAGCGTTGGGAGCGTTTCGTCTGGAACATCACGCCGCACGCCCTGCTGGACCAGCACCCCGGCCGCCTGGTCGCAGCGCAGGCCGCAGGCGAGACGCCCGCCGGCTGGCCCGAGCACGCAGATGCAGACCAACTCGCCGCCATGGCCTGGTTCCGCACCGAACGCCAGACCTTCCTGCCACTGCCCGACTTGCAGCAAGCCGTGTTCACCATCCACGTGCAGACCCATCCGCTCTGCGAAGCGGTGGCCGATCCCCGCAAAGCTGCGCTGCTGCGCGCTGCCATCGCGACCATGAGCCCTGCCGTGCTGGCCTACCGCGGGCTGGCGAGTGCCCAGGCCCGCCTGCTGGCCTTCTGCGACAAGCAAGCCGCCGAGCCGTGAAGACCGAGCCACTGCAGCAGGCGCACATCGTCTTCAACGACCCTGCACACCCGGGCCAGGCCTACGCGCCCGACTTCGGCGACGCCTACCATGCGCGCCTTGGCGCCTGGCAGCAGGCGCGCCATGTCTTCCTGGCAGGCAACGACCTGCCGGCGCGCTGGCAGCGCCGCACGCGCTTCGTGATCCTCGAAACCGGCTTCGGCCTGGGCAACAACTTCCTCGCCACCTGGGCCGCGTGGCGCGAAGATCCGGCGCGCTGCGACCAGCTGGTCTTCCTCTCGGTCGAGAAACACCCGGCCCGGCGCGAAGACCTGGCCCAGGCGCACGCCGCCTGCCCGCAGCCCGCACTGGCCGCCGAACTGCTGGCCCAATGGCCACCCGCCACGCCGGACATGCACACGCTGAGCTTCGAGCAAGGCCGGGTGCAACTGCTGCTGGCCCTGGGCGACGTGGCGACCTGGATGTCCGAATGGGTGGCGCTGGTCGATGCGTTCTACCTCGACGGCTTTTCGCCCGCCAACAACCCCGCGATGTGGGAGCCGGCGCTGTGGCGTCAGTGCAGCCGCCTGGGCACGGCCGACACCACGCTCGCCACCTGGACCTGGGCTCGCCCGGTTCGCGACGGCCTGTCCGCCGCCGGCTTCGTGCCGGAACGGCGCCCCGGTTTCGGCACCAAGCGCGACATGCTGAGCGCGCGCCGTCGCCCACTGCCAGATGCGCCTGCGCGCCTGCTCGCACCACCGCCTGGCCGCCGCGGCGCCGCGCTGCCCCCGCGCAGCGCGCGGCCCGCCCAGGCGCTGGTCATCGGCGCCGGCCTGGCCGGTGCTTCGGCTGCAGCGGCGCTGGCACGTCAAGGCCTGCAGGTGACCGTGCTGGAGCGCCAGCCCGCACCCGCCAGCGAAACCTCGGGCAACGCAGCCGGGCTGTTCCACGGTGTGCTGCATCCGCAGGACGGCGCGCACGCGCAGTTGCTGCGGGCCGCCGCGCTGCGTGCTGCCCAAGTGCTGGCACCGCTGCTCGCCAGTAGCCAGTTGCCAGGCCGGGCAGACGGCCTGGTGCGCACCGGCAGCACCGAGCAAGACCTGCCCGCGATGCTGGCCATGGCCGAGCACCAGGGCCTGCCTGCGGCGTATGTGCAGGCGCTGTCGATCGCGCAGGCATCAGCGTTGGCACAAGTGGACTTGCCCGGGCCAGGCTGGTGGTATCCCGGCGGCGGCTGGGTAGCCCCGGCCGCACTGGTGCGGCACTGGCTGGCCACGCCTGGCGTGACGCTGCGCACCGGCCAGGCCGTTGCCAGGCTCGGCCGGCAGGATGCCCGCTGGCGCGCGCAGGACATGCAAGGCCAGAGCCTGGCCGAGGCCGATGTGGTGGTGCTGGCTGGCGCGGCAGATGCGCTGCCATTGCTGGCGCCGTGGACCGATCACACGAGCTGGACCTTGAACCGCCGCCGCGGCCAGGTCACGCAGCTGGATCGCCGGCAGGCCGCCGCGCTGGGCCTTGCAGCGCCAGCCCATCCGGTGGCCAGCGGTGCGTATTTGCTGGACCTCGGGCCGGCCGGACTGCTGTGCGGTGCAACCAACCAGCTGAGCGACGAGACCGACCATGACGCCTCGCCGCGTGAGGCAGATCATCTGGCGAACCTGGCCCAGCTGGACCGACTTTTGGGCCGCGAAGCGTCGGACACGGAAGTGGCCATGCGCGAACAGATGGCGCCGACGCTGGGAGGTCGCGTGGGTTGGCGGCTGACTGCGGATGACCGCATGCCTGTGATCGGTCCGGTGCCGCTGCCAGCCGAACTGCTCGTCGGCCATCGCCGGCTGGAGCAGCCCCGGCAGGTGCCCCGGGTGCCGGGGCTCTACCTGCTGACCGCGCTGGGTTCGCGCGGCATCACCTTGTCGCCGCTGCTGGGCGAGGTGCTGGCTGCGTGGATCACCGGCGCACCGGTGCCGCTGTCGTCCAGCCTGCTGGATGCGATCGACCCGGCGCGCTTCGTGGCGCGGGCCGCAAGGCGCGGCAGCTGAAGGCAGAGCGAGTAGTCGCCCTGCCTGGATGTTCAGGCGGCGGGTGAGCCACCTTCCGCGGCGGGTGCGCCGCCTTCTGCGGGTCCACCCTCGGCGCCGGCCTCCGCCTCGCCGTCTTCAGGTTCCGGCGGCAGGCCCAGGGCCTTGCGCTGGGCTTTCTCTTCCTTCTTGCGCTTCTTCGCAAGTTCACGTTGGCGCTTTTCGTAGGAATAGTTCGGAGTGGCCATCAGTGAATCCTTTGATCTGAGAAAAACGCCCGCACGGTGGGATCGTGCGAACGGTGTCGGCCCGACGATACACCCACGGCCTGAAAACGCCGGAATGCACGGGCCCTGCAAGCCCGGGTTTGCTGGGCCGAAGACGTTCAGAACTGCAGCGTGCGCACACCTTCTGGCGTGCCCAGCAGGCAGACTGCGGCCTTGTGGCGCGCGAAGATGCCCACGGTCACGACGCCCGGCCACAGCGTGGCCTCGGCTTCCATCGCCAGCGGCTCGCGGATCTGCAGGCCGCGCACGTCCAGGATCAGGTTGCCGTTGTCGGTCAACACACCTTCGCGCACCGTCGCCTGCCCGCCGTAGGCCTTGGCAAAGCGGCGAGCGACCTGGGCGGCGGCCATCGGAATGACCTCGACCGGCAGAGGGAAGCGTCCCAGCACGTCAACCAGCTTGGATGCGTCGGCGATGCAGATGAAGCGCTCGGCCAGGTCGGCCACGATCTTCTCGCGCGTCAGCGCCGCACCGCCACCCTTGATCATGTTGCCTTGCGGGTCGATTTCGTCCGCACCGTCGATGTAGACCGGCAGCGATTCGACCTCGCTGGCTTCCAGCACCGGGATGCCATGCGCCAGCAGCCGCTCGGTGCTCTTGACCGAGCTGGACACCGCGCCGCGGATCTGGTCCTTCATCGTCGCCAGCGCGTCGATGAAACAGTTCACGGTGGAGCCGGTGCCCACCCCAACGATGCTGCCAGGCACCACATAGGCCAAAGCGGCCTGGCCAACCAGGGCCTTCAATTCGTCTTGCGTCATGGGCGCGATTATCGCCGCCACCTCCAGGCAAGCCCCGAGGCGCGAGGAAGCGCAGCCCCCAAGGTTCCTTGACCCCCACGGGGGGAGGGCTGGGCGCAGCCCGGCCCTGGGGGCGCCAAGAACACACCGTCTGAGACAATCGCGGCCCCGTTCACCGCATTGCCCGCCCTCGTCCATGGCCCTGATTCCCTACGCCCTGACCCGCCCGTTCCTGTTCGGCCTGGACCCGGAGTGCGCCCACGAACTGACGCTGGACAGCATTGCCAGGTTGCAGCACACACCCGCCCGGCTGGCGTGGTCCCAGCGCCGCGTGGATGACCCGGTGACCGTGGCCGGCCTGCGCTTCCCGAACCGCCTGGGCCTGGCCGCAGGGCTGGACAAGAACGGCCGCTGCATCGATGGTTTTGGCGCAATGGGCTTCGGCTTCATCGAGGTCGGCACGGTGACGCCCAAGGCGCAGCCGGGCAACCCCAAGCCGCGCATGTTCCGCCTGCCCGAGCAGCAGGCGCTGATCAATCGCCTGGGCTTCAACAACGACGGCCTGGACGCCTTCATTGCCAATGTGCGCCGCGCCCACAGCTTCCGCGCCAGCGGTGGCGTGCTGGGCCTGAACATTGGCAAGAACGCCAGCACGCCAATCGAAAACGCGATCGACGACTACCTGATCGGCCTGGCCGGCGTCTACCCGCATGCCGACTACGTCACCGTCAACATCTCCAGCCCGAACACCAAGAACCTGCGCGCGCTGCAGAGCGACGAAGCGCTGGACGGCCTGCTGGGCGCGCTGGTGGCGCGCCAGGCCGAACTGGTCACGCAGCATGGCCGGCGCGTGCCAGTGTTCCTGAAGATCGCGCCGGACCTGGACGAAACGCAGATCCGCGTGATTGCCGCGACGCTGAAGAAGCACGGCATGGACGGCGTGATCGCCACCAACACCACGCTGAACCGCGACGCGGTCAAGGGCCTGCGCCATGCCGAGGAGACCGGCGGCCTCTCAGGCAAGCCGGTGCGCGAGATGAGCAACCAGGTGATTCGCGCGCTGCGCAGCGAACTCGGCGCCGGCTTTCCCATCATCGGCGCTGGTGGCGTGATGAGCGGCGAGGATGCCCGCGCCAAGCTCGCCGCCGGCGCCGACCTGGTGCAGGTCTACACCGGCTTCATCTATGCCGGCCCTCCGCTGGTGACCGAAGCGGCCACCGCGATGGCGCGAAAGGGCTGAACAACGCCAGGTGGGGCCAGCGCCGGGCCGCCCCCAAGCGGCCCCGCCCCCCCCGCTCGGCGGGTGGCTTCGGGTACTCACGAAGCCGGGTGCCTCAGACCGCGAGGAGGTGGGTGCGGTAGTGGATGAGTTCGTCGATGGACTCGTTGATGTCCGCCAGTGCGGTGTGCGCCTGGGCCTTCTTGAAGCCTTCCATCGCCGCCGGCTTCCAGCGCCGGGCCAGTTCCTTCAGCGTGCTGACGTCCAGGTTGCGGTAGTGGAAAAAGGCTTCCAGGCCGCGCATGTAGTTGGCGAGGAAACGCCGGTCCTGGCAGATCGAGTTGCCGCACATCGGGCTCTTGCCTGCCGGAACGTAGGCGGCCAGGAATTCGATCACGCGGGCCTCGGCCTCGGCTTCGCTGATGGTCGAGGCCTTGACCCGGTCGATCAGCCCGCTGCGGCCATGCGTGCCCTTGTTCCAGGCGTCCATGCCGTCCAGCACCGCGTCGCTCTGATGGACTGCGAAGACCGGGCCTTCGATGCGCACGGTGAGTTGCGGATCGGTCACGACAACCGCGATCTCGATGATGCGGTCCGACTCGGGCTTCAGGCCCGTCATTTCCAGGTCGATCCAGATCAGGTTCTGGTCGTTCTTGCTCAGCGTGTCGGTGCTCATGGGATTCCTTGATACGGGGCGGCTGCCATTGTCCGACAACATACACTTCGCCCCCATGCAAGCCGCCGTCGTTTCCCTGGCCTTTTGTGCCGCCCTGCTCGCTTCGCTGGGCGTCAAGTTCTGGCTCGCCACGCGCCAGATGCGCCATGTGCACCAGCACCGCGACGCGGTGCCGGTGCCGTTTGACGCGGTGATCCCGTTGCCGGCGCACCAGAAGGCAGCCGACTACACCGTCGCCCGCAACCGCTTCAGCCTGCTGACCGAGGCCTTCGGCGTGCTCACGCTGCTGGGCTGGACGCTGCTCGGCGGGCTGGACCTGCTGAACGGCTTCCTGCGCGACTGGATCGCGCCGCACTGGGGCGGCATGGCCTACCAGCTGGCCTTGTTTGCCGGCTTCGGGCTGATCAGCGGGCTGCTGGACCTGCCCTTCGAGTGGTATCGCACCTTCCGCCTGGAGCAGCGCTTCGGTTTCAACCGCATCACGCCTGGGCTGTTCCTGGCCGACATGCTGAAGAGCACGCTGCTGGGCGCCGTGATCGGCCTGCCGCTGCTGGCTGCCGTGCTGTGGGTGATGGCCGCCACCGGGACTTGGTGGTGGCTGTGGGCCTGGGGGCTGATGGTGGGCTTCATGCTGCTGATGCAGGTGCTGTACCCGACCGTCATCGCGCCCATCTTCAACAAATTCAAGCCACTGGCCGACAACGAGCTGGCCGAGCGCGTGCAGGCGCTGATGCAGCGCTGCGGATTCCAGTCGCGCGGCCTGTTCGTGATGGACGGCAGCCGCCGCTCGGCGCATGGCAACGCGTATTTCGCCGGCATGGGCCGCGCCAAGCGGGTGGTCTTCTTCGACACGCTGCTGGAGCGCCTGCAGCCGGCCGAGGTGGAAGCCGTGCTGGCCCATGAGCTGGGCCATTTCCACCACCGCCATGTGCGCAACCGCATGTGGACCGTGATCGCGATGAGCGGGCTGGGCATGGCCGCGCTGGGCTGGCTGGCTGGCCAGGCCGGTTTCTACCAGGGCCTGGGCGTCACGCCCAACCTGGTCGACACCCAGACGGCGCCCAACAACGCGCTGGCGCTGCTGCTGTTCATGCTGGCCACGCCGCAGCTGATGTTCTTCGTCGCCCCGCTGATGGCGCATTCCTCGCGCAAGGACGAGTTCCAGGCCGATGCCTATGCCTGCCAACAGGCCAGCGGCCGCCAGCTGTCGTCCGCGCTGCTGAAGCTCTACGAGGACAACGCCTCGACGCTGACGCCAGACCCGATCTACGCTCGCTTCTACTACTCGCATCCACCCGCCTCCGAGCGCCTGGCTGCGCTGGCGCGCACATGAAGCCCGCGGGCAGCAAGGCCAAGGCGGCGGCGACAGGCGACACCGCGCTGGTGGTCGGCGCGCACGGGCGCCACGTGGTAATCGAAACCCCTTCGGGCGAGCGCATGCTGGCCCATGCACGCGGCAAAAAGTCCGCCTGTGTGGTGGGTGACCGGGTGCAGTGGCAGCCCGCGGGCGACGAAGCGGTGGTCGAGGCGCTGGTGCCGCGGCGCAACCTGCTGATGCGCCAGGACGAATGGCGCAGCAAGTCCTTCGCGGCCAACCTGGACCAGTTGCTGGTGGTGCTGTCGGGCGAGCCGATGTTCAGCGAATCGCAGCTCACGCGCGCGCTGATCGCCACCGAAGACGCCGGCATTTCCGCCACGCTGCTGCTCAACAAGATCGACCTGCCGACCGCAGCGCTGGCCCGCGAACGCCTGCTGCCGTACAAGGCCATGGGTTTCACGGTGCTGGAGACGGCGCTCACCACGCAGCCTGAAGCCTCCATCGCGCTGCTCACGCCGGCCCTGGGCGGCAAGACCACGCTGGTGCTGGGCGCCAGCGGCATGGGCAAGAGCACCTTGATCAACCTGATGTTGCCGCTGGCGCAGGCCCAGGTCGGCGAGATTTCGCAGGCGCTGAATGCCGGCCGCCACACGACGACGACGACGACCTGGTACTGGCTGGACGCAGACGACCGCACGAACGGCGGCGCGCTGCTGGATTCGCCCGGTTTCCAGGAATTCGGCCTGATGCACATCACGCCCCAGCGCCTGCCTGAGCTGATGCCAGACCTGCGCAAGCACCTGGGCGAGTGCCGCTTCTACAACTGCACCCACCTGCACGAACCGGGCTGCGGTGTGCGCAGCGCGGTGGAGCGCGGCGAGATCAGCCCGTCACGCTACCGGCTGTACGAAGGCCTGTGGGCCGAGTTGTCGGAAGGTCAGCAAAAGGGCTGAGTTCAGCCGATCAGGTTCGCCAGCTTCAGCAGCGCCAACAGCAGCATCCACAGCACGACCGAGCGCCACACCAGGCCGACCACGCTGCCCAGGTGGCCCAGCTGTGGCGGCAGGCCAGGCGTGGAGCCGGTGGCGTCGGCTGCATCGGTCTCGGCGGCGCCGGCAGAGAAGCTCATCGACCGGTCGGGCGTGACGCCCGGTGCGGTCGCGCCCCCCAGCTGCACGCCTACGGCGCCCGCCGCAGCGGCCAGGATGATGCCTTCGTTGGCCCGCTTCCACAGCTCGGCATCGCGCCGCCAACCTGCCACGGCTTCCTCGAAGTTGCCAACGACTGCAAAGCCGAAGGCCGTCAGCCGGGCCGGCACGTGGTCGATCAGGCTGAACAGCTGCTGCGACAGGTCGCGCAAGCCTTCGTTGACCGCCAGGCCCAGCGAGCGGCTCTCGTAGGTCCAATAGCGGCTGGCGAACTCGGCCATGCGGTAGGCCACAGCGCCCGCCGGACCCAGGCCCAGCGCGGAGAACACCACATAGCAGAAGAAAACGCCGAACACGTGTCGGTGCGCGGCCAGCAGCGAATGCTCGATCACATGGCGCAGCAGTTCGGTGCGCGGCAGCTCGCTGGCGTCCAGGTGGCGCCATTCGGCCAGCAGCCGGCGCGCCTGGTCCTCGTCGCCGCGCTCCAGCGCTTCGCGGATGTCGGTGAAGAAGTGGCTGAACTGGCGGAAGCCCAGCGTCAGGTAGAGCATGGTCACGTCGAAGGCCAACGCCAGCATGAAGCTGATGTAGCGCGCCAACACCCAGTGCAGGCCGGCAGCCAGCGCGGCCGGCAGGATCACGGTGACAAACCAGACGACCTTGGCATGGTGCGGCTTGCCGGCGTCGAAATTGCGCCCGGCCCACCGCACCCACGAAGCCAACGCGTCATGGACCCAGTTGTCCCGAGGCAGGGGTTTGATCTGCTCGAGCAGCAACGCAAGGAGAACGGCGAAAAAGCTCATCGCCGAGCATGATAACCACCGGCCGTATGTTTCCCGTCGCGGCAGCAGTCGGAATCTACCGGCGGGGTCAGACGACGAGCAAGTGGTAGAGGTTGCGCAACATGGCCGCGGTCGCGCCCCAGATGAAGTATTCCTCTCCACCGGGTGACCGCCAGGGCATGGACAGGAACTGGCGCTGCACGCCGCCGTTGTCGAAGCTGTGGTGCTGGTGATGGGCCGGCGTCATCAGGAAAGCCAGCGGCACCTCGAAAGCTGCCGCCACCTCGAAGGCGTCCAGCTGCAGCGTGTGGTCCGGCGAGACCAGCGCCACGACGGGCGTGACCTGGAATCGCGTCACGGTGGCATACACCGGCAGCCGCGCAATGACTTCCAGCTCGTTTGCCAGCAGCCCGATTTCCTCTTGCGCCTCGCGCAGCGCAGTGGCGACCACGTCGGCATCGCTGGGCTCCTGCCGGCCGCCGGGGAAGCTGATCTGGCCAGCGTGGGAGCGCAGATGCGCGGTGCGCCGCGTCAGCAGCACCTGCAGGCCGTCCGGGCGCTGCACCAAAGGCACCAGCACCGAAGCGGCGGCAGGAATGCGCTCCGGCATGAAATCCGGCCTGGGACCGTCGCCTTGCAGGAAGGGCGTGGTGTGTGCCCTGGCGGCCAGATGCTGGCGCAGCCAGGCCGGTTGCAGGCGCTCTGGAGGCACTGGCGGCAGGTCGACGTCGCTGCGCGTCACCGGGCAGGCACTGGGGTCCAGGATGGCCGTGGGCCGGGACAAGGTCGCCGAAGGCTCGGCTGGCGAGACGGTCGCCGGGGGCTGGGATTCACTCACCCGGGAAGCTTACGTCAGAAAAAACAAAAGCCGCTCGAAGGCGGCTTTGTGTGCGGTGCTGAAAGGCTCCAGCTTTTGACTCCATCCCGACCTCGCATGCGCGAGTTCGGGATTTCGTCGAAAACTGTCTTGCCTTGCTTGGCAAGGCACTGCAGCCGAGGGCTGCAGCTGAGCAGACGCTCAGGACAGCTTTTCCTTGATGCGTGCCGACTTGCCCGAACGCTGGCGCAGGTAGTACAGCTTGGCGCGGCGGACGTCGCCGCGGCGCTTGACTTCGATCGAAGCGATCAGCGGGCTGTACAGCTGGAACGTGCGTTCCACGCCTTCGCCGCTGGAGATCTTGCGCACGATGAAGCTGGAGTTCAGGCCGCGGTTGCGCTTGGCAATCACGACGCCTTCGTAGGCCTGCACGCGCTTGCGGGTGCCTTCGACGACGTTCACGCTGACGATCACGGTGTCGCCAGGGGCAAACACCGGAATGGTCTTGTTCAGGCGAGCAATTTCTTCTTGCTCAAGGGTTTGGATCAGGTCCACAGGGTTCTCCAAAGGATCATGCCGGCGCGGTTGGTGTGTGGCGCATCGAAGTCGCCCGCAACAGGAAAAGGCCCCTGTTGCTTGTCAATTTCGCCCGGCAGAGGATCGAAAAGCCTTTGATCATAGCACAAGCGTTGCCAGGAACCGCTCATCGGCCTTGGACAGGCGCCCAGCCGCCCTGGCCGCAGCAATCAGGTCCGGCCGGCGCCGTGCCGTCAGCTGCAGCGATTGCTCGCGCCGCCACTGTGCGATCTGCGCATGGTGCCCCGACAGCAGCACCGGCGGCACCGGCAGGCTGTTGCCCTCCGGGGTGCTCAACTGCTCGGGCCGGCTGTAGTGCGGACAGTCCAGCAGGCCGTCCTCGAAGCTGTCCTGCTCATGCGAGCGCGCGTCCGACAGCACGCCGGCCTGCAGGCGCGCAATGCCGTCCAGCAGCGCCAGCGCGGGCAGTTCGCCACCGGACAGCACAAAGTCGCCCAGGCTCAGTTCCAAGTCCACATGGCGGTCCAGGAAACGCTGGTCAATGCCTTCGTAGCGGCCGCACAGCAGCACGGCGCCGGGGCCGCTGGCCATCTCGCGCAGCAAGGCCTGGTCGATCTTGCGGCCGGTCGGGCTGAAGTGGATCACCGGCGCCGCGCCGGCTTGCGCACGCACCGCCGCCAGGGCCCGCTCCAGCGGCTCGACCAGCATCACCATGCCGGGGCCTCCGCCATAGGGGCGGTCGTCGACGCGGCGGTAGTTGTCGTCGGCAAAGTCGCGCAGCGGCCAGAGGCGCACATCGACCTGGCCGGACTCAAACGCGCGGCGCGTGATGCCCTGCTGCAGGAACGGGCCGAACAGGTCGGGGAACAGCGTGATGACGTCGAACCGCATGCAGGCTCCGGCGCGAAGAAAGAGACGCAGCGCTTGGCGGCTGCGCCAGCGGCCTCAGTAGTCCAGGCCCCAGTCGACCGTGATGCGGCGACCGGGCAGGTCCACGTTGTCGATGAAGGCCGCCACAAACGGCACAAGGCGTTCCGCCTCGTCGGGCTTCATCTCGGGCGTCGCGTCATCGCGGCGGATGCGCAGCACGCAATGCGGCCCGGTTTCGATCAGGTCGGAGACCACACCGAGCGATTCGCCTTCGCGGTTGACGACGTTCAGGCCGATCAGGTCGATCCAGTAGAACTCGTCGCTGTCGGCCGTGGGGAAACTGCTGCGCGAGACAAACACCCTGGCGCCACGCAAGGCCTCGGCCGCATTGCGATCCAGCACTTCCTGGGCCTGGGCGACTACCACGTCACCCTGCTCCTTGGCGTGCGTGATCTTCAGCAGCGAGGGCAAAGGCGTGACCGCAGCAGCTGTCACCTTCGCGGGCTTGGCCGCAGCGGCGGCCGAAGCCAGCTTGCTGGCAGCCTTGCCTACCGGCGGCACACCCGTGGGGCGGCGCGCCGTTTCCGCGGCAGGTTTCAGGAACCAGCGGCGGGAGGAAAACAGGGCCTGGGGATCGGCGGAAAAAGGCTGGACCTTGAATCCGCCCTTGATGCCCCAGGCGTCGAGGATGCGACCGACCTCGATTGCATCCTCGGGCCAGGCGACCGCGTCCGAGAGGTCTTGAGACGGCATCGGACTCATGCGCTCGCCGGCAACAGCCATCAGGCTGCGACGACCTTGGCCTTGGCGGTAGCCAGCAGGCGGGTCACGGTTTCGGACGCCTGGGCGCCGGTACCTTGCCAGTAGGTCACGCGGTCGAGGGCCACGCGCAGGCCTTCTTCGCTTTCCTTGGCCATCGGGTTGTAGAACCCGACGCGCTCGATGAAGCGGCCGTCACGGCGGACGCGCGAATCAGCGACGACGATGTTGTAGAACGGGCGCTTCTTGGAGCCGCCACGAGCAAGACGAATCACGACCATTTGTCGTTCCTTCAGGATCAAAAATAAGGTCGACCGTTTGCCCAGGAGACACCGCAAGACAAAGCTGGCCATCTGCCGCACACGATGGTGTTTCACCCGAAACCCCTCGCCAACGTGCGGCACGTTGCATGTTTTTCCGGCCCCGTAGATACGCCGTGCATCCCGCGTTGTGCGCCCCCCCTGGAGTTGCCAGAACAAGCGCGCGCCAAGACGTCGACCGTGACCGAAACATGAGATTATAAGCGGCTGAACAGAAACATCCAAGTTGCCATGTCCGAGCCTTCATCTGCCCGCCTGTTGATCCGCCCGAGCACCGACGCCGACCTGCCCCAGATCACCGCGATCTACGCCGAGGCTGTGCTGAACGGCACCGGCACCTTCGAGCTGGAAGTGCAGGACGAAGCCGAGATGGGCAAGCGCCGGGCTGACGTGCTGGGCAAGGGACTGCCCTGGCTGGTGGCAGAGCGCGGCGCGCAGGTGCTGGGCTATGCCTACGCCAACCACTTCCGGCCGCGCCGCGCCTACCGCTTCTGCGTCGAGGATTCGATCTACCTGCACCCGGACGCCCGCGGCCAGGGCCTGGGCTCGCTGCTGCTGGCCGAGTTGATGGCGCGCTGCCAGGCGCTGGGCGCACGGCAGATGGTCGCGGTGATCGGTGACAGCCAGAACCTGGGTTCGGTCGGCGTGCACCGCCGCGCTGGCTTCGAGCACACCGGGCTGCTGAAAAGCGCAGGCTGGAAGTTCGAACGCTGGCTGGACGTGGTGATGATGCAAAAAGCCCTGGGCAACGGCGACAGCCTGCCCCCGGCGGCCGGCCAATGAGCACCGCGCCGCTGCGCCAGCCCCGGTCCAAGACACTGGCGACCTGGCTGGCCGTGGCCGGCGGCGCGCTTGGCGCCCAGCGGTTCTACCTCTACGGCCACAAGGACTGGCTGGCATGGCTGCACCCGTGGCCTACCCTGGTCGGCCTGGCTGGCGTGGTGCGCATGCGCAACCTGGGCCAGGACGACATGCTGTCCTGGGTGCTGATCCCTTTCCTGGGACTGATGCTCTCATGGGGCATGGTCAGCGCCATCGTCATCGGGCTGACGCCGGACGAGCGCTGGGCTGGGCGGCATGGCGCCGGTCAACCCATGCAGGCCACCGCCTGGGGACCTGTGCTGGGCGTGATCGTCGCGCTGCTGATTGGCGGGGCGGTGCTGATGGGCACGATCGCCTTTGGCGGACAGAAATTCTTCGAGTGGCAACAACTGCAGGCCGAGGCCGAGGCCAGCAAGTAAAAAGGCCCGCCGAAGCGAGCCACTTGATGCTGAGCTGCCGATTCAGAACAGCGACATGCTGAGCCAGTAGAACATGCCGGCCACGAAGGCCGCGGCAGGGATCGTGAAGATCCAGGCCCAGACAATGTTGCTGGCCAGGCCCCAGCGTACCGCCGACGGGCTGCGCACCGAACCTACGCCGACGATGGCACCGGTGATGGTGTGGGTGGTCGACACCGGGATGCCGAGCGCTGTGGCAATGAACAGCGTCACCGCGCCACCCGTCTCGGCACAGAAGCCGCCGACCGGCTTCAGCTTGGTCAGCCGCTGACCCATGGTCTTGACGATGCGCCAGCCGCCGAACATGGTGCCAGCGCCAATGGCGATGTAGCAGCAGAAGATCACCCAGGTCGGCGGGGCGCTGGCGTCGCTCGCCATGTAGCCGCCGGCCACCAGCAGCATCCAGATGATGCCGATGGTCTTCTGTGCATCGTTGCCGCCGTGGCCCAGCGAATACAGCCCGGCCGAAACCAGTTGCAGGCGGCGGAACCATCGGTCGACCTTGATCGGTGAGGTTCGCCTGAAGATCCAGGCAACGGCCACCATCATCAGGGAGCCGAACAGGTAGCCCAGCAGCGGCGAGACGAAGATGAACAGCACCGTCTTCAGGATGCCACCCGCAATCAGCTTGCTGACACCGGCCTTGGCCATCACCGCACCCATGATGCCGCCGATCAGCGCGTGCGAGCTGGACGACGGAATGCCGTACCACCAGGTGATCACGTTCCAGGTGATGGCGCCGATCAGTGCGCCGAACACCACGTGGTGGTCCACCACGCCGGGCTCGACGATGCCCTTGCCGATCATGCTGGCCACCTTCAGCTGGAAGATGCCGATGGCCACCACGTTGAAGAAGGCCGCGAACAACACCGCCTGCTGCGGCTTGAGCACGCCGGTGGAAACGACGGTGGCAATGGAATTCGCCGCGTCATGGAAGCCGTTCATGAAGTCGAACAGCAGTGCCAGGATCACCAGCAAGCCGACGACCCACAGCGCTATCGAAACCGATGCCATGCGAACTGCGCCTCGCCGTTCAGGAGTTCTCGAGGACGATGCCCTCGATCAGGTTGGCCACGTCTTCGCAGCGGTCGGAGATGGTCTCCAGGTGCTCGTAGATGGCCTTCATCTTGATCAGTTCGCGGGTGTCCTGCTCCTCGCGGAACAGGCGTGACATCGCGCTGCGCATCACCCGGTCGGCGTCCGACTCCAGGCGGTCGATTTCCTCGCAGGTCTTCAGCGCGGCCTCGGTCACCTCGGCCTGGTTCAGCCTGGGCAGCAGCGTCACCGCATGCTGGACGCGCTCGCAGCACTTCAGCGAAATCTCACCCAGCCGGCGCACGTCCTCGTTGACTCGCTGCACGTCGTACAGCGCCATCACCTCGCAGGAGTCCTGCATCAGGTCGATGATGTCGTCCATCGCATTGATCAGGCTGTGGATCTGCTCGCGGTCGATCGGCGTGATGAAGGTGCGGTGCAGCAGCCGGTTGACCTCGGTCGTGACCTTGTCGGCGGCATGCTCGTTGGCATCCACCTCGCCCGCGTATTTCTCGCGCAGATCCGGCGTGTCGTAGTACTGGATCATGGCCAGGAAGGCGCGCGCACCTTCGGCGATGTACTTGCCGTGTTCGTTGAACAGCTCGAAGAAGTTGCCGTCCTGGGGCAACAGCTTGCCGAAAATCATCCGGATCTCCTGATGGGTGCGCGGGGTTCGCAGCCGCCCGGCAGCAGGCCCGATGAATGGGCAGCCGGCGCGACAAAACGCCACGGTGCAGCGGTGATGCGGCGCCGGCTGACTTGCCCGCACCCTGCCCGCCTGCCGTGGCGTCACGAAAACTTCACCGATTTGTCATCGGCGAGTCAAAACGCGCATTGTAGTAAACCCGCGCTTACAGTGTTGCCTCGGCATCACCAACCGCAGATTGCTCAGCATCTGGATCACGCGGTCACATCCTTGTTCATGCGCTCAATGGCCTGGTCTGCCACCCCGGGCAACCAATCGGCCAGCAGCCCAAGGCCAGGCAGGCGCAAACCGGGTGCCAATTCGGCCAGGGGCAGCAGCACGAAGGCGCGCAGGTGCAGCCGCGGGTGCGGCAGCGTCAGCAGCGGGTCGGTCAGCACTTGTTCACCATGCAGCAGCAGGTCCAGGTCCAGCGTGCGCGGCGCGTTGCGGTAGGCACGCTCGCGGCCAGCCAACTGCTCCAGGGCCTGCAACTCGGCCAGCAGCGCACCCGGCGCCAGCGTGGTGTCCAGTTCGGCCACGGCGTTGACGTAGTCAGGTCCGGTCGCGTCGACCGGCGCACTGCGGTAGAACGACGAGGCACGCAGCCCTTGCACGCCCGGCAATGCCGCCAGGCGTTGCAAGGCGAGGCTCAGCTGGCCGCGGGCATCACCCAGGTTGGCACCCAGGCCCACATAGGCGCGCGCTGGCTCAGGCCTCACCACCGCCACCACCGCCCGCCTCGCCACTGCGCGCGCCAGTCCGGGCGCCGGAAGGCTTGCGACGGCGGCGGCGCTTCTTGCGCGGCGCGTCGCCGGTGCCGGGCTCTGCCGGCTCCAGCTCGTCTGATTCGTCCTCGCCCGGCTCATCCGAAGCCTCGGCTGGCGTGCTGCCTTCCGCCTGATCGCCAGGGGCGCGGCGCGGCTTGGCAGCGCGGCGCGGCCGCGGCGCATCGCGCATGGCGTCCACCAGCGCCTCGCGCTCGGCGTCGTTGCCCAGCGAGAAGTCCTCCCACCACTCGGCCAGATCAACCGCGGCTTCGCCCACGTCGGCGCGCAGGCGCAGGAAGTCGAACCCGGCACGGAAGCGCGGCTGCTCGACCAGCCCGTAGGCCTGGGCGCCGGTGCGGCGCTCGAAGCGAGGCTGCATCATCCAGATCTCGCGCATGTCGGTCGCCAGCTTGCCGCGGCCGGAAATGTCGCCAATGCGGGCGTCGAACACCGCGTCGATGGCCTGGGACAGCGCCGGCATCGGGTGTTCGCCTGCGTCGCGCAGCCGGGTCCAGTTTTCCTGCACGTCGTGCCAGAGCATGCAGGCCAGCATGAAGCTCGGCGCCACGGCCTTGCCTTCGGCGACGCGGCGGTCGGTGTCCTTCAGCGCCAGGTGCACGAATTTCTCGCGCGGGCTGCCGGCGGTCGCGTGGGTCAGCACCGCGTCCAGCACCGGGAACAGGCCGCGGTCCAGGCCCTGCGCCTTCAGCTGTGCCAGGCTGTCCAGCGCGTGACCTGTCTGCAGCAGCTTGATCATCTCGTCGAACATGCGCGAGGCCGGCACGTTGGCCAGCGTCGCGGCCATCGCCTTCAGTGGTTTCTGCGTCTTGGCCTCGATCGTGAAGCCCAGCTTGGCGGCAAATCGCACCACGCGCAGGATGCGCACCGGGTCTTCGCGGTAGCGGGTTTCCGGGTCGCCGATCATGCGCAGCACACGCGCCTGCGAGTCCTTGATGCCACCGTGGTAGTCGATCACGATGCGCGTGGACGGGTCGTAATACATTGCGTTGACGGTGAAGTCGCGCCGCGCGGCATCCTCAATCTGAGGTCCCCAGACGTTGTCGCGCAGCACCCGGCCGCTGGCATCCACCACATGGCTCTTGCCGGCCATTTCGTCGCGCGAGGTCTTCTCGTTGCCCTCGACCTGCTCGGCAGCGCTGTTGTCCATGTAGGCGCGGAAGGTCGAGACTTCGATGACCTCGTGGTCGCGGCCGCGGCCATGGATCACGTGCACGATGCGAAAGCGCCGGCCGATGATGAAGGCGCGGCGGAACAGGCCCTTGACCTGCTCCGGCGTGGCGTTGGTCGCCACGTCGAAGTCCTTGGGCCGGCGGTTGACCATCAGGTCGCGCACCGCGCCGCCGACGATGTAGGCCTCGTAACCGGCCTGCTGCAGCGTGGTGACGACGCGCACCGCGCGCTCGTCCAGCAGCGAAGCGTCGATGCCATGCTCGCTTTCCGGCACCTCGGTGCGCTTGCCCAGCGGAATGCCGCCGGTCTTGGCGGGCTTGGCCGAGCCGTCTGTCGGCTTGCCCAGCAGCTTGTCAATGAATTTGCGGATCATGGGGTCTCGAATAGATTCAGGATGCGCCAGCCGCGTTCGCGGGCAATCGCGGCCAGCGCGGGCGTGGGGTTGGTGGCCACCGGCGTGCTCACACGCTCCAGCAGCGGCAGGTCATTGGTGGAATCGCTGTAGAACAGCACCTCGTCGAATTCCTGCCAGGCGCGGCCCAGTTCGGTCAGCCAGGCGTCCACACGGGTCACCTTGCCTTCGCGGAAGGTCGGCACGCCGTGCACCCTGCCGGTCACGCGGCCCTGCGCATCGCGCTCCAGCTCGACGGCCAGCAGGTGCTCGACGCCAAATGCGGTGGCAATCGGCCGAGTCACGAATTCATTGGTGGCGGTGACCACGGCGACCAGATCACCCGCGTCGATGTGCCCCTGCACCAGTTCACGCGCCGCAGGGTGCAGCACCGGCTCGATCACGTCCTGCATGAAGCGCGCGCGCATGGCCTCGGCCTCGGCCGTGGGCCGCTGCCGCCAGGCGGCAGTCGCAAAGTCCAGGTAGTCGGCCAGCACCAGCGTGCCGGCCTGGTACTGGGCGTAAAAGCCGTCGTTGCGGCGGCGCCAGGCATCGCCGTCAACCCAGCCGACATTCACCATGTACTCGCCAAAAGCGTGGTCGGAATCGTTGGGCAGCAGCGTGCCGTCGAGGTCAAAAAGCGCGAGTTTCATCGGGGAACAGGTCCAGCGAAGCGGGGTCTGGGTCAGGTTGGGCGGTGATCGTGACCGGCTGCGAGCGCTGCCCGGGCTCCTCGGCCAGCATTTTCTTCAGCAGCGGCACGCTCAAGCCCCGGCCTTCAGCGAGCGAGAAACGGTCCAGCCGGATCAGCAAGGCCATCAGCGAGCCGAGTTCGCGCGAAAAATGGGTCAGCAGGTAGTCCAGCACCTCGGTGGAAAGCGCCAGGCCACGGTGACGGGCCTCGCGGACCAGCACCTCGCGCACGCCGTCGTCGCCCAGCGGCTGCAGCGCAAACACCGGCCCCCAGCCGAAACGGGTGCGCAAATCTTCGCGCACCGGCAGGTCGACCGGCGGCAGCCGGCCAGCGGAAGCCATTTGCACACCGTGCGTGGCCGCTTCGACGAACAACGTGAAGGCGGCATGCTGGCGTGCCGCATCCAGCCGCTCGGCGCCATCGATCAGGATCAGCGACCAGCCTTCATCGAAGGTCCAGGGCAAGGCATGGTCGGCGTCGAACCAGCCGCTGCGACCACCCTGGGCGTGCACCTGGTGCGCCAGCGCTGAAAGCAAATGCGTCTTGCCGCTGCCGGCCGGGCCGCACAGGTAGACCGGCGGCCCCGGCAGCACCAAGTCACGCATGGCCTGGGCTGCCAGGCCGTTGTCGCCGGGCACGAAGTTCTGGAAATCGGGTTCGGCCTCCAGGCCGATGGCCAGCGGCATCTGCTTCATGCGCGGCCCGCCGCAGCACGCAACCAGGCATCGCCGCCAGCCAGCGGCCGGCCGCGCAACGCGAAAAGTTCTGCGGAGCGGTTCATGGTGAGAACGGAAGGAAGGCCTGCTGCACGAGCAGCGGGGCCGGGCGCCGGATTGTAGGACGGACGCCAACACGCGCCGCCAGCCGCATGCTTCAGTGCAACAACGGGCGCGGGCTGCCGCGCAAGGCCTCGACCCGCGCCTCCAGCGCTGGCACGTCCGGCGCTGCCGGGCAATGCTGAAGATAGGCCACCAGGTCGCTCAGCGCGGCGCCGGCCTGCCCCAGCTCGGCGTAGACCAGGCCACGGTCACGCCGCTCTTCCCATTGCTCGGGCAGCAGGCAGACCAGGCGCTGCTGCACCGCCAGCAGCGCCACCCAGTCCTCGGACTGACGGTGGATGGCCTTCAGGTTGCCCAGCATGCGGGCCAGCATGTCGCGGGGCGCCGCGGCCTGCAGGAACAGGCCCAGCGGCGTCTCGAACTCGCCAATCAGGCCTTGCTGCTGGACAAAGGGCTCCAGGCGCTCCTCCAACTCCTCGCGCGACAGCGAGCGGCCGTTGATCGGGTCCAGGATGACCTCACCCGCCGGCATGCGCAGCTTGACCAGGAAATGCCCGGGGAAGGAAATGCCACGCGCCTGCAGGCCGATCTGCTCGGCCAGCTCGATGAAGATCAGCGCCAGCGAAATGGGTATGCCGCGCCGCGTGACCAGCACACGGTGCACGTAGCTGTTGTCAGGGTCGTAGAAATGGTTGGCGTTGGCGCCAAAACCGAGCTCATTGAAGAAATAGCGGTTCAGCACCCGCAGCCGGTGCAGCGGCGCGGCATCGCCGGGCAGGCGGCGGCGCAGTTGCTCGCCCAGCCGGTCGATCTCGGCCAACACGGCCTGCACGTCCAGGGCAGGATGCGCATCCTGCCCGAGCAGGATGGCCGCTTCCAGCAGCGCAAATTCATCGTCCCGGGTCACCAGTGCCGAGAAATAGTCCAGCGCACTTTGGGGCACGAGGCTCAGGGGCACACTCATGCCACGGAGTGTAGGCCGAAGCGGCCAGCGCGGGTTTGCAAATTGCCTCGCGGCGTCGGCCTCAAGTCCGTCGCAGGAACTGCTTCAGCGGCAGACCGGCCAGGCGCAAGGCGCCGAAATACAGCAGCGCGCCCACGCCGATCACGCCGGCCAGCAGCCCTGCCCGCTGACCCGCGTGCGCCTGCAGGTCCAGCCACCCAACCGCCTGCGCACTCCAGCCCAGCCACAGCCCCAACGCCAGATTGGCCGGCGCCAGCCGCGCCAGGTAGACCAGCCAGTCTGGCCCGGGGCTGTAAAGCCCACGCTTTTGCAGGCCGACCATCAACCAGCCGGCATTGACCATGGCGCCCAGTCCGATCGACAAGGCCAGGCCGGCGTGGCCCAGCCAGGGCACGAAGATCGCATTCATCAGCTGGGTGCAGACCAGCACCATCACCGCAATGCGCACCGGCGTGCGCAAGTCCTGCTGGGCAAAGAAGCCGGGTGCCAGCACCTTCACACCCACCAGACCCAACAGGCCGCAGCCGTAGCCGCGCAATGCCAGCACCGTCATGTCCACCGCTTCGGGGCCGAACTTGCCGTAGTGAAACAGCACCGCCACCAGCGGCTTGGCAAAGACCAGCATCGCCACCGCGCACGGAGTGGCCAGCAGCATCATCAGCCGCAGCCCCCAGTCCAGCTGGGCCGAATACCCTGCGTGGTCACCACGCGCCCGCAGCGCCGACAAGCCGGGAATCAGCACCACGCCCAGCGCCACGCCCAACATGGCGGTGGGGAACTCCATCAGCCGGTCGGCATAAAACAACCACGAGACAGCGCCAGGGCCGAGATGCGAGGCGATCTGGGTGTTGACCAGCAGCGACACCTGCGCAACCGACACACCCAGCAGTGCTGGCGCCATCTGCTTGAGCACCCGGTGCACGCCCGGGTGCCGCCACGCGGCGCGCAGCGCACCCGGCAGCACACCAATGCGCGGCAGGGCGCCAATGCGCGCCAGCGCCGGGATCTGCACCGCCAGCTGCAGCACGCCACCCAGCAGCACGCCGGCCGACAGCGCATGGATGGGCTCAATGTGGTGCGCCTTGAGCACCGGCGTCAGCCCCAGCGAGCAGCCGATCATCGCGACGTTCAACAGCACTGGCGTGGCCGCCGGCAGCGCGAAGTTCTTCCAGGTGTTCAGCACACCGGCCGAAAGCGCCACCAGCGACATGAAGCCGATGTACGGGAACATCCAGCGTGTCATCACCACCGCCAGATCGAATTCCTGCAGCCCGGCGCCAAACAACCAGACCACTGCCGGCGCCGCCAGCACGCCAACGACGCAGGTCGCCACCAGCACCCACAGCAGCACGGTGCCGACCGCGTCGATCAGCCGGCGCGTGACCTCGTCGCCCTCGCGTTCGCGGGTGGCCGCCAAGATGGGCACGAAGGCCGCGGAAAAAGCGCCCTCGCCGAACAGGCGGCGCAGCAGATTGGGTATGCGGAACGCAACGTTGAAGGCATCGGTCACCGCGCCGGCGCCAAAACTCGCGGCAATCAACTGGTCCCGGACCAGCCCGGTGATGCGGGACAACAAGGTCCAAAGCGAGACAGTGGACGCAGCCTTCAACAGATTCATGGGAGGGCCGGCACCTGGGTGCCGGCAGCAGGCGAAACCGCGAATTATGGGGGAGCCTGCAGCACAAGCGGGCGCCAGCTTGCCTTGTGTAGGAGATATCAGCTATACTCGACAGTCTTTCCCCACCTGGAAAACCATACAGCATGGCCACCTCCTCCAAAGCCAAGAAGCGCACCGTGCGCCTGGCCTCGGGCCGCAAGCGCGCCCGCCAGGACGTTCACCTGAACGCCGCGAACACTTCGCTGCGCTCCAAGTTCCGCACCTCCGTCAAGAGCGTCCTGAAGGCTGTTGCCACCGGCGACAAGGCACAGGCTGCCGAAACCTTCAAGACCGCCCAAAGCGTGATCGACTCGATCGCTGACAAGGGCATCTTCCACAAGAACAAGGCAGCTCGTCACAAGAGCCGCCTGGCAGCCAAAGTCAAGGCGCTCGCCGCCTGACGCAACCTCCAGGTGGAAAGTGAAAAGCCCCGCATCGCGGGGCTTTTTTCATGGCCGGGTGACTTTGGCGGTCAGGCCTTCTTCTCGCCGCCGGCTGCCGGCGCCTCGGGCAAGAGGCACGCATCGGTGACCTGCAGATTGTTGTCGCGGGCAAAGTTCATCACGAAGTCCCAGGCCATCGGCTCGATGTCCTTCAGCGCCTCGTTGACGATCACGCACTTCACGCCGTTGATCACTCGCGGCACGCAATACGGCGAATAGCCGATGAAGGCGCCAATGCCGGCCTTGCTGCCGCCGGGGCGGAAGCAGGACATCGCGCCTGCCAGCCGCTCCGCCCAGTCACTGGGGCGAAACGTGCGGCCTTCCATGGTGAGACCCTGGATGAACACTTCGCGCGGCTTGGACAATGACATGGGTGACGTGGCGGGACGCCGGCCGGCAAGGCCGGCCTGCAGTTTTGACAACGACGTTCGCGCCTCGACGCGGGCTCAACGCCTGCTCGGCAACCGGTAGCGGCTGGCGCGAACAGCGTATTGTGCCTTGCGGGTGCTGCGATGCAGCATGCAAGGATTTGCGATGGGCAGTGCAGGCCGACCAGAAGCCCTGGACGGCCTCCGGCACGGCGTCTGCCGCCCACCTTTTCAGCCCTGTTTTCGGCACGGCAGCCAAAGGCTTGAGAAGCGGTGGCATGCCCCATGCCGGCCTTTAGAATTCACCCTGGGGCAGCCTGTGATCGACAAGACACAGCCGCCCTTTGTTTTCTCCACTTCCTCCTTTGCTCATACCGACCCGGAGCCTGCCCATGTCCGCCCCCATGCCCCATGTGATGAACACCTACGGCCGACTGCCCATTGCGCTGTCGCACGGCCGAGGCTGCACCGTCTGGGACACCGAGGGCCGACGCTACCTGGACGCGCTGGGCGGCATTGCCGTCAACACGCTGGGCCACAACCACCCGGTGCTGGTGCCCGCGCTGCAGGACCAGCTCACCAAGCTGATCCACACCAGCAACTACTATCAGACCCCGCTGCAGGAAAAGCTTGCCGAACTGCTCTGCGAGCGCGCCCAGATGTCGGCCGCGTTCTTCTGCTCCACCGGCCTGGAAGCCAACGAGGGCGCACTGAAGATCGCCCGCAAATTCGGCCATGACCGCGGCGTGGACCGGCCCGAGATCATCGTCTTCGACAAGTCCTTCCACGGCCGCTCGATTGCCACCTTGTCGGCCACCGGCAACCCCAAGATCCAGGCAGGATTCGGCCCGCTGGTCGAAGGCTTCGTGCGCCTGCCGCTGAACGACGTGGACGCGCTGCACAGTGCTGCCGCCACGCATCCGAACGTCGTCGCGGTGCTGGTCGAGCCCATCCAGGGCGAAGGCGGCATCGTGCCGGCACGGCTGGACTACCTGCGCGAGCTGCGCGCGCTGTGTGACGCGAACAACTGGCTGCTGATGTTCGACGAAGTGCAGAGCGGTTTTGGCCGCACCGGCAAGTGGTTTGCCCACCAGTGGGCCGGCATCAAGCCGGACGTGATGCAACTGGCCAAGGGCCTGGGCTCTGGCGTGCCGGTCGGCGCAATCCTGGTCGGCCCCAAGGCCAAGGATGTGCTGGGCCCGGGCAACCACGGCAGCACCTTCGGCGGCAACCCGCTGGCCATGCGCGCCGGCATCGAAACCATTGGCGTGATGGAAGCCGACGGCCTGCTGGCGCATGCCGCCGAGGTGGGAAGCCGCCTGAAGCAGGCCTTCGAGCGCGAACTGGGCAGCCTGCCGGGCGTCAAGGAAATCCGCGGCCATGGGCTGATGCTGGGCATCGAGCTGGACCGCCCTTGCGGCGTGCTGCTGGGCCGCGCGGCCGAAGCCGGGCTGCTGATCAGCGTGACGGCCGACAGCGTGGTGCGCCTGCTGCCGCCGCTGATCCTGAGCACGGCCGAAGCCGACGAGATCGTCAGCCTGCTGGTGCCGCTGATCAAGGCCTTCCTCGCGGAACCCTCCGCATGAAACCGGGTTTCAGCCTCATGAAGCACTACCTGCAGTTCAAGGACTTTCGGGCCGAGGAATACGCCTACCTGTTCGAACGCGCCCGCGTCATCAAGCAGCGTTTCAAAAACTACGAGCGCTACCAGCCGCTGACCGACCGCACGCTGGCCATGATCTTCGAGAAGGCCAGCACGCGCACCCGCGTCAGCTTCGAAGCCGGCATGTACCAGATGGGCGGCTCGGTCGTGCACCTGACCACCGGCGACAGCCAGCTCGGCCGCGCCGAGCCGATCGAGGACTCGGCCCGCGTCATCAGCCGCATGGTCGACATCGTGATGATCCGCACCTTCGAGCAGACCAAGATCGAGCGCTTCGCCGCGCACTCGCGGGTGCCGGTCATCAACGGCCTGACCAACGAATTCCACCCCTGCCAGATCCTGGCCGACCTGCTGACCTACCTCGAAAACCGTGCGCCGGTGCATGCCCGCGGCTATGACCTGGATTGCCTGAAGGGCAAGGTCGTGGCCTGGGTGGGCGACGGCAACAACATGGCCAACACCTGGTTGCAGGCCGCCGAGATCCTGGGCTTCACGGTGCACGTGAGCACGCCCAGCGGCTACGAGGTCGACCCGAAAGTCGCCGGCATTTCCCGCAGCGACTGCTACAAGGTCTTCAAGGACCCGTTGGAAGCCTGCCGCGGCGCCCACCTGGTCACCACCGATGTGTGGACCAGCATGGGCTACGAAGCCGAAAACGCCGAACGCCTGAAGGCCTTTGCCGACTGGTGCGTGGACGCCGAGATGATGGCCGTGGCCCAGCCCGACGCCCTCTTCATGCATTGCCTGCCGGCGCACCGTGGCGAAGAGGTCAGCGCCGAAGTGATCGACGGGCCGCAGTCGGTGGTCTGGGACGAAGCCGAGAACCGCATGCACGTGCAGAAGGCGCTCATGGAGTACCTCTTGCTCGGGCGCATCGGCTGAGGCTCAACGCTTCCCTGCAACCCCCTTTGCCCCCTTTTGCAAGAGGCCGACCCCGGCCGCGGCGCCTCTGACCGCCGGGTTGCCGCCAACCTGAGGCGCCGCCGTTGCGGCAGGCGTTCTGGTTGGTGTCGATGCGCACCTCGGCGTTCTGGTAGTAGCCTGCACCGGTGGCCACGCTGCCCCCTGGCCAAACGTGACCGACAATCGCCCCGCCCTTTCCCGTCCCGTCCTGCACTGCCCATCCCGATGAAACTGGCCCTGGTAACAGACCTGCACGCCAACCGCGAAGCGGTACAGGCCGTGCTGGACCATGCCGCAGCGCAAGGCGCCGAGCGCTATGCCTTCCTCGGCGACTACGTCGGCTACGGAGCCGACCCGGGCTGGGTCATCGACACGGTGCGCGAATACGTGGCCAATGGCGCGATCGCAGTGGGCGGCAACCACGACTCGGGTGTGGCCGACGTGATCTCGCCGTCGATGCGCCCCGAAGCGCGCCAGGTCGTGGAGTGGACCCGCTCGCAGCTGGACGACGCGCAGATCGGTTTCCTCAAGCGGCTGCCGCTGTCCGTCACCGAGGGCGACATGCTGTTCGTGCATGCCAATGCGTTTGCACCGGCCGAGTGGGAGTACATCCAGGGCCGCATCGAGGCCGTGCGCAGCCTGCATGCCACGACCTGCCACTACACCTTCTGCGGCCACATGCACGAGCCCAAGCTGTTCCACCTTTCAGGCACCGGCAAGGCGGGCGACTTCATCCCTTCGCCCGGCGTGCCCATTCCGATTCCGCCGCTGCGCCAGTGGCTGATCGTGCCGGGCTCGGCCGGCCAGCCGCGCGACGGCAACCCAGCTGCCTGCTACGCGATCTTCGACACCACCGAGCAGACGCTGACCTTCCAGCGCGTGCCCTATGACCACGAAATGACCGGCGACAAGATCCGCGCCGCCGGTCTGCCGGAGCGCCTGGCAGAGCGCCTGGCCCAAGGCCACTGAACCCGCCGGCGGGCCTGGATGGAAAGCACTGCCTCCTTCAAGGGACCCAGCCGCTACCGCGGCGCTGACGCCCACGGCTCGGCGCTGCGCATCGGCCAGGTGATCGATGGCTTCCGGCTGGAGGAACGCCTGCACCAGGGCGGCATGGCCAGCCTGTGGCGGGTGACCCGGGTGGGGGCCGACGCGCTGCCGGTGGCCGACAGCACCATGCCACTGATCATGAAGGTGCCGCGCATCAAGGGCGGCGAGGACCCGGCCGCCATCGTCGGCTTCGAGGTCGAGCGAATGATCATGCCGACGCTCTCCGGCCCGCACGTGCCGAAGTTCGTCGCCAAGGGTGATTTCACCCGCCAGCCGCACATCGTGATGGAGCACATCCCCGGCGCCACGCTGCGCCCGCGGCTGGACAGCGCGCCGCTGGCCATCCTGGAAGTGGTGGACCTGGGCGAGCGGGTGGCCAGCGCGTTGCACGAGCTGCACCGCCAGCACGTGGTGCACCTGGACATCAAGCCCAGCAACATCCTGTTCCGCGAGGACGGTACCGCCGTGCTGATCGACTTCGGCCTGTCGCGCCACGATCAGCTGCCGGACCTGCTGGACGAGGAATTCACGCTGCCGATGGGCACCGGGCCCTACATGTCGCCCGAGCAGGTGCAGTTCGTGCGCAACGACCCGCGCAGCGACATCTTCGCGCTGGGCGTGATGCTCTACCACTTCACCACCGGTGAGCGGCCGTTTGGTGCGCCGAACACGGTGCGTGGCCTGCGCAAGCGGCTGTATTTCGACCCGGTGCCGCCGCGCGCCATCCGTGCCGACTGCCCGCCGTGGCTGCAGGAAGTCATCCTGAAGTGCCTGGAGGTCAACCCGGACCACCGCTACCAGACGGCCGCGCTGCTGGCGCTGGACCTGCAGAACCCCGGCCAGGTGCCGCTGGGGCAGCGCTCGGAGCGCATGCAGCGCAGCAGCGCCTACACCCGCTTCAAGCGCTGGTTCTTCGCGCTGGGCTCGGAGCCTGACAGCCGTGGCGTCAGCGCCAGCGAAATGGTGCACAAGAGCCCCATCATCGTCGCCGCGGTGGATGTGGAGAACGCCTCGTCGCACCTGCTGGACGAGTTGCGAGAAACCGTGCGCCGCATCGTGCAGACCGAGCCGGGCGCGCGCCTGGCCTGCCTCAGCGTGATGCGCACCGCGCGCATGGGCATGGACGAGCTGGTCGACAAGGCCGGCCAGAGCGTGCACGTCAAGCAGCTGATCAACCTGAAGCACTGGGCCCGGCCGATCAGCAAAGCGCTGGACCTGGAAGAAGGCCGGCTGACCTACCACGTGCTGGAGGCGCCGGACGAGGCCAACGCCATCATCGAATTCGCCCGCCGCAACCAGGTCGACCACGTGGTGCTGGGCGCGCGCGGCCAGTCGGCGCTGCGACGCTACCTGGGCAGCGTGTCCTCGCAGGTGGTGGCCGAGTGCGAATGCACCGTCACCGTGGTGCGGGCCAATGCACCGGCACCGTCCTCGTCGCCGGAAGACGCCTCGGCCGCACCAGCCAGCAGCAGCGCCGCCACGACCACGCCGCCACCCGAGCCCGCCCCGGCGCCATGAGCCCCCCTGCGTCAACCCGCCGCACGCGGGCCGAGCGCCGGGCCGCTCCCAAGCCGGCCCGCATTCCCTCGTCAGCCGAGGGGCAGTCATGAACCCGTGCGTGCGCTGCGGTGCCTGCTGCGCGAGCTTCCGTGTCGACTTTGCCCGCGCGGAGCTGGACAGCGAAGGCGGTCGAGTGCCGGACGGCTTGGCGGTCGAAGTCACAGCCCACACCTGCCGCATGCGTGGCACCGACCATGCCCAGCCGCGCTGCGCAGCGCTGACCGGCAAAGTCGGCCAGGACGCGCGCTGCGGCATCTACGAATGGCGGCCATCGCCGTGCCGGGAGTTCGGCATGCTGGCACCACTGGGCCTCGGCGACGAGGCTTGCGCCCGCGCACGCCTGCGACACGGCCTGCAGCCGCTGCCCTGAGCGCTAGCTTTTGCCGGCCGCGGCCTGTGGCGCCGTGCGCACGCCAAACACTTCCTTCAGGAAGATGAAGTCCGGCGCCGCTTCGCCTTTCGGGTGCGCCGCCGCGGTGCGCTGCAGCCGATAGCAGCTGTGGTACTCGGGCTGCAGCCCGCCCAGCCATTCCAGCGCAAAGCTGTTGTCCTGCGCCAGCAGGCGGCCGTCGCGGTCCTTCACCTGAAGGCTCAATGCGGTCAGTGACGTGAGGCTCTGCGGCCAGTCGGTGGGCAGCGACATGCGGCGCCAGCCGACCACGTAGTCCGCATCGTCTGGCGCCTGCCCGGGTGACAGGCTCGCGCGCTGCGTGCTCGCCACCGCCAGCGTCTTCAGCACCGCGCGCGGCGGCAGCAGCACGTTGTCGTCCGGTTCGCTCAGGCCCCGGGTGTCCAGCAGCAGCCGGGCGGTGGGCGCCTTCAGTGGCAGCGCGGCGGGCGACGGCAGTTCCGCCGCCAGCGCCTGGCAACGCGCCTGCAATGCCGGCCACAGCGCCAGCCAGGTGGCTTCACGCTGCGCCTGCAGCAGGTCGTTGCGGTCGCCCACCACGTTGCGCGCCATGCGCGCCGCGAAAAATGCGCCGCAGCCGCTCAGCCCCAGGCTCGCCACAAGCGCCGCCGCCCCTGCACACAGGAGCCCCGAAGTTCCAAACCTCATGCCGATACCGCGCCGCCAGAAACCGAAGACCGGCGACTGTCGCACGAATCGTGCGCGACCCGGGCCTGCGGCGCGGTAACCGCCGGTAGCGCAGCGCGCCCAGGCCATCACCACCTAGGCCAGCCTCGTGGGTGCGCTGGTGCTGGCGCGCGCGGTGGACGACCCGGCGCTGTCTGCCGAAGTGCTGCAGACGGTAGGCCTGGCCTTGCTGAAGGCAGACAGCGCCTGAGAACCCCGGGCCTACGCCCCGGATTTCTCGTTGCTGTTGGAAATAACCGACACCACGGCGCATCATGCGGCGATAACTTTCGCCGCCATGCCTGAAGCCTCCTACCCGCCCCCCCGCCCGGCGCTGGGCGAGCGCCGGCTGTGGGACATCTCCCCGCCGGTGCACACCGGCGCACCGGTCTTCCCCGGCGACACGCCCTACCAACAGCAATGGGCCGCCACGCTGGGCCCCGGCTGCCCGGTCAATGTCGCGACGCTGACGCTCTCGCCACACGTTGGCGCACATGCCGATGCACCGTTGCACTACAGCCCGGAAGGCGCGACCGCCGGCCTGGTGGACCTGGCCCCCTACCTCGGCCCCTGCCGCGTGATCCACGCCATCGGCGTCGGCCCGCTGGTGCGCATCGAACACCTGCGGCACGCCGTGGCCGGCCTGCCGCCGCGCGTCCTGGTGCGCACCTACCAGCGCATGCCGCAGGACCGCTTCGACACCGCCCTGCCCGCCTTCGCGCCCGAGACGCTGAGCTGGCTGGCCGACCTCGGCGTTCGCCTGGTCGGCATCGACTCGGCCAGCGTGGACCCGGCCGACAGCAAGACGCTGGACAGCCACCAGGTGCTGCGCCAGCGCGACCTGCGGGTGCTGGAAAACCTGGTGCTGGACGAGGTGGCCGAAGGCGACTACGAGCTGATCGCCCTGCCACTCAAGCTGATCCAGGCTGATGCCTCCCCGGTGCGCGCCGTGCTGCGCGAACTCTGATTGAGATTCCTGTTTTCCGTTGAGACTGCCGATGTCCGAAATCCTGACCCGACAAGACTGCCTGGCGCTGGACGCAGCCGACCCGCTGCGCGAGCTGCGCAACCAGTTCACGCTGCCCGAAGGCGTGATCTACCTGGACGGCAACTCGCTGGGCGCGCTGCCCGCGGCCACCCCCGCCCGCGTGGCTGCAGCGATCCAGCAGGAATGGGGCGAAGGCTTGATCCGCAGCTGGAACAGCGCCGGCTGGATCGCCCTGCCGCAGCGCCTGGGCGACAAGATCGCCCGGCTGGTCGGTGCGGCGCCTGGTGAGCTGGTCGTCGCCGACTCGACCTCGGTCAACCTCTACAAGGTGCTGAGCGCGGCCCTGTCGATTGCCAAGGCCGACGCACCCGAGCGCAAGGTCATCCTGTCCGACCGGGAGAACTTTCCGACCGACCTCTACATCGCCCAATCCCTCTGCGCCCAGCACGGGCTGACGCTGGAACTGACCAGCGCTGCCGAACTCCAAACGCGGCTGGCCGAGAGGGCCGACATCGCAGTGCTGATGTGGACCCAGGTCAACTACCGCAGCGGCCAGATGCTGGACATGGCCCGCGTCACCGCACTGGCCCATGCCGCCGGCGCGCTGACCATCTGGGACCTGGCGCACTCGGCCGGCGCGGTGCCGGTGGACCTGAACGGCGCGCAAGCCGATTTCGCAATCGGCTGCGGATACAAGTACCTCAATGGCGGGCCTGGCGCACCCGCCTTCGCCTGGGCGCACCCCCGACATGCGGACCGCTTCTGGCAGCCGCTCTCGGGCTGGATGGGCCACGCCGCGCCATTCCGCTTCGACACCGACTACCGGCCAGCCCAGGGCGTGTCGCGCTACCTCTGCGGCACGCCGGCGGTGCTGGCGATGAGCGCGCTGGAATGCGGCATCGACACGCTGCTGGCCGCCGAGCCGCTGGGCGGCATGGCCGCGCTGCGCGCCAAGTCGCTTCAGCTCTCGCGGCTGTTCATCGATCAGGTGCGGCAACGCTGCGCTGCGCACGCACTGCCGCTGGCCTCGCCATTGGACGATGCGCAGCGCGGCAGCCAGATCTCGCTGGCCCACAACGAAGGCGGCTACGCGGTGATGGCCGCACTGATCGAACGCGGCGTGATCGGCGACTTCCGTGCCGGCGCCAGCAGCGAAGCGGAGCCCGACCTGCTGCGCTTTGGCTTCACGCCTCTGTACACGCGTTTCGTCGACGTGTTCGACGCCGTCACCGCGCTGGCCGAAGTGCTGGACAGCGGCGAATGGCGCCAGGCGCGTTTCAACCAACGCGCGGCGGTGACCTGAGCATGGCCTGCCCTCACGCTCCGCAAGACGCCACGCCCGCCAAGCCGGCCGCTGCTGGCGAAACCATCGTCCGCGAGGAAGGCGCCCAGCTCGACTTCTCGCGCGACATGAGCTATGGCGATTACCTGCACCTCGATGAGGTGCTGGGCGCCCAGCATCCGCTCTCGCCAGACCACAACGAGATGCTGTTCATCGTGCAGCACCAGACCAGCGAGCTGTGGATGAAGCTGATGCTTCACGAACTGACCGCCGCCGTGCGCCACCTCGCGGCCGACCAGTTGCAGCCGGCGTTCAAGATGCTGGCCCGGGTCTCGAAGATCATGGAGCAGCTGGTGCACGCCTGGGACGTGCTGGCGACGATGACGCCGCCCGAATACTCTGCCATCCGCCCCTACCTGGCCCAATCCAGCGGTTTCCAGAGCTGGCAATACCGCTGCATCGAGTTTTCACTGGGCAACAAGAATGCAGCGATGCGCAAGCCGCACGCGCACCGGCCGGACCTGCTGCAGATCGTGGACGCCGCGTGGCACCGGCCGTCCTTGTATGACGAGGCCTTGCGCCTGCTGGCTCGCCGCGGCATCCCGGTGCCTGCCAGCCACACCGAGCGCGACTGGACCCTGCCTTACACGGCCAGCGAGGGCGTGATGCAGGCCTGGCTGCAGGTCTACCGCGCACCGGACCAGCACTGGGACCTCTACCAGCTCGGCGAGGAACTCACCGACCTGGAAGACGCCTTCCGCCTCTGGCGCTTCCGCCACGTGACCACGGTGGAGCGCGTGATCGGCTTCAAGCGCGGCACCGGCGGCACCGGCGGCGTGAACTACCTGCGCAAGATGCTGGACGTGGTGCTGTTCCCCGAGATCTGGCAACTGCGCACCGAGCTTTAGCCTTCACCGCCCAATGAAAAAGCCGCCCTCGGCATCCCTCGGGCGGCTTTTTGCGGAGGTGCGAGGACGCTCAGAAGGTGCTCATGTCCAGCCGGGCGCCGGTGAGGACCTTGCCGGTCAGAGAGGAGGTGGGGACCGCGCTGTTCAGGATCGCCGCCTTGATCTCCGGGGCCGTGGCGCTCTGGTGCGACGAGGCATACATCGCGGCAGCGCCCACCACAAACGCTGAGGCGAACGAGGTGCCGCTCAACGATGCGTAACCCGACTTGTAGACACCCTTCTTGATCACCGGGTTGGTGGTCTCGATGGCGGTGCCCGGTGCGGCCAGGTGAACCGTGGTCGCACCGTAGTTGGAATAGCTGGCCAGCGTGCCGTATTCGGTCAGCGCCGCGACCGAGATCACGTTGTCCAGCGCGTAGCTGGCCGGGTAGAACGGCGCGGTGTCGTTGCTCTTGCTGCTGTTGCCGGCAGCTGCCACCACCAGGATGTTGGCAGCGCCAGCGCGGCCGATCGCATCGGAGAAGGCCTGCGAGAAGCCACCGCCGCCCCAGGCTGCGCTGATGGCCACCAGCTTGATGTTCTTCGAATATTTCAGGTTGGTCAGGTAGTCCATCGCCTTGACTGCCAGCCCGGCGTTGCCGGTGCCGTTGGTCATCATCTTGGCGGGAATCATGTTCACGCCCCAGCAGACGCCGGCGATGCCCTTGTCGTCCCCACCACGCGCGCCGATGATGCCGGCCACCTGGGTGCCATGCTCGTCGGTCACGTCGTCGAACACGGTGTTGTCCTTGTTGACGAAGTCCCAGCCGTTGATGTCGTCGACATAGCCGCTGCCGTCTTCGTCGATGCCGTTGACCACCTCATCCGGGTTGGTCCAGACGTTCTTCAACAAGTCGTTGTGGGTCAGCATGATGCCTTCGTCCATGATGCCCACATGGATCTTCTTCAGGCAGGTGTTGCCCCTGTCCCAGGCCATCGCGGCGCCGGAGCCGTAGGCATTGGTGAAGAGCGGCGAGGTGGCGCCATACATGCCCCACTGGCTGCCGTTGACATAGTAGGGATCGGTGGCCACCGACTGCGCGGTGTAGACCCAGTTCGGCTCGGCGAACTTGACGAAGCCATTGGCGCTCAGCAAGCGCATGGCGGCCGCGACCGAGGAGCCTTCCGGCAGGCGGATGCGGTGCAATTCGCCCATGCTGCCGTTGGCCGCGCGCAGCCGCTCGACCGAGCGCCCGCCCACCAGCGCCAGCGCGGACTGCCGCGCAGCCAGCGCCGCGGTGCCGTGGAACTGCACCAGCAGCTCACCGGGCACGTACTTGGCATGCGCGCTCAGGCTGGCCTCGACGAGGTCCGCATTCGCATGGGCAAGGCCCACGCAGCCCAGCAGCGACACCGCCACAGCAACAGCCGACAGGCCACGATTCAAACAACTGCTCACTCGACACCTCCAAACCCACAGGAAACACATATATAAAACCTTGTTACAGCTTCGCAGCGGAAGAGGGGGGTGTCTACCATGCGACTTAGGGGGAAATCATTGACTTGGAGGACCTCGCGGGTGTTTACGTTTGGGAAACTACGTAGCCGCGCACCACGCCCGCCCGTGATTCACCGACAACTGGCACGTGAACCATTGCGCGCACCAAGCCGGACCGCGCGCCGGCCACCCGCCGGCAGCAGCCCTGACGAGACCTCGGGCGCGGGCTGCTCCTAGAATCACCGGTCCGGCGCCGGGCTCATGGCGCCGGCTTCGCCCCACCTTCCTGACGACCTGCGCCACCTGCGTCATCCGCGCAGGCTGGCCGACCGGAGCCACACCATGGACACCCGCACCGCCCCCGCCCGCCTTCGCATTGCCCGCCTGCGAGAAGCCATGTCCGCCGCCAATGTGCAAGGCGTGCTGGTGCCGTCCAGCGACCCGCACATCAGCGAATATTTGCCGGGCCGCTGGCAGGGCCGCGAGTGGTTTTCCGGCTTCACCGGTTCGATGGGCACGCTGGTCGTCACGCTGACCGAGGCGGCCTTGTTTGCCGACAGCCGCTACTGGACGCAGGCCGAGGCCGAACTGGCCGGCAGCGGCATCGCGCTGGTCAAGATCCCGACCGGCGCCGCCACCTACCACCTGGACTGGATCGCCCAGCAGCTCAAGCGCGGCGAGACCCTGGCGGTCGACGGCCAGGTGCTGGGCCTGGCTGCGGCCAAGCAACTGCGCGGCGTGACCGACGCCGCCGGCATCCAGCTGCAAACCCAGGCCGACCCGCTGGACGCCGCCTGGGATGACAGGCCCACGCTGCCGACCGCCGGCATCTACGAACACCTGGCCCCCGAGGCCCCGGTGCCGCGCGCAGCCAAGCTGGCGCAGGTGCGTGAGGCGATGGCGGCACAAGGTGCCAGCCACCACTTCATCTCGACCGTCGACGACATCGCCTGGCTGACCAACCTGCGTGGCGCCGACGTGGCCTACAACCCGGTGTTCCTGGCCCATGTGCTGATCTCGCCGGCCGGCGCGACGCTGTTCGTCGGCAGCGGCAAGGCCGACGCCGCGCTGGCGGCCAAGCTGGCCAGCGAAGGTTTCCAGCTGGCCGACTATGCCCAAGCCGCCGCCGCGCTGGCCAAGCTGCCGGCCGGCAGCACGCTGCTGATGGACCCCAGGCGTGTCACGCTGGGCCTGCGCGAAGCCGTGCCGGCCAGCGTCGCGGTGATCGAGGCCATCAACCCCAGCACGCTGGCCAAGAGCCGCAAGACGGCCGAGGAAACTGCCTTCATCCGCCAGGCCATGGCCGAGGACGGTGCGGCGATGTGCCACTTCTACGCCTGGTTCGAGGCCGCGCTGGCCCGTGGCGAGCGCATCACCGAGCTGACCATCGACGAAAAGCTGAGCGGCGAGCGCGCCAAGCGCCCGGGCTTCGTCGGCCTGTCCTTCCCGGTCATCGCCGGCTACAACGCCAACGGCGCCATGCCGCACTACCGCGCCACGCCCGAATCGTTCGCCCCCATCGAAGGCAACGGCCTGCTGCTGATCGACTCCGGCGGCCAGTACAAGGGCGGCACCACCGACATCACCCGCGTCTGGCCGGTGGGCACCATCACCGCCGAGCACAAGCGCGACTACACGCTGGTGCTCAAGGGCACGCTGCAGCTCAGCCGTGCGCGTTTCCCAGAAGGCACGATGAGCCCGATGCTGGACGCCCTGGCGCGCGCGCCGCTGTGGGCCGAGAGCATGGAGTACGGCCACGGCACAGGCCACGGCGTGGGCTATTTCCTGAACGTGCACGAAGGCCCGCAAAGCATCAGCAAGGCCGTGCCGGACGCCCACATGGCCATGCGCTCCGGCATGATCACCTCCATCGAACCCGGGCTCTACAAGCCCGGCCGCCACGGCATCCGCATCGAGAACCTGGTGCTCAACGTGCCTGCGCCCAGCAGCGAGTTCGGCGAGTTCCTCGAATTCGAGACGCTGACGCTGTGCCCCATCGACACTCGCTGCATGGACTTCGACCTGCTGCGCGCGGACGAGATCGACTGGTTGAACCAGTACCACGCGATGGTGCGCGAGCGCCTGTCGCCGCTGGTGGATGGCGATGCGCTGGCCTGGCTGGTCAAGCGCACCGAACCGATCCAGGCGACCTGAGCCCCTGCGCCAGTCACCCAGCAAAAAGCCACCCCAGGGTGCCCCAGGGTGGCTTTTTTCATGGAGGCCCGGAAGCCTTGAGAAACCTTACTTGAGCGCCTTGAAGCGCAGGCGGTGCGGCTTGGCGCCTTCTTCGCCCAGGCGCTTCTTCTTGTCGGCTTCGTACTCCTGGTAGTTGCCGTCGAAGAAGAACCACTGCGAATCGCCTTCGCAGGCCAGGATGTGGGTGCAGATGCGGTCCAGGAACCAGCGATCGTGGGAAATGATCATGGCCGAGCCGGCGAATTCCAGCAGCGCATCTTCCAGCGCACGCAGGGTTTCAACGTCCAGGTCGTTCGACGGTTCGTCCAGCATCAGCACGTTGCCGCCCTGGGCCAGGGTCTTGGCCAGGTGCAGGCGGCCGCGTTCACCGCCGGACAGGCTGCCCACCAGTTTCTGCTGGTCATTGCCCTTGAAGTTGAAGCGGCCCAGGTAGGCGCGGCTGGGCATCACGAACTTGCCGACGGTGATGTTGTCCAGGCCGCCGGAAACGTCCTGCCACACGGTCTTCTCGGCTGCCAGGCCCTCGCGGCTCTGGTCCACGAAAGCCAGCTGTGCGGTCTTGCCGGTCTTCACTTCGCCCGAATCCGGCTGCTCGACGCCCTGGATCATGCGGAACAGCGTGGACTTGCCGGCGCCGTTCGGGCCGATGATGCCGACGATGGCGCCCGCAGGCACCTTGAAGCTCAGGTTGTCGATCAGCACGCGGTCGCCAAAGCTCTTCGAGACATTGGTGAACTCGATGACTTCATTGCCCAGGCGCTCGGCCACCGGAATGAAGATTTCGTTCGTCTCGTTGCGCTTCTGGTATTCGACGTCGCTCAGCTCCTCGAAACGGGCCAGGCGCGCCTTGCTCTTGGCCTGGCGGCCCTTGGCGTTCTTGCGCACCCATTCCAGCTCCTGCTTCAAGGCCTTGGCGCGGGCGTCTTCGGACTTCTGCTCGGCTTCCAGGCGCTTGCCCTTGCCGTCCAGCCAGTCGGAGTAGTTGCCCTTGTACGGAAAGCCCTGGCCACGGTCGAGTTCGAGGATCCACTCGGCCGCGTTGTCGAGGAAGTAGCGATCGTGGGTGATGGCCACCACGGTGCCGGAGAAGCGCTTGAGGAACTGCTCCAGCCAGTCCACCGATTCGGCGTCCAGGTGGTTGGTCGGCTCGTCGAGCAGCAGCATGTCCGGCTTGGACAGCAGCAGCCGGCACAGCGCCACGCGGCGCTTTTCACCGCCGGACAGCGGGCCGATCTTGGCCTCCCAGGGCGGCAGGCGCAACGCGTCGGCGGCAATGTCCAGCAGGTGATCGGTGTTCTCGCCACCCGAAGTGGCGATGATGGCTTCCAGCTCGGCCTGCTCGGCGGCCAGCGCGTCGAAGTCGGCGTTTTCCTCGCCATAGGCAGCGTAGACCTCGTCCAGGCGCTTCTGCGCGGCAATGGCGCCGCCAATGCCCTCTTCCACCGCTTCACGCACGGTCTGGTCCGGATTCATCACCGGCTCCTGCGGCAGGTATCCGATCTTCAGGCCCGGCATCGGCACGGCTTCGCCTTCGATGTCCTTGTCCAGGCCCGCCATGATCTTCAGCAGCGTGGACTTGCCCGAGCCGTTCAGGCCCAGCACGCCGATCTTGGCGCCGGGGAAGAAGGACAGCGAGATGTCCTTCAGGATGTGACGCTTCGGCGGCACGATCTTGCCGACGCGGTTCATGGTAAAGACGTATTGCGCCATTTGCGGTCCCGATGACGGCCCTTGCTGGAAGGGCGAAGCCATCTCCCGTGGCCGACAGGGCCTGCCAGGAGTGGCGGAGAAAAGGAGGTGCTGCCGCCCGGTCCGCCGGGGCGGACCCGGAGCGGTGCACGGCAATGCAGTGCAGCAAAACGCGATTATCGCTGCTGTCGGCCCCGACGGTTCGCCGCCGGTTCAGCTCGCCCGCTCGGTGGTGGCTGGCCAGTGAGGGAGGAACTGCTCGAACTGCATCGACTCGCTGGCCGGCAGGTCGCCCGGGTCGGGCCGGCTGTTGGGGTCCCAGCTGTCCATCAGCCGGCGCATCTGCTCGGCCGGCGCCGGCCGGGCCAGCAGGTAGCCCTGCACCGAACTGCAGCCGGCGCGCCGCAGCACTTCCAGCTGCGCCGGCTCTTCCACGCCTTCGGCCACGGTGCGCATGCCCAGCATGCGCGCCAGCTCGACGATGGTCCGCACGATGGCGCGGGCGTCGTGGTGGGTCAGCAGCTCCCGCACAAAGGCACGGTCGATCTTCAGCGTGTCGAACGGGAAACGGCGCAGGTAGGCCAGCGAGGAATAGCCGGTGCCGAAATCGTCCAGCGCAATCTGGACCCCCAGCGACTTCAGCTGGTGCAGGTTGGACATCGCCGTGGGTGTGTCGTCCAGGAAGATGCCTTCGGTGATCTCGATCTCCAGGCGCTCGGCCGCCAGGCCCGACACCTGCAGCGCGCGCCGCACATCGTCCAGCAGGCCGGTGCGCATCATCTGCGCCGGCGAGACATTGACCGAGATCATCAGGTTGCCGAACAGCGCCTGCGCCTCCTGGCAGGCCCGCTGCAGCACCCACGCGCCGATCTCGCCGATCAGCCCGCATTTCTCGGCCACCGGAATGAACTCGGCCGGCGGGATGGAGCCCAGCGTCGGGTGCTGCCAGCGCACCAGCGCCTCGGCGCTGAGCAGCTCCCAGGTGTCCACCCGCACCCAGGGTTGCCAGTCCAGGCTCAGCTCGCCGCGCTGCAGGGCCTGCCGCAGCTCATGCTCGACCGACACCACGCGCCTGCTGCGCTCGCCCAGCGCCGGCGCGAAATACTCGCAGCGGCCGCGGCCGGCTTCCTTGGCGGCATAAAGCGCCAGGTCGGCATTGCCCAGCACGTCGTCGATGGTGGTGCCGTGATCCGGTATCAGCGCCACGCCGATGCTGGCGCCGATCGCCACCATCTGCCCGCGCACCTCACCCGGCGAGTTCAGCACCTGCAGCAGGCGCTGCGACAGTTGGGCAACCTCCTCGTCACTGCGCACATCGTCCAGCAGCACCGAAAACTCGTCGCCGCCCAGCCGCGCCACCAGGTCGCTGCGGCGCACGATGGACTGCAGGCGCTGCGCCACCAGGCGCAGCACACCGTCGCCCACCGAATGGCCCAGTGAATCGTTGATCGACTTGAAGTTGTCCAGGTCCAGGCACAGCAGCGCGCTGCGCCGCGGCGGGTCGCCCCTGGCTTCCAGCGCCTGCGACAGGCGCTCGCGCAGCTGCACCCGGTTGGCCAGCCCGGTCAGCGAGTCGTAGTGGGCCAGGTAGGCCAGGCGCTGGTGCGTCAGGCGTTGCTGCGTGACGTCGGAAATGACGCCGCGCCAGCCGTTCGAGCGACCAATCTCGTCGAGCAGCGGCTTGGCGGTCACCGTCCACCAGCGGTGGTTGTCGCCGGCCTTGACCTGCAGCAGCACGTCGCGGAACGGCTTGCCGCGGGCCATCGCCGCACGCAGCGCCCGCAGGCCGCCAGCGTGTTCGGTGTCGATGTGGCGATCGTCGAGCATCTGCACCAGCCCGGTCTCGGCCAGCACCGCTTCCGGCTCGCCCAGCAGCACAGCCAGCCGGCCCGACACATGGGTGAACAAGCCGCTTCGGTCGATCTCCCACAGCACATCGGTCGCGTGTTCCTCGAAGTCGCGCAGCAACAGGCTGACCAGCTGGCCCTGGCGGGCCGCCTCGCGTTCGGAGTTGATGCGCGCTTGCAACTGTCGCGCCACCGAGCGCACACCGGCCAGCACCACCGCCGCATACACGCAAAGCATCCCGGCCACCGTCAGCGCCGAGCCGCCACCCTGGCGCAACAGGCCCACCAGTGCGCCCAGCGCCAGCACGCACAGCCAGGCCAGGCTGGCCGGCAGCAGCGGCGCCAGCAGGAAGGCACCCGCGCCGAGCATGCCGCAGACCAGCATTGCAATCACCAGCTGCTGGCCCACCGGCACCTCCGGGTACCACAGCGCCGAGACCGCCGACCACAGCAGTGCCAGCCAGGCCGCGTGGCCGGTGGCATGCCACAGCGCACGCGGCGAGACACTGGCCGGCGCCAGCGCGCCGCGCAAGCGCCAGGCGCGCCAGCCGGCCCAGCCGCAGCTGGCCAGCAACAGCAGCAGCCAGGTCCCCAGCGGCCAGGGCCGCCGCAGCGAACCCAGCAGCGAACCGGCCACCAGCACGCCGCACAGCGCATTGGCCAGCATGACGGCAGGCGACAGCCGGGTCACCATCGCCAGGTGGCGCGCCCGCAGCTCGGCAGCCGCAGGCTCGGGCGAAAACAGCGCCAGCACTTCGCTGCGCGCGTCCTGCCAGGAGCCAAGCATGTGAGAAAGACCGCGCAACTTCGTTCCTAGAAAGGGTGGCCAGGGCGCCCGCCACAGGCGTTGCAAGGGCCCGGACCCACGGTCCGCTGTCCGGAGCCAGCGGCGAAATGTAACCGGACCGGGAACACCCTCTATTCAAAGCATGCCCAATGCGGCGGGGCAATCCCCTGACTGGTACACTGTACTCAGCGGCTTCGAGTCCAGCTCTGATGCCTGCTTGTCGCTTCTGACATCGGTGAATGCCCTCTCGGTGCTCACCCTCCCCCCACGCCGGGCCCCTGGCTGGTGCCCCCTCCCGGCGGCAAATGGGCCGGCGACACGCTCCCCAACTGAGTCTGCATGACCTTTGACACCCTCGGCTTGGCCGAACCGCTTGTGCGTGCCGTGCACGAACAAGGCTACACACAACCCACCCCCATTCAAGCGCAGGCCATTCCCGCCGTCCTCCTGGGCGGTGACCTGCTCGCCGGCGCCCAGACCGGCACCGGCAAGACGGCCGGCTTCACGCTGCCCATGCTGCACCGCCTGGCAGCGCTGGGCACCAAGCGAGACGCCAAGGGCCGCGTCGCGATCCGCGCACTGATCCTCACCCCCACTCGCGAACTCGCCGCCCAGGTCGAGGAAAGCGTGCGCCTGTACGGCAAGTACCTGCCGCTGACCAGCATGGTCATGTTCGGCGGCGTGGGCATGGGCCCGCAGATCGAGCGCCTGCGCAAGGGCGTGGACATCCTGGTGGCCACCCCCGGCCGCCTGCTGGACCATGCGCAGCAAGGCACGCTGGACCTGTCGCACGTCGAGATCTTCGTCCTCGACGAAGCCGACCGCATGCTGGACATGGGCTTCATCCACGACATCAAGAAGGTGCTCGCGATGCTGCCCAAGGCCAAGCAGAGCCTGCTCTTCTCGGCCACCTTCAGCGACGAGATCAAGGCCCTGGCCGACCGCCTGCTGAACCAGCCGGCACTGATCGAGGTCGCCCGCCGCAACCAGACGGCCGAGACGATCTCGCAAAAAATCCACCCGGTCGGCCGCGAGCGCAAGAAGGAACTGCTGGCGCACCTGATCCGCAGCGGCAACTGGCACCAGGTGCTGGTCTTCACCCGCATGAAGCACGGCGCCAACCGCCTGGTCGAGTTCCTGAACAAGGAAGAGATCAGCGCGATGGCGATCCACGGCAACAAGAGCCAGGGTGCCCGCACCAAGGCGCTGGCCGACTTCAAGAGCGGCGACCTGCAGGTGCTGGTGGCGACCGACATCGCCGCCCGCGGCATCGACATTGACCAGCTCCCGCACGTGGTCAACTTCGAGCTGCCCAACGTGCCGGAAGACTATGTGCACCGCATCGGCCGCACCGGCCGTGCCGGCGCACAGGGCGAAGCCGTGTCGCTGGTCTGCGTGGACGAGGACTCGTTCCTGCGCGACATCGAAAAGCTGATCAAGCGCAGCATCCCGAAGGAAATCGTGCCCGGTTTTGCGCCGGACCCGAACGAACGGGCCGAGCCCATCGTGCTGGGTCGCCGGATGACGATCGGCGTCGGCACCGGTGGCGGTGGTGGTGGCCGCGGTGGCCGCAGCGGTGGTGGCGGTTTCGGTGGCGGCGGCAGCCGTGACGGCGGCCGTCCTCCGGCCGCTCGCGCTGGCGCCGGTTCCGGCCGTCCGAGTGGTGGCGGTGGCCGTGGCCCCGGTGGTGGCAGCGGCGGCGGGCGTGGCCCGGCCGGCGGCGGCTCTGGCGGTGGTGGCGGCAACGGCGGCCCGCGCCGCGGCGGCGGCCGCTGAGCGCCGGCCGGCAACACATGAAGACACCTGCGGGTGTCTTTTTTTTGGCCCACTTGATCTGGCGCAAGCGGCGAGTGGTTGGCGGGGATTCAGCGGGTGTTCGGGCTTCATTTCCGGGAATTCCCTTCCGATGAAAGCTCATTCAATGGCGACAGCAGATTTGGCCTTCGCCCCGTCGTGCCCAAGCTTGTGTCCGGTCGTCAGGACGCACCCCGCCACCCCGGCACTCCAACGCAAAGATCAGGCCCATGCGAATCAACCATCCCGTCACCCAGAAGGAATACCCATTTCCCGATGGCGAAACCCTGGTCTCCTGCACCGATTTGCAAGGGCGCATCCTCTACTGCAATGCCGCGTTCATCACCGTCAGCGGCTTCACGCGTGAAGCCCTGCTGGGACAGCCGCACAACCTGATCCGCCACCCGGACATGCCCGCCGAGGCCTTCCGCGACATGTGGGCCACGCTGAAAAGCGGCCTGCCCTGGTCGGCCATGGTCAAGAACCGGCGCCTCAACGGCGACCACTACTGGGTGATGGCCAACGTCACGCCGCTGCTGGACGACAAGGGCCAGCCCAGTGGCTACATGTCGGTGCGCACCCAGCCCAGCCGGCAGGAAATCGAAGCCGCCGAGGCCTTGTACCTGCGCATGCGCGACGACGCCCGCGCGGCCAAGCCGCAGCTCAGGCTGGAAAGAGGCCAGCTGCACGACCTGCGGCCACTGCCACGCCTGATGCGCCTGCTGCACCCCAGCCTGGCGGGCCGGATGTGGCTGATCTGCGCGGCCATGGGCGCCTGGTGCCTGCTGGCCGGCGAGCTCGGCCAGCGCGTGGGCAGCTGGGCCGCCGTCGCGATGGTCCTGCCGGCCGTCGCGCTCAGCGGCTGGCTGCTGCGCCGCATGACGCTGGAACCGCTGGAAATCCTGCTCGGCCATGCCAACCGCATGGCCAGCTGCGACCTGACCCAGGCCTTCACCAGCAACCGCAGCGACGAGATCGGCCGTTTCACCCGCTCCCTGTCACAGCTCAACGTGAACCTGATGTCGGTCGTGCGGGACGCCCGCAACGGCGTGATGCAGATCCGCCAGGACATGCGCGTGATCGCCGACGGCAACCAGAACCTGTCCTCGCGCACCGAAGCCCAGGCCAGCAGCCTGGAAGAGACAGCCTCGTCGATGGAAGAAATCACCAGCACGCTGCGCCAAAGCACCGACATGGCCGCCCAGGCCACGCAGCAGGCCGGCAGCGCGCGTGCAGTGGCAGAGGAAAGCCGCCACGCGGTGCAGGCCCTGGCCAGCACCATGCACGGCATCAGCGAAGCCTCGGGCAAGATCAGCGAGATCATCCAGGTCATCGACAGCATTGCCTTCCAGACCAACATCCTGGCGCTGAATGCCGCCGTCGAGGCTGCGCGCGCTGGCGAACAGGGCCGCGGCTTCGCGGTGGTGGCGGGCGAGGTGCGGGCCCTGGCGCAGCGCAGTGCTTCGGCAGCGCGCGAGATCCGCGGGCTGATCCAGGCCTCGGTCGAGCAGGTCGCCGCCGGCAGCCAGCAGACCGACAACGCCCGCGCCGCGATGGACAAGGCGCAGGCGGCGGTCGACAAGGTGCACCACTTCATCGAGCAGATCAGCCACGGCATGAGCGAGCAGATGCTGGGCGTCGGCCAGATCAACCAGGCCGTTGCCGAGATGGACACGATGACGCAGCAGAATGCTGCGCTGGTCGAGGAAATCGCCGCATCGGCCGGCACGCTGCACGAACGCGCCAGCGAGGTGGCCGACTCGGTGGGCGTGTTCCGCCTCAAGGGCCAGGCCGGCACGCCGGCCGCAGCGCCCGCTGCCGTGGCGCTGCGCAAGGTGGCCAAGGCGGCCAGCAGCACCGGCGCTGCGAAGCCGATCATCGCGCAGGCACCCGGGCCCAAGGCGGCCAGCGTGTCTCGCACCACCGCCGCACCGGCCACCACGGCGGGCGACAGCGACTGGAGCAGCTTCTGACCAGGCGGCCCGCGGTTCAACCCGCGGGTAAACGATAGGGCGCCCAAGCCTTCTGCCGCGCAGGTGCCGCTTGTCGGCGCTGGCGGCTCGGTAGAAACTGGCCGCATGGACCGCCGCCCCCCTTCCTTCGACCCGCAGTCCCGCACCTGGCTGGAACTCGGTGAAGTGCAGCGACTGCTGCTGGACTCCTATCCCGGCCTGGTGCTGGGGCTGGACCTGGACGGCCGAATACGCTGGATCAACCCGGCCGGTGCCGAGCGCCTGGGCCGTGGCCGCGACGAACTGAGCGGCCGCGAACTGGCCGGCAACCTGATGGCGCTGGAAGAGCTGGAGGTGCGCGCCACCCAGCTCTCGCGCGAACTCGGCGAACGCATCCCGGCAGACGCCAGCGTGCTCAGCGCCAGGCTGCAGCGCGGCTTCACCGACGAACACGAATGGGTGCTGCGCCACAAGGACGGCTCACCCCAGCCCACCCGCCTGGCGCTGGGCACGCTGCGCGATCACCAGGGCAGCGTGGTCGGCCTGATTGCCGTGGAGCCCGCGCAGCGCTCGGACGATGAAGCCCGGCTGCAGCTGACCCACCACGACAGCCTGACCGGCCTGCCCACCCGCGCGGTGCTGCCCGACCGGGCCGAGATGGCCATCCAGCGCGCCGCGCGCCAGCACAGCGTGGTGGCCTTCATGCTGGTCGAGCTGACAGGCTTCGAGGCCTTGTGCGAAACCCATGGCCACAGCGTCGGCGACGACGTGTTGCGCGCCACCGCCAGCCGGCTGCACTTCGAGCTGCGCAAGACCGACACGGCAGTGCGGCTGGATGGCGGCCAGTTCGCCGCGATGCTGGTCGACCTGCACCACGCGGACGAAGCCACGCTGGTCGCCAACAAGATCGCGCAAGCCCTGGCCGCGCCAGTCAATGTCGGCGTGGCCCGTATTCCGCTGAGCGCACGCATCGGCGTGGCCTGGTTCCCGTCGCATGGGGACCAGCTGCTGCCGCTGCTGCAAGCCGCCGAAGCGGCGCTGGCCAGCGTCAGCAGCGAAGCGGGCGGCGTGGCCTGCGCACCGTTGGCAGGCGACTGACCGCCGGCTGAACCTGCCCTCGGAACGGGCAGGTTCAGTGTCCCCTCAGCACGGGTTCAGTGGAACTCGCCTTCGCGCAGCCACTTCGTCGCCACCCACTTTTCACCGGCCAGCACTGGCGCGCCGCCGTGCAGCGTGCGCGTGGTCGGGCTGGGCCGGGAATAGCTGAAGAACACCGCGTTGCCCTTGATCGGGGCGACTTCGAGGCCGACGTCCGGGAAGGTCGTCGCGCCGCCGCGCTCGGGCGTGTTGAGGTACATCAGCAAGGTGCCCAGGCGCTGGCCGCCGCGCGACAGGATGGTCGGCGCGCCGGGCTGGGCCGGGTCGAAATAATCGTGATGCGGCAGGTACTGGGCGCCGGGCCGGTAGCGCAGCACCTGCAGGCCCTCGCCGTTGATCACCGGCCAGCGCAGCAGGTCGGCAATGCGCTGCTCGATGCGGGCGCACAGCGCGTGTTCGCCGCGGCCGAAGAACATGCCGTCGCTGGTACGGGCGCTGTTCACTTCGCTGCCGCCGGTCGCGTTGACCACGGTTTCCGAGCGCGACAGCCGCGGGTTGGCCAGCGCCACCAGCGCGTCGCACTCCTCGTGCGACAGGAAGCCGCCCAGCACCACCACCCGCGGCAGCGCCATCTGCATCAGCACCTGGACCTCTCGGTCCGGCAGCTGCAGCGTGGTGGCGCCGGCTTCCAGCGCCGGCTCGGGCAGGCGCTGCGGCTGGGCCAGCTGCGCGGCCACGGCGCCGGGCGAGATCCCTTGCTGCAAGGCCTCCACCGCAGGCCGGCCGAGGTGAGCTTCCAGCGTGTCTTCCAGTGCCGTCATGGCGACCTGCTCGTCCCAGCCGCTGGCGCGCATGGCATTCAGCACATCGGCCGGCTGGCAACCGGCTTGCGCCTGGGCCACGATCCAGGCGCGCAGTTCAGGGGTGATGGTCTGCTGCACGTTCATGGCGGCGATTTTGTCATTGCCTCGCGGCCGGGCGCCAGCGACCGGCCCCGCACCCGGGTTTCAGGCTGCCACGCGGCGGCGGAAGACCAGGCGGTCCGGCTCCGAGACCTTGGCGTCGAAGCGGTAGCCTTCGGCGTCGAAGCCGGTCAGCGGCTCGACCTGCTGCAACCGGTGCTCGATCGCGTAGCGCGCCATCAGGCCGCGGGCCCGCTTGGCGAAGAAGCTGATGATCTTGTACTCGCCGTTTTTCCAGTCCTCGAACACGCAGTCCACCACACGTGCCTTCAAGGCCTTGCGGCGCGCCGCGCGGAAGTACTCCTGAGAGGCCAGGTTGACGATCACCGGCGCCTTGTCGCGCGCCTGCTGGGCGTTCAGGTAGCCGGCCAGCGTGTCGCCCCAGTAGCCGTAGAGATCGTCCGCCTCGGCGGTGGCCAGGCGCGTGCCCATTTCCAGCCGGTAGGGCTGCAGCCGGTCCAGCGGACGCAGCACACCGTACAGGCCGGAGAGGATCACCACATGCCGCTGCGCCCAGTCGAGCTGGTCCTCGCTCAGCGTGGCGGCGCGCAGGCCTTCGTAGACGTCGCCGTTGAAGGCCAGCACCGCGGGCTTGCTGTTGTGCGCCGTGAAGCGGGTCGACCAGGCGGCGTAGCGCTGTGCATTCAGCTCGGCCAGTGGCTCGGAGAGGTCCATCAGCCCGGCAATGTCGGAGACCGTTTGCGTCTTCAGTACCGCGATCAGCGCGGCCGCCTCGGCCACGAATTGCGGCCGGGTGGCACGGGCCAGCACCGGTGCCGGCACGGGGGTTTCGTAGTCCAGGGACTTGGCAGGGGAAAGCAGGAACAGCATCGGGCGCAGCGCTCGCTCAGTCTTCTTCGTCTTCGGCCGGCAGGCGGCCGGCGAGGCCCGGCACCGCGCCCATTGCCGCAGCCCACGAACGATGCGGAATGTGGCTGCGCAGGCGCAGGATGGCGCACTGCAGCAGGTGGCCGTTGATCTCGTGGCCCACGCCCTCGGCGATGTCGATGGTCGCGTCGCCATGCAGCTCGCCCAGGCGCTCGATGGCGGCGCGGGCATGCACTTCGGGAGTCACCGTGTCGGCGCTGCCGTGGAAGAAGTGCAGCGTGGTGTGCTGCGGCGCCACGTCCGGCAGCGCCGGGTAGCGGCCGGCAAAGGCCAGCACCCGGCCGGCAATGCCGTCATGCGCCTGCACCAGCGAGAGCGCCATGATGCTGCCCTGCGAGAAGCCCCACAGCGCCGTGGCGGCCGGGCCCAAGCCGGTTTCCTGCTGCATCGCATGCACCCAGTCGGCCAGCGCAGGCAGCACCTCGGCCACGCGCGTCACGCGGTTCTCCTCGGTCACGCCCTGGACCGAGAACCACTGCCGCGCCTGGCCGGTCGGGTCACCGTCGAACGGCGAGAAGCCCTCCGGCGCGACGATGGCCGCCTGCGGGAATTCCTTCTGCACCAACCGGGCCAGCGGCGCCATGCCGGCGGCATTGCTGCCCACGCCGTGCAACAGCAGCATCAACTGTTCGGGCCGCCCTTCGGCGGGCAGCCATGTCATCACCTTGTTCATCGCCCGGATTGTCCTTCGACTCCGGCCCCGCCTGCCAACCAGCTTGCCGACAACCCTGCACCGCGGACCGAACTGGCCTGTGCTGGCCCGGCATTTCGGCCCATTGGCCAAACGCAAGCCTGCGCACACTTCAAGTTCCCGCCTACCGTGCGTGAATCCGCCGCCCCTCGCTTCGCCCCCATGTCCCAGCATCCCGCCATCAGGACCCGGCTGATGACTGCCGCCATTGGCGCAGCGGTCGGCCTGCTGATGCTGCTGGGCATCCGCACGGTGTTCAACAACAGCGTGACCCGCGCCGAAGAGGCCCGCAGCCAGGCCCGCGAGCGCTACCTGGAGCTGGGCCTGAGCCTGGGCGCCATGCTGGACGCCGAGACCGGCCAACGCGGCTACGTGCTGACTGCCCTGCCCAGCTTCCTGGCGCCCTACCAGGGCGCGCACCAGCGGGCCAACGAATCGCTGCAGCGGCTGCGGCCGATGTATGCCGAAGACGCCGAAGGCCTGGCCAGTCTGGACGAACTGCAGCGCTGGGAACTGCTGAAGTTCAACGAGCTGCAGGAGATCATCGACGTGCGGCGCGAGAGCGGACTCAGCGCGGCCCGCGAACGGGTCGCCGACGAGCGCGGCCAGCACGACATGGAACAGATCCGCCGCATCATCGACGCGCTGCGCGAACGCGAGTCGGGCGCGCAGGCCACGCTGGCACAGGTGGTGCAGCAGGCCAGGCGCGATGAGACCTGGTTCGAGCTGCTGTTCGTCGCGCTGCTGCTGGGCGCTGGCGGGCTGGTCTACCGCTCGCAGCTGCAGCGCGCCCATGAAGCGCAGGAGGCGGCCACGGCCCAGGTCGCGTCCGAGCGGCGGCTGCGGGCGGTGACCGACAACATCCCGGCCATGGTCGTGCGCCTGGACCGCGAAGCCCGCATCCTGTTCGCCAACCCGGCCGCCGGCATGCTGCTCGGCGAAACCCAGGAGAGCATGCTGGGCCGCACCGTGCGCGAAGTGCGTGGCGAGGCCTCGTACCAGGCCATGAAGCCGTACATCGAGCGGGTGCTGGCCGGCGAATCCGTCGTCTTCGAAACCTCGCCTGTCATCGCCGGCGTGCAGCGCCATTTCCAGCAGCACTACGCGCCTGACCGCGACGAAGCCGGCCTGATCCGCGGCTACTTCGTCTTCATGTTCGACATCACCGAGCGCAAGCTCGCCGAGCAGCGCCAGGCGCAGAGCGAACGCCAGCTGCGCACCATCACCGACAACCTGCCGGTGCAGATCACCTACATCAAGCCCGACGAGACGGTCGCCTTTGCCAACGCCACGCTGCAGCATTGGATGGACGTGCCGGTCAAGGACATCCTCGGCAAACCGCTGAACCAACTGCTGGGGCCGACGCTGTATGCCGAGCGCAGCCAGCCGCTGCAGCGCTGCCTGCGCGGGGAACGGGTCGAGTTCGAAAGCCAGTCCGAGGTGCATGGCGCGGGCGTCTGGCTGCACACCACCTACCTGCCCGACGTGGCCGAAGACGGCAGCGTCGTTGGCGTCTACGCGCTGAGCAGCGACATTTCCGCGCTGAAGGCCGTGCAGCAGGAGCTGAATGCCCAGGCCAGGGTCGACACCTTGACCGGCCTGCCCAACCGCCGCCAGTTCGACGAACGCCTGCCGCAAGCCTTCGCCCGCAGCCGCCGCAGCCGGCGCCCCCTGGCGCTGCTGTTCCTCGACGTGGACCATTTCAAGCAGGTCAACGACACCCACGGCCACCCGGCCGGCGACGCAGTACTGGCCGAGCTCGCGCGCCGCCTGCTGCAGGTGGTGCGCGCGACCGACACCGTGGCCCGCCTGGCTGGCGACGAATTCGTGGCCATCCTGGAGAACCTGCACCACCCGGACGACGCCCACCTGGTTGCCGAAAAAATCGTCGAGGCCATCCGCCGGCCGATGCTGCACGGCGACCTGAGCCTGCAGGTCTCGGCCAGTGTCGGCGTGTCGTTCTACGACGGTCCGCACGACACCATGGAAAGCCTGGTGGCCCGCGCCGACCAGGCCCTCTACCGCGCCAAGGCCGCCGGCCGCAACACCTTCGCGGTGACTGCAGCCTGAGGCTGCCTGAAGCCGCAGCCCGGGGCATGCCCGCCGGCTGCACTACACTTTTTGCGCCCGTCTCCCACAGCCATCCCCCACTGTCCTGTCCATCCATCCGCATGCAGTCCTGGCCACGCCTGGCCGCGCTCGCGGCCATCCGCGGCTACCAGCGCTTCATCTCCCCGCACAAGGGCTTTGCCTGCGCCTGGCGCGTGCACACCGGTGGCGCCAGCTGCTCGGCGCTGGGCTTGCGCGTCATCCGCCGGCATGGCCTGTGGCGCGGGCTGCAGCTGCTGCGCGAGCGCACTTACCGCTGCGGCGTGGCGCACCGGCGCTGCGGTCATGCGCGCGGGCCGGGCATCTCGGCGCTGGTGGCGCAACAGGGGCATTGCGACCTGAGCTGCGACGCACCCGCCGACTGCTCCGGCCCCGGGCACTGCCACCTTCCTCATTGCGACCTCAGCCCGGGTGAATGCTGCGATTGCGCTTCCGGTTGCGGCGACTGTGGAAGTGGCGGCGGCGGCAATTGCGACTGGCCCGCCCGGCGCAGCAGAGGAAAGGACAAGTTGCAGTACGTGCACATTCCCCCGAAACGCCATAACCGAACCCGGCCGGGCAACACCACCCGCCCCACCCTGCCATGAACCGACTGCACGCCGAATACCTCCGCCTCTACGCGCCGGACCCCTCCGCCCTGCCCGCTGGCAGCACGACAGCCGCGAACCTGGTCGACGCCCAGGGCCGCGTGCGGGCACTGGTGCTGGCGCTGGGCCGCCCCGCTGACTGGGCCTTGTTGTCGCAGGTCTGGCAAGGCGTGCAGGCCGACCTCGGATGGCCTGCGCCAGCCATCGCCGTCTCCGGTGTCGACGCCTTCCAGCTGTGGTTCTCCCTGGCCGAGCCACTGGCCGCAGACAGCGCCAGGCAGCTGCTGCAAGCGCTCTGCGCCCGCTACCTGCCCGGCCTGCCGGCACAGCGGCTGGACCTGTGGCCGACGCAGCGCGGCCCGGGCTCAGACCCAGCACGACACACCGCGCCAGTGCCTGCCGAGCAAGCCGAGACCGGCCTTTGGTCCGCCTTTGTGTCGCAGGACCTGGCGGCGGTGTTCGTCGAAGCGCCGTGGCTGGACATTCCTCCCGGCGAAGAAGGACAGCTGACGCTGCTGCGCAGCATGCAAAGCGTGTCGCCGGCTGCACTGGCTTCGGCGATGGCGGAACTGCAAGCGCCATCGGCAACGGCCGCGGCCCTGGCCGCTGCGCCAGGCTTCGCCGGCCTGCCCGTCGCCTGCACGGACCCCCGCCAGTTCCTGCTGGCCGTGATGAACGACGCCAGCGTGCCGCTCGCCCTGCGCATCGACGCTGCCAAGGCGCTGCTGCCGACGCCGCCGGCCAAGACCCCATGACGCCAACCCTGCAACGCCTGGCCCCGGCCGACGCCGCTGAATACCGCCAGCTCATGCTGCAGGCCTACACGCTGCACCCGGAGGCCTTCACTTCGACCGCCGCCGAGCGGGCCGCTTTGCCGCTGGGCTGGTGGGAGGCGCGGCTGGCGGAAGGTGAGGTGCCGGATGAACTCGTCATCGGCGCCTTCGTCGACGGCCAACTCGCAGGCGTGGCCGGCCTGGCCTTCGAAGCCCGCGAGAAAACCCGCCACAAGGCCACGCTGTATGGCATGTACGTGCCCGCCTCGGCCCGCCAGCGCGGCCTGGGCCGGCAACTGGTGGAGGCGGTGCTGGCCCAGGCCAGGGCGCGGCCCGGCGTGCGCCAGGTGCAGTTGACCGTCAGCGAGGGCAATGCGGCCGCGCAGGCGCTTTACCGGCACTGCGGCTTTGTGCCGTTTGGCACCGAGCCGATGGCGGTGGCCGTGGCCGGCGGCTTTGTCGCCAAGGTCCACATGGCTGCCACGCTGCACCCGAGCGAAACCGGCGTCGCCACCACCCGCCTGCGCCCGCTGCCACCGGAGCACTTCGCCAGCTACTGCGAGGCCGCGATTGCCAACTACGCCGAGCAGAACCTGCGTGCTGGCCGCGTCACGGCCGAACAGGCGCTGCCGCAGGCCCAGGCCGATTTCGCGCTGCTGCTGCCGCAAGGCCTGGCCACGCCGGAGCACTTCTTCCTCGAAATCCTGGCCTCCGAAAACGGCCCGCTGGCCGGCTGGCTGTGGTGGGCCATCGAAGACCGCCACGGCCACCGCAGCGCTTTCGTCTACGACCTGATGATCCTGCCGCCAGCGCGCCGCCGCGGCCATGCCAGGGCCGCCTTGCAGGCGCTGGAAGCCGTGGTGCAGGCCCACGGACTGGACCGCATCGGGCTGCACGTCTTCGGCTTCAACCACGGCGCCCAGGCCTTGTATGCGGCGCTGGGCTATCGTGTGACGGGGCTGAACATGGCCAAGCAGCTTTCCGCCTGAGCCGCTGGGCCCGGGGGATGGCGGGGCTGCCGCCTGCGCCGTAGGATGCGCGACGCTGCTCCCACCCGATCCCTTGCCCCTGGAAGTCCCGATGCCGGTCGATCCACTGCTCTACCTCACGCATGGCCTGTTCTGGACCAGCTTCGGGCTGACCCGCTGGTGGGTCTCGCGGCACGCCGCCGTGGCCACCGAAGAAGCCCCCGCCACCACCGGCACCACCCAGGCCGTGCGCGGCGCCGGCCTGCTGATCGCGTTTCATTCGGTGGCCTTCGGCCTGATGTATTTCGAGATCGGCGCGCGCGTGCTGGGCGGCCGGGTGCCCTCGCTGTTCCCCGGCCAGCGGCTGGCCGGCACGGCGGTGATTGCGCTCGGTGCCTGGCTGGCCTGCTGGGCGCTGCGCTACTTCGCCTCCTGGCGCTTCCAGGCCAAGCTGGACACCGGCCACCGCCTGGCCACCGGCGGCCCGTTCCGCTGGCTGCGCCACCCGATCTACATGGCGCTGAACCTGCTGGCGCTGGGCTCGCTGCTGTGGGTGCCCAGCCCGCTGATGCTGGCCGCCCTGGTGCTGATGTGCCTGGGCAGCGACCTGCGCGCACGCGCCGAAGAGCGCCTGCTGACCCAGGCCTTCGGCAGCACCTACCGCCACTACTGCGACCGCACACCCCGCTTCGTGCCGGGTGTTTATTGACTCCTTCCCGAGGCCCGAATGCCGCTTGCCCTGAACCCCTCCCGCCGCGCCTGGCTGCTCACGCTGAGCCTTGCCGCCATGTCCGGCATTGCCGCCGCAGCAAGCGACGCGGCACCGAAGATCGACGCGCCCAATGTCGTGCCCATCACCCCGCGTCTCATCAGCGCCGGCCAGCCCACGGCCGCCGCGCTGGGCAAGCTGGGTGCGCAAGGCTTCGGCGCGGTGATCTACCTCGCACCGCCCACCTCGTCCGACGCGGTCAAGGGCGAGGCCGAGATCGTGCGCCGCCAGGGCCTGCAGTTCACCAACATCCCGATCGAGTTCAACAAGCCTGGCCCGCAGGACTTCGCGGACTTCGAAAAAGCCATGGCCGCCGCCGGCGACCGCAAGGTGCTGGTGCACTGCCAGGTCAACATGCGCGGCTCGTCCATGGTCTTCCTCCACCGCGTGATCACCGGCAAGGAAGACCCCGAAGTGGCCTATGCCTCGGTCACCAAGGTCTGGGCGCCCAGCGGCGTGTGGCGCGAATTCATCGTCAACACGCTGCGCGCGCACGACGTGGACTTCGAACCCTATTGAAGATCGGCCCCCAGACCCGGCGTTCCCCTGCGCCGGCCCTTCCAAACGAAAGCGCACTGCGATGACCCTGGAAGCCTTCCTCCGCACCGCCTGGGATGAACACGCTGACGCAGCACAGGCCGTGGCCGAGCGCTTGCCTGGCGCCCTCGACCTGCTGCAGGTGCCGGCCGATGTGAGCCCGCTGATGCGGCTGGCCACGCATGTCTACGGCGAGCACCTGGGCGCGTGGCAGGCGGGCCTGGCGCTGCTGGAGCGCATGGGCGGGTTGCCACTGTGCGCGCAAGACCCTGCGGCCCTGCTCGCGGTGCAGCGCGGCCAGGCTGCGTTGCGCATCGCTTCAGGCGAGCCAGGTGCCGACGCACTGGCCACGCTGCCGGTCAGCGAACATGTCAACGTGCTGGCCCAGGTCGCTGCCATGCAGACGGGCCGCGAGAACCTGCCTGCCGCCATCCAGGCACTGGAAGCCGCGCTGCAGGCCGAGGCCAAGGCCAGCCCGGAAGAAGATGCCAGCGCTGCCCGCCCCGGCTGGCGCGCGATGGCCGTGGCCGGCAACAACCTGGCCGCCGCGCTGGAAGGCCAGGCAGGTCGCAGCGCCGCCGAAACCGAAGCCATGCTGCGCGCCGCCCGCATTGGCCTGACCTACTGGCGCCTGGCGGGTGGCTGGCTGGAAGAAGAGCGCGCCCACTACCAGCTGGCCCGCTGCGAACTGGCCGCGGGCCAGCCCGAGGCCGCGGCGGCCAGCGCGCTGCAGTGCGTGACGATCTGCGAACGCGAGTCCGCGCCGGCATTCGAGCTGTTCTTCGGCCATGCGGTGCACGCGTTGGCCTTGCGCGCCGCGGGTGACGCCAGCGGCCATGCGGCAGCCCGCAGCTTGGCGCTCGCGGCCCATGCCCAGCTCGGCGCGGACGAACAGCCCTGGTGCAGGCGCGAGCACGCCGAGCTGAACAGCTGAGAGTCTCCGCGCGGCCCGCAGGGACTGCCGTGAAAGGCCTTGCCGTGTCCACTGCCACGCCCCAACCCGCACTGCCTACAATCCCGGCTCCGGTGCGGTTTCGGCTGCGCCGGTGCGTTCTCAGGGCGGGGTGAAAGTCCCCACCGGCGGTATCCGCGCAAAGGCCTCCCGGCCCGAGTGCGGGAGCCCGCGAGCGCCTGCGGCCTCACGGCGGCAGGGTCAGCAGATCTGGTGCGATGCCAGAGCCGACGGTCACAGTCCGGATGAAAGAGACCGCAACATCCCGGCCGCCAGGCCCGGGCAACCGCTGCGTTGCCCCGGGCCAGGTGGCTGTGGTGGCGCGCGCCCTGATTCTGGCCAACCCCTCAGATTTCGAGGTTTCCCATGAATCAGCCTGCTTCTGCTTCCTCCCTCTCCACGTCCCACACCAAGGCCGGGCCGACCCGCATCGCGCTCATCTCGGCCGGCTGGCATGCCGACATCGTTGGCCAGGCCCGCGAATCCGCGCTGGCCGAGTTCGAACGGCAAGGCCTGCCGCGCTCCCAGGTCGAGCTGTTCGAGGTGCCCGGCGCCTTCGAGATCCCGCTGCATGCGCAAGCGCTGGCCCGCAGCGGCCGCTTCGACGCGGTCATTGCCTGCGCGCTGGTGGTCAACGGCGGCATCTACCGCCACGAGTTCGTCACCTCGGCCGTCATCGACGGGCTGATGCGCGTGCAGCTCGACACCGGGGTGCCGGTCTTCTCCGCCGTGCTCACACCGCGCGACTTCCACGAGCACGACGAACACCGCCAGTTCTTCCACGCCCACTTCGTCAAGAAAGGCACCGAGGTGGCCCAGGCCTGCCTGCGCACCCTCGCCAGTCTCAAGGCGCTGGCGCAACTGCAGCATTGACGCAGCGCTGACGGCAACAAACGTTTGGCAGGGCCGGTCTACCATCGGGTTTTCCGTAGCCCCTCTGCCATGCCGCCTGCCCAGGAGTTCGCTCACCCGGTCACCCACCTCCCCCGGCGCCCCTGGCGGCTGACGGTCTTCGTGCTGCTGGCCCTGGCGCTGGTCTGGCTGCGGCCCATGGACCAGCTCGCCGAGCGCTACACCGACCAGGGCTGGAAACGCGCGCTGACCACCTTCGCCGCAGCCCGCCTGCTCAACGGTGCGCTCAGCCTGGCCCGCGAGGTCGAGATCACCGGCACGGTGCTGGGCGTGGGCGGCTCGTTCCACCCTGGCGCGGTGCTGGCGCCGGTGGACGAACTGGTCGAGCAGTTTTCGTCGCTGATGCTGGGCGCCACGCTGTCGTTTGCGCTGCAGCGCCTGGTGCAGCAGATCTTCAGCGCCTGGCCGCTGTGCCTGGCGCTGAGCGTGCTGCTGCTCGCCTGGCTGGCCTGGGCCTGGCGCCGGCCCGCGGCGGCGCCGCGCCTGCTGGCCGGCGCAGCGCTGGGCCTGCTGTGCCTGCGCCTGCTGGTGCCACTGATCGCACTCGGCAACCAGGCCATCTACCAGGGCTTCCTGGCCCCCGAATACGAACAGGCCCAGGCCCGCATCAGCGCCGTGAAGACACCCGAGCTGCCACCACCCACGCAAGGCGAAGGCTGGACCGACCGGGCCCGCGCCTGGCTCGGCCAGGCGCCCGAACTGGCGCGCCAACTGGGGGACATCAAGGCCCAGGC
>Ga0307514_10000394_pt1 | contig 99211 bp, 61 predicted proteins | sample 16_EM_MG_FD_203088 | JGI IMG/M metagenome (GOLD analysis project Ga0307514, IMG submission 203088) | Populus trichocarpa ectomycorrhiza microbial communities from riparian zone in the Pacific Northwest, United States - 16_EM | ecosystem: Host-associated > Plants > Roots > Unclassified | place... | reverse complement strand
CTATTTGTAATCATCCCGATAAACAACAATTGCACGGATGACGAACTGCATTTCTGGATGTCAGGGGCCAGAGGGGATTACGAAGATGAAGGTGACAAAAGCGCCGAGCGCAATGCCATCCCCACCGCCAGCTGGCGAGGACGGCCCGCGACTGAACTCGAGAGGTTTAACTTGGGAACCAGTGAGGTCGACCAGTATGAGGGCGAGGATGGCAACGATCCGGATGCGGCTGCGGATAAGGAGCAAGAAGCATCGCAAGCCGATGATGGATCAACACAGAATGTGGAGGACTGAGGGCATAGTAGGTGATGTTGACGGGTATGAGTACGACGATGCGGATGCGGATGAGGAGGAATAAGCATTGGAAGCCGATGATGGATCAACGCAGAATGTGGAACACTGAGTGCATAGTACTAGAGAGTGTGAAGATTGGACAGTATATTTCAGACATGTAAAATACGATAATGGTGAAGCAAATGCAATGGGAAGCGATATATCCGAAGCGAAGACTGTATTGGAATAAGTGACAAAATCTCAAAGCTAAACATAAATGAGAGTGCGGCATGTGGCTATCGGCCGAAGAAAGGCATAAACATCGCCAGGCGTTGTGCAAACGGCTACTGCATAACTGCAACCCCTGCGAAGAGTGTAACATACGTGTCGTTCCGATAGTGCGTATATGTCACTACATTCCGGATGCAAAGTAAAGTAAGCCTGACGCCGGAGCGGCGAGCATAATATACAATGCGACGCGTTGCAAGAATAAGAAGTATGGTATGATAGCCGCTGCAAGGGAGGTATGCAACGCGACCTGTCGCTTCGGCGACTGGTCGTGTCTGATTCTCCGTCACAGGGTACAAGGTTGCATCAGAGCCATCAGAGCCCTCCGGAACACCCGGGTGTTTCAGACGGAAACTAGAGTTGTTCCTGATGGGCATGAAGATTGCATAATGAAAAGGTACTGCACCATCGCTATGCGATGACGACAGTGAAGCACAAAGGCCAGAAGATGGCAACAGTGCAACAGTGGCAGCAGAGACACCACTGAGGATACCAATATCGGTTAGAAGCCGAATCGTAGAGTGAGGTGAGATCATTTTCTTATGTGATACTTATTGGTATGCCGTATATGAAGGACAACAGCAAGCATCGAACTGGTTGTTCTGACATTCTATAAATGAATGAGGACTACAGTGGCTGCTGGGAGCGACTATGGAGGTCTCAGCGTTGAAAGATCCAGGTGAGTGATGATCAACCCAAGCAGTGGACGAGCCAGCAGGGAACAGCAGCAGTTGTTGCAGCAGATGCGCAACGCCACCTGGGTCAAGTTGAATGACTGCTACCTGCTCAACAAGTCGTAATGGGAGGTTGTTGGGATAGCAGTGTTTTGCTTGCTCCTGGGTAAACCACTTAATATGCAGGTCCCAGGTATCCTTACCCTATGCTCATCCCCAATCCCAAATTCCAAGTTGGAGACTGAGGCTAATGTAAAGGTACTGGCACAGGTATTGTACCTACTGATGTTGGAGGTCATATCCGCATGGGATACAAGGAATATGTGGACATATTCAGGAAATGTAAGGCAGAGACTCTCGAACTTCACCAGCCAATTGACCATTCAAGGGTTATTGAGCTGGGAGTTGACCTGATGGTTTGTGTGGCATATATGGGCTTACATCCCCCGATGGCCTAATGTTGCGGGTATAAGGTCAGGGGCTTGGGGCCCCATACCGAGCAATAGGGCTGGCTCTGGCACTGATGCTCAGCATCAGTCACTGAATATAATACTTGGCATCGCCAAGTATATCCTCCTCTTCCCCATATATATTTGCCAGTGTTTCTCTCCCTTTGCTCTTTAGACAATCACTTTTGCAAAATAGTCAATTCAATGTCTCTATTTGGACTCAATTGATCCCAACAGGTTATGAGCCTGGTGCTTTCTGTTTTTTTGGAATCAACATCTATTAGTTTTATGATTGCTGAATCACCGCCAGCTATCAAGGTTTCACATTCTGACCTTGTCCTGTTGGAGTCCGCCGCTTTGAGTTATGTGGGAATCCATGCCTACTATTTGTATTTGTTTACCATTACTTCTTTGCCTAGTGTGTCAGTGGATGAAGTCAACGTCTATTATGTGTTTATCGTTTCTCCTCTGCCTTATATTGCATCGAACTGAATCATCTCTTATTAGTTGTGACTCTACTGTTTCTCAATCTCTGCCTCCTCTGAAAGCATGGAACAATGTCTGCAAGCATTGGATTCACTGCGTGTCACCTCTCTTTCTTGCATCCACTAGGTGTCCTCAACTGTTCTTGGGCTGACTTTATGCCACTACCTTCTTGCATCAGCTGGGTGTCGACTACCTCTTCTCATGCTGACACCATGTCAACTACCTCTCCTCCTGCCAGGTACAGGTCAACTATACCTGGAAGCTTCGAGTATCTCCGAAGTCTCAAGGACCATGCAACCCTAAACAGCATGGCTACCATCCTTCCGGGTATTGACTATTCCATCTTCTACCATCTATGTGTCAACTACTCATTTGTGTTGACTACTTATTTGTGTTGACTACATATTTTTGTCGACTACTCATGTGTGTCGACTACTCGTTTGTGTCGACTACTCATTTATGTTGACTACCTCTCCTCTCATAAAGTACTCCTTAGATCAATATTTTTTGGAAATACAGTGTGCTATCGAAAATATCTACGATGAGTGCACGTTGTGAACCAAGATGACTTGGATGATGTTGGCTGATGCACACTGATGAGATTCGGTACAGTGGACCGAACAGACCAGTGGTGGCAGCTTCGCCATGCATCCACGAAGTTCAGACTTCTCATGGCAACGATATGAAGCTCTATTGTTAACCATACATTGCGTACCTTCGACCGTGTAAGTTAGATGATGGCAGCAATTTGTAACCTTTAGGATATCTGAATGGATTTAGAGTTGGAGAGATTGTCAAGAATATGTGTCTCAGGTATGAAATTTGGGTAGGACTTCGTTAGATGCATCTGCTTACTGACGGCTAGGACTTGGCTTTGGATTTGGTTTCTGAGGAGTGTCTCGTTATTGCATTTTGAGTCTTCCCTTCCCTTCTCTCTTCTCATTTATCCACAGGTTATTTAGTACTTGGAGGATCTCAGAGCCTTCATTTGTTTTCTCTTCGCTCGCACACTTTCTCATTGGTTTGTTCTCTCTGTTTGGAATACCTTGTGCCAAAGGGAGAGTGTTGGCACGGACTTTGGCCTCCTGGCTTGTGTGGCATTTGGGGGCTTAGAGCCTTCAACTGCCTAAGACTACATGTGGGAGACCGGTGGCTTGTGGCTCCTATGTGGCGCCATCGGTGCCCATACCTAGCAGTAGGGCTAGCTCAGGCAGTGATGCTCGGCATCGGTCTCCAGATATGATACTAGGCTTTGCCAAGTCTGCTCTCTTCTCTCCAATATATATTTGCCTGTTTTTCTTTCTCGTTGCTCTTTAGACAGTCACTGTTGTAAACTAGTCACTACGATGTCTCTACTCATACTTGATTGAACTCAACATTTGATCTGGAATCAGGCTGCCATAAACCCTAAGGCTGAATCTACAATCTTTCCGATTATTATTGACTGCAGCAGTACCAAGCTTATTTATACTGGTGCATGTTGGACTGTAGCAGTGTGTGAACCACAGAGCTTTCGATATAGGTATGATGGAGAACCGATGTCCTCTGCCACTTATCATAGAGATGCTCGACAGGAGCTCAGGAATTCCTATGACGTGATCTGAATTAAGGATAGTAACATGTACCAAACAATGGTTTGCATCCTGGACAGGCAGTTCGAGTAGCAAATTTTGCCTGTTGGATGGCTGAACATACCAGCTACAACATCGATGAGAGATGAATCATTGGCAGAGACACAACCTTTAAAGTGATGGATAACTCTACCAGAACCGAAATCCACTTATATGATGACCCTACTGGAGGTGCCAGACTGAAGTACCTGAGCGCACTCAACAGCTGAGAAGTCCAGCAGCACCCAGAGAGAAGGGATAAGTGTACCTAGAGAAGCACCAATATATGCACACAGTATCCAGAAGATAATACACCCACCAACAGTATTCACCGCCAGAGGCCCAACTCAGCAACGAGATGAACAGAGCATGAGAAATCTGAAGAGTCAAGTGCCAGTCAAAATACGAAGCAGGTCAACAATCGAAGCAACTCACAGAAAGGCCAAAGCACTTAGAGAAATGCGACAAAGCAGGCCAAGAGACAAGCGAAGTTGAAGATCTACAAAGTCCAGATATTAAGGATTGGGAATAAAGTGACAGTCAGCAATGAGACATACTAAACAGCAGCACCAAATGAAAATAATTTCATATGTTTACAGAGCTACAAGAGCAATCAACAATGATTTCAGCAAGAGTCATCAATGAAGTTCGAATGGGGGGATGACCATGTCGAAAATGCAGCCTACTGTCAATTAGCCCAGCCAACTAGAATGCAGTCTACTACTGTGGCATGCACCATGACACCTACTGAGAAGTTGACCAGTCAAATTCTACCAACAGTCCAAAAACCCGCCCAGATACAGTCTACCGAGACATGCACCGAGAAGTCACTGTAAAATTCTATGAAGAAGTTGACCGGGAAAGTCTACCAAGTTAACCACCATTCTATTGAAGCCATCTTTCAAGAGTACAGGTATGGAGTTGACCAAGTGGTCTGTTACTGGGGTGATTCCACCTAAGTAACTAATCTCCTTAAGTGCTTGCAAACTTAAGTAGATACCAGGTACATGGCTGTAGTTCCTTTTCAACTGTCTTTAAGCATATCTCCAGAAGAAATCAATCGGAAGACGACATAGATCATATACGCAATAAGAACAAATATGAATTATAGTTTCGGATGATACTAGTAGAATGGCAACCAAGTGGTATCGCTGTGTAATGCAGTATTGACAATACATATAATTAATCTCGTTGATTAATTAATGTCGCAGCGGTAATATTTTGCCTGTTGATAGTGCAATCTAAATTGACACATATCTTCACAAATTCTCTCTTCCAAATTCCTTCATAAATCTGACATTCAGATACTATCAGCAGTATTACGTCTCAAGCATAATCTCCCTCAATATTCCAAACCTACCGTTTTGAGAAAAAGTCGGGTATGCTTTCGTTTCTGCTTATTTTGGTTCCTGAATTTTCTTTGTAAGTCGGAATTAGAATAATTGATCTTCTTTGGTTTCTTCAAGATCCGTCCGGAATGAGTTAAATGTGATCGCAAACGAGTATTGGTTCGTTGATTGGGAAGAGCCCCTCTTGGATTAAGATCCGAATGATGATTGCTTTCTTCAATATCTAATGCAGATATCTCAGATCCTAATGGTGACGTCGCGCTCCCAAGCAAAGGTGTCACAACTAGATTCTTGACGTAGTCTGACATGAACACTTTGTAATGAGGATTATAGGTTAATATCTCTGTCAACTGGATTATGTTTGCCAGCCACCAAATACACTGTGCTGCAAATAATCTATCTTCGTTTTCGAATCGATGCAGCAATGCTGATAAAGTAAACAGTAATACATCGTACTCGTTATTGAATCTGTGCTTTCTCATGGGGCGGGGGAACTGCATACAATCCTAATAGATAATACTCTTATACTGGTAGATAAAGTAATAATAAATAAGAACTGAAACTTAATAATATTTCAGCTTCTTCTCGCAGGTAGGTATCGTTTTTCTTTCTTGCTGCGTAGCTGTCTCTTTCAATGCCGGAGTATTTCTGTCTCTTTATCGCTTTCTACTCGTGCATAATTGGTTTTGAAGAATTACTCTCCCCGGAGGGCCGTCATCATTCCATTAGAATTGCTATGATCCCCTCTGCCTGATCTTAGAGTACTCAAAACGATCTTGAATCTCTCTCAATATGGCTATGCTTCCCTACGGTTGTTGTCTTCTTGCGTGATTGGTTTCAACGCACTATGCTCCCCTCTCGGGCCATCATCTGCAATAAGATGTGATCAGACAGTACTTTAACTTAGATATCTTTCAACTCGTATTTTCGGATAGTCAAAACCGCACCTTGCCTGCAGTGGTTATTTCGAGGGCTTTCAACATATTGCTTAAATTAATACACAACCTCACCATTCAGGCTTTTTGGTTTATCTGTTTCAGAGACTTCCTCGGCAGCTCACCGATGCTCTGTCAACATTTGATTTGACGCTTTACCTCTCATAGGTTTTCAGGGTCTTGTTGATTCTGCCCAATATAACAATCAATCAAACACGCCATGCTAAGGTCGAGACTCTTTTCACTGACCAGGGTGAGCCCAAGGTGATCCACTTCCAACTGGGGAAACGGCTCAAGATCCCATTAATTGCATATTGGCTATCATCTGCCGGACATGTCAGTCGCAAAAGCTGTAGTCGACGTGTCTGTTCCACTTAGCTTAGTTTAGTGAATGTGGTAAGAAATAACTGGCATCTCTTTAAGCCTTAAAGACTCACAACTGGCCAAGGATATTGCATCATCAAATGAGTTTTAGTGTTACGGTATCGTGAACTCTCAAAGAATCCACTAGCAAGAAGTATTGCTATCAAATCGACACGAGGCTCTTCTGGTATCCTGCTAAGGACCATCGGACTGGCGCCTTGTACTGTCTAGGCTTAGCATTATGTACATCAACAGTATGACGTAAAGCCCTCCGACACCTGTACATGTACCATTATCTCTATTGACGGAGAACCCATAACATGGTCTCTGAAGTGGCCCACGAACGATGATGACCTAGGCACGCAGAATCGACAAGTCAAAGCCACCATCCGCTGCAAGATATACTCTACAGACCATGCGGAAGGACTGCACGAAGCACAGACAGTGCTAGCGTGCTTGAACTTGGTAAATGTCAACATTTTAAAGAAATTGACATGTTAGATGTTGATGAATGAGACGTGACCACACACAATGCAATTGAGGTATATAATGGATGATCACCAATGGCTACAAATAATACTGGAAGCAGAAGCTCCCATCGATAGTGAGTTACCAGCAGTAGTTCCCATCGATGCCATATCACCCGTGGATGCTCCATGTTACGGGGGAGCTTTACTCTAAGTAACTATACTCATAACCCACAAGTAAGTACTAGGTTCACGGCCGTAGACCATATTCTCTATTATCCAAGTAACTCGCTATCATATGCTTGGGCAATTGACTGTAGGTAATTCCTCTGCTTTTTGGATAGCGGTTTAGCACGGTTCTTCCCTGATCTTGTATGCAATAATTGATCAGGATTTTTCTTGAGTTGTTTCCTATCCTTTCGAGATTTCTGAATGAACTGCTCGGTTTGTTCAACAATCCCAGGATGCCAATCTAACGACAAACCACTCAACTGTCGATCACTAATATCATGTATTGTACTGTGAACCTGAGGTCTTCTGTCAGAATGAATATAGGCCGATTCGTTGTATGATCTTAAATTCTCTTAAGTGTCTCGAGGCATTGTGGATACTTCTCTCCTGTGTTGACTTATGTCGATTCCTTGGATTGTATCCTTAGCCTATGGTACAGCTTCTCTTAATGCTATATCCGATCTCGTCTTAAGATTATCGATATGAATGAGCAGTCCGTCCTGTAGTCCGAGAGCAGATGCCAGCTACCACACACACTGCGCCACGAAGATATACTGGTTATTCCTGGTGTAGGATATAATTTTCTCGAATGCGTAAACAATCATGTCGTTCTCGTTTTCGAAACTTATATTCATTCGTATAGTAATCCTTCTTGGGCGGTGTGGGGCTGCCGCTACACAAAGCTAGTGGATTCTAGGTATATAATAATAGTTATAGGTATCATAAAAACACAATAATAAATAAGGATATTTCTCCAGTGGTAGGTCTCGTCCTTGTTTCTTCAGTGTCAAGTCCGATACCCCTTTTCATTCCTCGAATGTTGTGGGGGTGTATACCCTAAGGAACTCTACTATGTATCCGCCGATACTGAGTAAGTACCTAGGTTCACGGCCGTAGATCCTATTTCCTTTTTGCAACGTATTCCACTATCGTATCCTTAGGAATCGACTGCAGATAGTTTCTTTGCTTAATGCTTAATAGTTTAGCGATAATCTTCCCTGATCGCGTCCGTGATAACTGATCCTTCGCCTTCTTCTTAGTGAATGCCTTCCTATCCTTCCTGGATATCGATAAGAACTGTTCTGCCTCCTTGAGAACACGGGACTGCTGATCCGGCTCTGAATCGTACTCCTCTTCAAGGTCGGGAGTCTCTTTCCCAACTTGCTGGATCCTATCTGGATGTATATTATCGGTTCCGGTATAAGGTCATAGATCTTCTTGAACGACCCGGGGCGTAGGGGAAAATGTCTTCTCTCGCTGATTGGAATTGATCCTAAGGTCCTTAGATAAAGCCAGAGACAATTCAGCACGTATCCTTGAATCTTCCTGAATATCCCGAGGCGTTACGGACACTCTTTGTCCTGAAGTTCCGACCGACACTTCACTGAATGCTCTTTGGAGGATATCGATATATACGATCAATCCTTGCTCCAATCCTAAAATAGAAGCTAGCCACCAAACGCACTGGGCCACGAAGATCTGCTGAGTTCTTCTGGCATATGCAATACACTTCTCGAGGGCGTATATTATAACGTCGTCGTCGTTCTCGAAGGTTATCGTCATAAGCTATTTGGGATAACAATGGTGTGGGGCTGCCGCTACACAAATCTAATAGATTCTAGGTATAGATATAATAGGTATAGGTATCATAAAAACGCAATAATAAATAAGGATATTTCTCCGTTGGTGGGTATCGTTCTTTCTCTAGCTGTTCGAGCTTGTCTTCTTTATTGCCGGAACAATGTGATCTCTTTATAGTCCCTTGGCTTACTCCAACTGGAACTATGATTAATCCCTCCACGATAACCACGTATCTGTGGGTCTTATCTTGATGCCCGGTAGATACCCTTGCGTCTTACATGCATCAATGCGCGTGTTGGAAAGTGGCCACGTACTAGACGTGTTTACATCATATCGGCTCATAATCAGACCATAACTTTAACTTCGACATCTGCATTTTGTTGGCGATTGGTAGTTGGAACGTCTGCTCCCTGTAACAGGAAGACACGTCGATTACGCAATTAATATCCACGATATTTAATTACTTCATAGTCTTACCACATGCTATGCCGACGTAGATTGTATGCGCGTTAATCAAAAGGCCAATGCCACTGATTAAACATTGCAGAACCAACTCCTCAACTCAATGCCGGATGTCCGCTTTTGGCTTATCACCAACGCCCTAATCCCTCAGCCATAAGTGCTTAGGTTTTCATTAACCCAGACGTGCCCTGCATCTTCAACTAAGAGAAACCAGAGAGCCCTTTACTAGCACAACTGCCGTGTAATATCTACAACCACATAGTATCTGAGAATGAATCTGGTTGAGAATACTCGCTTGGCAGGACTGAGTCCTTTCGATCTGGCGGAAGTGTTGCGTTATCAAATCAGCTGCCGCAGCACTTTGCTTTCAATGAATCCGCCAAGCCTTCGTGCTTGCTCAATCGAGACGTGATTAGCATGCCCCCGCTAAAGGGCACACCGCATGGTGATAACCGTGAGGTTTTACCGAACCACTACACTGCTAGGAGGGAACCCCTAACATCGAACAATGTGATCTCTTTATAGTCTCTCGAAACCCTCTTCAGACCATGATAAATCGCTCACACTAGCCACGTAACTTTGCGTCTTGCCTACTGTGCCTTGATAGAGGTGGCGATGTACCAACTCGTGTTCATGCATGATAGTGCGTCAGCGGATAAATCAGACCACAACTATTAACTTCGTCATCTCGCAATCGTATGATCTCGGTAGTTGCAACATTCAAGCAATTCCCCATATTGCTCATGCCTTATCGCAATTAATAACCCTGCTCGGTTATTAAATATAACATTGTAGATTTACTCGGTTACCGGCTGATACTATGCCAACATTGAACTTAGACGAATATGCCACCCCTGCTACTCAACTCAATGAAGTAGTGTTTGGTCCAGGATTTGGCAAACGTCTTAATTCCGTCAGTCATGTCATGCTCAGGTACCCCAACCGGAACGTGCCTCACTGGATCATGGCCCGTTATGGGTAGGAGTGAGGAGCCATCTTACTCGCATTTGACTATGGACTGCTGTGCATGGACCCACCCTTGCATATCTAGCATAGTTTCTAAGTATGAATGAAGATAGACAGCCGCGGCTGCCTGCAATCTTCTCACGTATGACATGAAACCCCGCTAAAGGTCATGCCATGTGGTCTAACTTGTAATCGGTTGCATAGGTTTGTGCGCATAACAATATATACGCTATGCATCCGCCTGTTACCAAGTACCACTTCAGCTATCAAGAGAGAACCCCTAACACTCTACCACTCTGATAATTAGCGACTGTAATCTGTGCAATGATACAAACTACGAGAATAAATGGTCTTGAAGATCATGTGTTTTGCAGTGGGGGTGCACAGTATATGGAAGCAGTTCAGACGTTTCCTTTTGTTCCTTTCTTTCCTTCTCTCCTTTTCACTTCACTACATCACTTCTTTAGATTTTTGCCCAGTGCAAATGGCATCAGCCTGGGTTTAACCACCTGCCAATATAGGCGGAGTTTCTCCATTCACAATATCCACTGAAAGGCCACCAATGAGCTATACCCATCAGATGTGGGACCTATTGATTCGTACGGTAGTGTATGTAGGATGATCATTTCAATTATTACGTCCCTTTCATTCCCTTCTCTTATACTGGCTTTGGCAGCCCGGGAAGACTGCATCTAAAGAGAAGGATAATGTAATGGCGACATGTGATCTGAGGCAGGGAAAGAGCCAGTGGATATAGGTAGCCACTATGACACTTAGATCTGTATCGAATACGTTACCACTTACTTCTCTGTAATCTTACTCACTCACTCTTGTGTCCAACCGTACCAATATATCATATATCTGCAGTTAGAATTAAGCATATGTGCCTTTACAATTTGATAGCTTGACACAAAATAATCATCCTATTTCTGTAACTTCCCTGGTTAATATTGCCAGTGGTTCCCATCAGATTAATTTGTTCATGTGTAAGTGGTTTTAAACAGTTTGTCTCCTGTCTAGAGCCATCCTCTGCAAGATATCAAAAGCAACATAATAGCAAATCATAACTTCTACCAGCACATATCACCATTGATTTGTTCAGTCATCAGAAGATGTGTTGGCATGTAGCTACATAATGCTGATTGCAACCATATTAATACCTGACCTCAAGTTAGAGTAATCTGTGGTTATATCAGAGATTTCATTGGCGACTGAGCAAAACTCCACTGACATATATTACAAGATTGACATGGTATTGAGATACATACTAACCCAAATCAATCATGAGAGGCACTTCAAATCTCTGATCTTCATATATTATGAATAATCATGCAGGCAATGGCATTCCCAGATCCTGACTGTTCGATGCCTTAGTGTAGCAGTGAGGTGTTCCCTCTTCTGATGAGCTAGACATATACATCCTGTATACTTATATAGTGTGACATCTGCTGTGCATGTAGGTCTGGATAATTTCAGATTCATCTATACATTGTTGGACAAGATATCGTATAGTAGGTGTAGTTGATTATGATGCACACCACTGACGTCATCTAGTTCAGACATCACAGTAATGGTGATATGATTGCAATATCAAATCTAAGACATTCCCATTTCCAGATTTGACCCATCAATAAATCAGCTAGTATGCACAAAGCACTTACTAATCGAATTAATATCTGGCCTAACTATATACCTTCACTAGATCACACAACTGGCTCTTGTAGTGATATCAGGAATATGTATTATGAATTAGTTGTCAGGTAAGTTTAAATGTTTTCGGATTGCAGTGTAATATGTCTCAATCCCACTGCTGAGGGAGAACCCTAATCATCATGCAGCTTATGGGTACTGCCACTCGTGATTACCTGAACAATCAATATAAGAAAGTCATAAATATGTATTGTATATCTTCTAGCATCTAGTGTTAGCAACAATTCCAACCTGCTAGAATGGTTCCGGGTTAGGGTTGGAACCAGAACCAAACTGTTGGAATGGGTCTTACCACACGAAAACCCAGAATGTTCCAATTGGGCTGGTTTTACAACCAAAAACCCAGCATTTCAAGTTCACAATTTGGCTCCAATCAAGTATCTGAGTTCTGTTCATATTGTGACATGATCAATATGTAGATTGTGCAGTTTTAGCCGCTCTTTCACCATCTGGTTTCACATTTGCGATCCGACCAATATTGGTGGAGTCACTATCGAAAACCTGCAAATTTCACTGAAAATTTGCCCTTATTTCTCAGCCACTCAATGAATATCAGTCGGATCGCAAATCTGAATGCTGGAGGTAAAAGAGCTTGTAACCCTACACAATCTGAGTATTTATCATGTCATGATACAATCAGAACTCCAATACTTAATTGGAGCCAAAGTTGCATGAACTGAAATATGGAACTGTGGTTAGGGTTCAACCCGGCCAAAAAACTGCGGGTTTATGTCCGGTCCGGGTAACAACCCGGTGATAGTTACCCAGGTCAGGTTGCTTGATGGATCCTGACCCGGGCTGGGGCCTTCGGGTCGGTTCCAACCCGGAACCGTTGCTAACACTACTAGCATCACAGTGTAGTCCCAATGTATGCACAATACAATTCCCTATTTAGCATTATGGCTGTTAAGGGAGAACCCATAACAATTGTATATTGTTTATATCAAATCAATAATCAATTCTGCTTTCAAAAAATAGCTGCTTCCAAGTATAATCTAATTTACAAGTCTACTTGCACTTAGTTTGAATAACATTTGATTTCCACTAGCCACTTTCTTAGACTTAAATTTGGAGAGTTAATATTAAAATATAATTGCAGTATACCATACTCAGCAACTTTCTACTATCCACCCATATCTGCTACTTGAATATTTCATATATATCAATACTTGTATTACAGCAAATAATACTTCCAATAAGCTCCAACAACTTGAAGTATTTAATTTTAATTTGAGGTAGCTGTTATCGCCTGTTGGTTATTTTTGATGTTTATGAATGATAGTAGCATACCCAAAAATATTCCGTTAGCATATTATAATTTCAACAAACTGTCAGAAATATCTTCTTTATATCTTGAAAACATTCTGAGTGGAATTACTGTTCCATTTTCATTTTGGAATTTACATTCTGTAGTTCTCATAGAAACTGTTAGGCAACTTAGCTTACATATAGATTATTCAAGAGAATCAATATCTGCAGGTGAGAGTTGATCTACACTGTATGACTTTAACTATCTGAGCATGATCTGTGCCGGCCTGTGCCAAGGCCGGCCACGAAATTTTAGACCCAGGCCGGCCCCTAATCTGACACATTTGATCTGACCGGACTGCAGATATCTGCCGGCCGATGGTGCTACAAGTACGAAACATTGGGACTCGAAAGATTGAAACAAACTCATTACAAATAATATTAACCTTCAAGCTCCTCCACCGCTGGTTCACCTAGCTACTTTTATCTTGCAAATAATGCATTTACCGCACATTAAGCTTGTAAAAACCATCAGATTTCGGCATACCCATGCCAGCCAACGTAGGTCTATGTGGTCGTGTGAAGGTCTATGCGGGCCAATGAAGGTTATTGCCCGAATCTGTAGTCTTAGTGTGGTTTCGCTGCAACTATAAGTTTAGACCCTGCCAAATCTGCAAATTTATGCAGGCTTCTGCCGGTCAAAGTATAAACCCCGCAGATCTGTAGATATCTGCAGGTCGGCCCAGGTTTACGGGGAGACGGCCTGTGCCGGCCCAGGTCAGTGGCGGCCTTCGTTTGGGTGGCCTGTATCTGACCGGTCTACGGATCTACAGACCGGTCGGCGGCCGGCCTGGCCGCTTCGGAACACTGGGCGTAGAAACATTAACAGTTATCATTTGGAAATGTATATGACTTTCAGCCCCAATTCAATTATTACCGAACATGCCAGACAACTCCACAACCACGAAATTAATCTTAAACTCAGATTTTAAACAGTAACTTCAAGATAGTTGTCATCCTAACGCGCCCTAAGATAATATCAGTTAGTATGCAGGATGTAACCTCATGTGATCAAATATAACCAGTGTGAAAACCTTATGGTCTCTTTGGTTGGTCCGACAGGGTAGAAGTTGTAACAGCTTCTCTAGGAACTGACGGATTAGGAGTGTCTTGGAAACATACTAAGTAACCACATCACGCTACCTCTTAGCATTGATTACGGTTAATGTTGTTTAAATCCTCGACTCTTGGTAGCAGGATGTAGCTATCGTCGGGCTCAAGCGTAGCTAACAATTGCTTACTGTAGTAGATACCGTTCTCGTAGTCGCCAAGTCTGTGGTATAATAAAACCAAATTTTGCAGAGTAAGCATTCTGTCGGGATGAGTATCGCTACATTTCTTGTCGTACTCAGCCAGGGCCAGTTGGTAGTACAGTAGGGCTGTTTCGAACTCTCCAATCTGTTCACAACTTTCTGCGACGTTGACCACATGCCGCAGATCGTAGGGGGCGAGTTGTCTCTGCGATATCTTGTATTGATCCAATGCGCGCAGAAAATACGACTTCGCCAGGTCGCAGAGACCCTGATCGAAATAAACGATGCCGATGTTAGCAAGCACTGATGGAACAAATATAACTTTGAATGCCGAAACCGACTCAGCCAGTTCAATTGCATGAAGATAGTACTGGAGAGCAGTTTTGAAGTCGCCACCTTGAGCAAATACCAATCCTATGGCATTGAGAATAGGTACTTCCAGTGATATGTCGTGTTGGCGTTTGCAAAACACTAGTGCTTTGTTATAGTACTCTAGAGATGTTCCCCGCTGTCTCTGTTTACGGTACACCAGACCAACATTACAAAGAGCCTGATAGTACGATGGGTTTTCATGATCGTCGATCCTTTCGAACGCGTCCACAGAACGGTGTAAAATGCATTTTGCATGCTCGTAGTGCATTTCATGGACAAGTTGTCGGCCATCGCGAAAGAAAGCTTCGGGAAGCGGTACACCCTGGGTGTCAACAGAGTAGTCACATGACATACTGAAGCCCAGCTGTGGCGCAACACGGCTGCGGATCAAGGAAGCTATTCTTTCTTGTAACTCAACTAGTAAGAACAGTATATCCGTAGGTGTAATTCGTCTGTTTGTCGTTGGACGACGTTCAGCTTGTCCAGTTGCCAGAGTGGAGGAATTCTGTGGTACAACAAGCGCTCCCCCGAGTCCTTGGCCAAGGTCTTCTTGCACTTGTTGACTGAGTATAGCTATATGAGTATCAGCTGTGTGATCAGCAGAATGGGGCTTCGTAGGGTTGTTTGGCTGTCGTGTACTGGCGCTCCGAGATAAACTTCTAGATTGCAACGTCGATCCAGCCCAATGCAATGGCAAATTCGATCCTGGGGAGGTAATTATACTCTCGAGGGAGCTGGAACGAGTGGGTACCGTATGAGTAGAAACCGAGTCGAGGTATACGGTGCGTGAGGGGGCGATTTCGAGAGATATGGTTCGTGATAGTGCGATCTTAGGTGACATGGTGTGTGGCGACAAGGTATCAATCTCTCCGCACAATCTAAGCTGGCCAGATTCGTAGCACGACGCAGAGTGATGGGTCGTGGGGTATGTTGCTTCTAGAGGGGCTACACCCTCTAACCATAGGGTGCTATTTGTCGAATCGGACGAAGTACTGTACGCAAAGCTCCGTGTGCTTAACGCAGTAGGATACGCTTCGGACTGGTCAGAGGTAATATCCAAAATACTCTTTGCTGATAAGTCGTTGCACGAGTTATGGGCAGGACCTGGAGACGACTGAAGTTCGATAAGCCCCATTGGGACGATGGACTCTAGGGGAGCGGGCTGAGGGTGCATCCGGTCTCTGCAATAAAGTTCCCTCGCTGTATGAGCTATGTCACTTTCCACGATATCCGTTGTTACAGCGGACTCGATGGACTGATGGGTGAGACGAGGCGAGTTGTTATCTGATTCAGAGGCTGGTGAACGTGGCGTCATGTATTCAACATACGACGGTGTAGCTGTCACAACTTTCAGCAAGAAACAAAAGTAAGAGGAGTACTCTAGAGCTTACAGGCAACCTCAGACTGGGTGCGGTCGGCTAATTCCTTTTCAAATCTTTGCCGCGAGCGCTCAAACTTCTGATCGCTAATTGGTATACCGTGGAAATGAAACTTGGTGCGTTTGCCTTCGATGCGCCGTTGATCCTGCTTCCTTATCATCCGTAAGATTTTCCGTTTTGGAATGTTTTTCTCCAAGTTCAGAACTTTAAGTCCCCTTTTATACTGAGCTATACTAGATCGGAGCAGTAGGTGTCAACATCATCGAGTACAATATAAGCACAAGGCGAGAATTGCAGGCTATACATACGCTGCACGGAAGCCGTAAGCTCTCTCCATGATTCTCTTCAACTCTCGGAGTGTATGTCTTTGGCTCACAAAGAAGTTTTTTATAGTATCCTTGTGGTGGTCCCATTCTTCAACTCTGATGACGTTTTCAGAGTTACTGAGGTGTGATGTATGCATAGTCAGCTGTTAGGTTTCCGTTGGAATGAAAAGCTTGGATGCGAAGGAATAAGAGTAGAAAGTGGCAAAGAATTCGGGAAGGGATGGGAAGGACTTGGGTGTTGAATATGAAAGTGCCAGGTGAAGTGGGGCATAATGGTCTATTGTAAGTATGCAGCCGATGTCTAGTCTTTTTTCACTGGCGCTGCAGTAAAAAAAAAGCCGTATGACAGACTAGCCGATGTCTTCAACTGCTACTCGTATTCGATCGGCTACAAAAAATATCCCGTAGCAAGACGCATGCGAGAATCCCTGAAATTATGCCAAGCATTATCATCTGTTGAGGTCTTCACCTACGATTGGTTACAAAAGTCTCCTGCAGCGAGGCGCATGCGAGAATCCCTAGATTTATGCCAAGCATGGGGCAATATTGTAGGCACCTTATGCATATGGCCTTAGGCGCCTTATTACCTGACACACATGCGCCACGCATCCAACACAGCCACGCTTCAACCAGAACCACGCTCTCCGCTCCCCCACAGCGCAGCACCACCCGAGCCCATCCAAGTTTGAGCTCAATTAAGTCCATGAGTTTTACTCTGACCAAGATATAATTTATACAGGAAATGTAGTGGACAAGATGCTCTTTCACTTCTTGTCTCCTCTGCTAGTTTCCTCTAATACTCATGGAGAGGTTGTGGATCAAGTATGGTATATACTGCTGGCTAGATCCATGCTTAGCACTGCTACTAATTCTGCGTCAGGTAGATAGAAATTACCTGACGCTCTCGATCATTTTGTGCATATGACAAATATCTACTGTACGGTACAGATTGACAAAGTATCTACCTTTGACAATTACTCGCCCGAATACACAAAAATTGGCACGAAACGACAGAATATATGCAATAGATACTCCTAGCTATTCGATTCTCAACTGGTTGTGAAACAGGGGGTAGGTGGTGAAAAATCGCCAGATTCACAGTCTCTCACTCACATTTTCGACTTTGCCAAATGTTGCATGTGTACTTGGATCGTGAGTCTCAGCACCGTCTGATGTCCTGTATGAGAATGAAGACTTATATGAAGATGGTGGCTGTATGAGGATACGCATCAGGACCAGGGTGATGCGTCTCATGTCAGAGCATACGCGTACGCATGAGAGACTGTATATATACGGGCCTTTGGCCCTCGAGATAGAATCAATCAAGTCAATCAACAAGTCAAAGAAGCATCCAAAGTAACACCAAATGATGTCTACTTGAATCCTTTATTGGCATGTAGTCCTTAGAGTTATCTATCACAATGCTATCTCCAGTATTGTCTCCATTGACTGGTTAAGTAATAATCAATTATGCCACAATCCCGGGATTTCGACACGATTACCGTTCCGTTTTCATTCTGTAGTTCACACAAACTAAATCCAACGCGGCACAATAAATATCACAGCTATTGTAAATTGGAAACCAGGAATGAACGTATACATGATTCTACACATTTCATATATAGAACATGTTGTGATCGGACCAAAAGTCAAAGGACTTAATTAATCTCAAAGTTGGGCGCATGACTGCATGGCTGCTTTGGGAGTGTGGCAGTGGTAGGTGCAAGGCGCATTCGTGTCTCGCATGCGGCTTGTTAGGTGCAAGGCACCAGGGCTGTATGCATGAGGCGAAGCATTGGTAGGAACGTAAGTACTGTAACAAAAAATGTATGTTTTTGAGTTGGTCTACTGGGATGAACTGTTGAACTGCCACCATTGCGTTCAATGCCGGTCTTAGGACCGTTCTGCAATTGCTTTAATTATGCCTACTTCCGACTTGCGTCTGTCTGCAAAAATTGCAATCTTTTCTTACGGTACTCTCCATCTAACAAGTTGCTTAACAGGGCACACATGTGCCTACCCTTCCACCACCGTCACGCTCCATCTACAAGTTTGCGCACACCCAAATTCGAGTTCGATTAATTCCATGAGTTTTACTTCGATCGTGACATGGTTTTAAATGAAATGTAGTTAACAGGATGCTCTTTCACCAGCTTATCACCTAGTTTAGTTACCTCTAATATTCATGGAGTAGCTATGGACACTAGTTCTATGCTTGCAAACAAGCAGAAACTGTTCCTTTGCAACTGCAGCGCATTCGCTCTGCAAAAGGCGCGAATCCACTTACGCTGCGCACACGCACGGCGCAGTTCAAAATAAGCTTCCCGTGCATACATGCAGTCTAGAGTCGGCCTATAGTTGGCCCATAGTCATCCTGCATGGGCCTGCTTATGGATGTCAAAACAGCTATGGGTAAATTTAGCTGGGTAAATGTCTGGTGCGAGACAAAGGTTTCGGCACTATGTTGTTCCCTCGCTCGCTAAGGTCGTAGCGTCCCATGACATTCCACAAAGTCACCAAGTTGCTTCTCAATGGGAGGCGTATGCGGAATGTAGTTAGTTAAATAGCAAAAGTTCCGTTCAATACATTAATACCATTGGTATCCAACGCCTTAATACCTTCTTTGCCCCACAGTATATTAGTGCATTATGTCAATTCCGCAGCTGTAGGGTTAGGGGTATCTCCCTGTTCAAGTAGAGATGATAGATGATAGAGAAGCTTGATTGTGTATTTTCTAAGAAGGCCACAAGGCCATATTTATATGAGAGTACAAATGTGAATGCGTGCGTACGCATCTATGTATAGACCCGGCTGAATGCCTTCAGCCCGACAGCAATCTCCGGTCATACGAGACTCCCTCGCGGAAACGCAATACGAATACCACACCACACATATTTGGATACGTTCTAGATCATTCGTCCGGCAACAACATGCCTCTAGACCGAATATAAACTGCATGTACAGGCTCCTGAGACTCACTGCGAATACCTCACCACCCCGGCACCAAAACAACACTTCTGGATATAACCCCTTCTCGTCGTCTCTGTTCTGCAGATCAGATCTGAGGCTGTATACAATGTACCTCTCACTCCTCCTCTCGCTCGTCCTCAGCAGTGCAACCGGTACACCCCTCCTCCTCTTGTTGCCTTGTTAACCCCCAACTTGTCATACCAGTCCTCTCTGGCGGACGCAAAATGCAACAACTTCTAGCTATTATTCAACCCCTTTCTCGATCCTCCTCTAGTCAGTGCCACAAAATGTTGCTGCGAAAGTTCGTTCTGCATTTTAGCTAATAAGGCCGGCATGGCTTATGCGCTAGCGCATTTAGATAAGGACGTTAATGGAACTTTTATGATAGTGGATTAGAATGGAGATATTAGTATTGAGAGTTTAGGGGAGAGGATGACGAAGTGGAGAGTAAGAAAGTTGTGGAGTTGTTAGCCGACGGCGGACTAGGGATGTGATTATGTAGCATAAGCTACTTGGATTCCAGTCTATACCAGAATAAATGCCGGTGACATATAGCGCGCATTTCTTAACGACAGGATATGCTCGGTCAAATCTCAAAACAAGTCCCGAACTGTAATTTTCGGGCTCGGCCTTGCGGGTCCGGTGATTTTTTGCGAAGCTACGCCAACCGGGAAGCCCGTTTAGTACCTTTTCCGGAAGTTCAGTACCGCATACCTCCTCCATAGAGAATCATGTTCATTTGAGCAACTCCGATTCACAAATGGTCGGTCACCGTTCGGATGCTTCTCTCTTCGAATCCACTACTTATACACATACCTAGACGTTTATACCAGAAATTCTACCGCATCACCTGAGTCAGAATTGTACATTTAGAGAGATCAGTAAACTTGTACAGCGGCTAGGCCATGTTGCCATAGTGATATGGGTTCCGTTTCCATTCTTTCGTTATATCTGCGGACACCTATGGAGCAGTAGAACAGAAGTGTGAAGACATTCTTAGAGTATTGGAAAATAGATGGGTTCCGTATGGACGTCTGAGATCGTTGTAGCTCGGTGCATTGCTTAGTACTGTATAACTCAATTAAAATTGCCGCAGTGCTTTATCAGACTTATTACTCTACGTACTAACTCCAGTCTGTCACTTCGCCTCAAGTCCTACAGGCATTCGAATACCGCCGAACTAAATATAAACAAATAACACGGAAGAACAGTGGAGAAGCGGCAGATTAAACGCCAGACCGCCTTGATGCTAAAGAGGAATCATACCTCTTGACCACATCCCCTTGCGATATCAAACACGGTTTATCAAGCACTTAGTCCAATTTCAGAAATAAGACTATTTGCTTTGGGGGCCGGCGTATATGTATTTCATGTTGCATTCAAGCTATCATGCACACGCTATTAGACTATCTAGCCGTTACTACTAGACCACATCCTCGTATTAGACTATCTAGCCGTTACTACTAGACCACATCCTCTTATTATGCCTATACTTTACAATACGATATATGGTGTACTTAGCACTCAAGGCTTGTCAGGACCTGATGTCAACTTTAATTCTTGGTTGCAAAAAGAACAAGTTTTTACAGTCTACCATATTCTCTGGGTCAGAGTTTGTTTATCTCGTGTACTGTCCCTACACTTTTCATTATCTGAAGTATTGTACCTGTGTGCAGAGCGGGTATTTCTAGGTGTAGCGTTGCAGCTCGGGGCATGTCACGATGTATCACTCCGCCAAAGTTTGAAGACGAATCGAGGTGAAGATGATACAAGCTGTGTACGTGTGATGCGAGAGATCACTTTGACCTAAGTGAATTTGACAATGGTGATGGTAGTTGTAAGAGCGGGTTACGCAAAGTTCGACACTGCTCATATGTATATAGCACAATGGTAGATGTCCGAGCCGTGTATATAGCGAACCAGAAGTTCCAACGACCAGTGAAGCTCGTAATTTATTTCTTAGTATAGCATATATGTTACTACAATATGTCTGGCTGCATCTTAGAGCTAGTGAATAGACAACTGAGGAAAATTCTCTTGACATAACGAAAGAAAAAAAGGGGGACGGGGCGGTGGTGTGCATATTTAGAAGTAGATGACGGTAAGCTTCTCTCTCGCTTAGTATTAAAATGTGCGGCAAATGGTAATCAGGTGTAGGTAAGTTCCATTTTATCGTCACAGTTCATAGAGTACGTACTCTCAATGCAGCACGGCAGCTACCACCGGAAAAACTCTCCCGACTACAAATGGGGAAGCACCAACCTAACGTCTGAGCGATTTTGTCTTTGGGTGAGAAATTAATGCCCAGAAGTTGATATTTTATTCGAGACTGTGTCCATCTCTAGGCACTTTACAATTCTCTCCAGGGCAGACTTCTTGGAGACACTCCAATCTTCAATCGTGGCGTCTACGCCACCTCGGGTGTATATGACTACCCGAGTTCTGTGTTTATTCGGAGCAACGGAGGGTGGCGGCAGGGAGGTGGGTACTCCCACATTCTTGCATCCTGTGCATCTCGCTACTGTAAATTCCAGATGCGGGGGCGGGAGTGTATCTCCCGCAGACACGGTTATGATGGTGGAAATTCCCTCGCCCGGTTGAGTCACGGGTGCAGCACTCGTGGCATACATACTTACGTTCTGCCGTGGATGATCATTTTCCTGCATCTGCTATACTGGATACGGTAGCACACGTGCAGGGTGCTTTTCGTTGTTTGTTCAAGAATATGGCTCTCGGATAAGCTCATCAGGATTAATGCAAACTTTTGGTGTAGTAGAGGGCTTTGCCAATGATCACGTAATTGCTTCTCATGCTAGCTGTCTGTCCTTTTCTCTCACTTAATCTTGTACGCACACAAGAGACATCAACGAGTTTCCACTATTACGCGACCATACGTGCCAATAAAAGCAATCCCAAATTTTCAACCCCTCACAAGGTTCCGGACGCCGAGGAATCCCAGGGTGCTGCTGCGCAACCAGTTCTGCCATCCGACTGTCCGTCCGGACTCCGGACGGGATTGATGCAGGTGCAATGCTGAATCAGCTCCTCGATAGGACCGTTGATATCAGAGATCAACAGTGAAATATGGCATCTGGAAGTTTGAATTCCGGAGATGGAACGTATACAGTGGCGGGGTTGGGGTGTGTTAAGGGGGATGAAGGAGGGTGGATGAGAGGGGAGAGAGTGGGTGTGAAGACTGTATTGAGTAGCGAGTAGGTAGAGAACATAGAAACCTCCTCCGCCACTTCTTTTTGTACTCAATGCGCAAGGTGGTAGTTCATCGATATCATCAGGACACGAGGCAGCGGGAAGTGACACCACCGCCGATATATCGAGATGGCAGTATGCTACAATTTATTGTTGTTTCTAGGAGCATTCGCATAACCAGAATATACTGGCTTCATGAGGTGCAAAGCATCTTGAAGTTCACCAGTCAATTTGTATCAGCGAGTGAGTAGCTGTGTTCCCACTAACACCCTGCTTAGCTGGTTCATGACAATGAAGTCGATGTGAGTGTGGGAAGCGTTGCTTTTGTTTAGGCTCGGATCTCCTTATTAATGGAATTCTCTAGCGCGCTGCAATTTGTAGTCGGAACTGGTCTCCAATTTGTTGCATTTAAGGGCCTGAGACATGTTACAGACCTGATAGAAGTTCACTGTTACCGAGGTGGATAGTAATGCACACAAGTCTCCTGTATATATCCCGAGCCTTTCGCCTTCTCTTCGTTCTGTACCATAGTCTACACACACTGTTCTCTCCATATGCGCAATAAGTACAGTTCTTAACAGACGGCCGAGTGATATGCCATGTCGCGCATTGGCATTAAGGATCTGTGACGAACAGCGAGATGTATAGCAGCTAGTGAATGCGGGTTCTAAAGATTAGTTTTTGCGTAGTAGCACGGAAAGAAAGAGGTAAAAATGCAAAACTTCGAGAGGTCACCGTAGAGTTTTGTAAGGAATTGAGATAGGCAATGAACTCTTTCTATTCGCAAAAAATATACACCTATCCCTATCATTGCTCTTTTATTGGGAAAAGTAGTGGTCTGGTTTTTCTACTTATCAAAGATGAGGAAGTCCCGGGGTCACCGAAATTCACCTACTGCTGCTATTTGATATTTAAATGGCCATTAGACTGAGTAATTTCAGCTTCAAATGTGGTGGAGCTCTCAAAGTAGATTTTGTTGTGGTGTAATACAAAAACAGTTTACTGTCCCATGTATTAAGCGACAGAAACTGTCCTGGTATTTCAACAGCTTCTAGGAGATTTCTTCCAAAACCTGATCTACAGCCTGCTAAGTATGTAGTGAAGTTTTGATAAGTTTTCTATGATCTATGGGGTGCTATCATCAAGAACTGGGCGTTCAACTTCTTGGTGGTACAAGTAAGGATCATTAAACCATTTCCTAATCATGAAGATACAGCACCGAACGGATAAGAAGCAGCACAACGCGAAGATTAGAAACTCGTTATCATAAATGTTAAAAACAAATGCGCCTTGGCTTCAGCCTCAATTTCAACTCCCAAATCATTACCAGTTCTGAACAACAAAACCCATTATTGCCAGAACTAGCGTGTCCAATATTTTCCTCGGGTGCGATACATTGAAAAGAATCATACAGTAAAAGGCAAACTAACACTAAACCTGTGGTACCAGTCCTATACCCATGGAAAACTTCGGAAGCATCAGTACTCTCACCAATTCTGGCATATGATTAGCGAAACTTACCTTAATGTGGCATTTCTTCAGCCTAATTTAGATACCACGCGCTCTGTTGTTTCTGGGCTCTGTCCTGCGGTTTCCACAGTATCAGATGAATTTGAGGCGTTGCTTCGGTAATTACTACCATCATGGCGATAGTTCTTCAGCTGTTTAAATTTAATCGGGCTTGGATCCAAACCACCAGCAATCCCCAACCTAGCATACCCGTCATCCACAAGAATCGGAACACCTAGCTTCCCCTCACCAATCGGTACTGTGTCCACAAATCCGTGCCTCCATCCTCCAAGCCCCAAGCCCTCATTCGCAAGTCGCTGCATCTGCAGAGGCCAATCCAACCGCCAAGCTAGCACACGAAGTGGCCACCTCTTCCACAGCAGGGCACCCACCCAATTTTCAGTGTAGCTTAGGCCAATCAGGAGTGCGCACATACTCAGTATCAACACGAGAGGCACGAGGCTGAGGGATGTATGTTGTGCCGAACGGTACTTGACAATCCTACAAAATTTCTTAGTCGGTACGATGGAATTTTGAAGGTTTGAGTAATCCAGATAATCTGGCTTCGAGGGAACTCCAAATATCGAAAGCTGCATCCCAGCCAAGCCAATTTCAAACAGGTGGGAAACCTCTATCTTCCATTGCTCACGTGCAAGGTTACCGGCTTGAATTTTGGCGAAGACGGTACGGGATGCTCTCAAGATTTCCCCGCCGCGCCCAGCGATGGCGCCGTGGATGGTTGGTAATCCATTAGCGATCAACCGAGATGCATACTCTGTCTGTATGCCTTTTTGGATACCGAGAACCTTTCTAGAGTCGGTTTGATCAAACCAAACTGAGCAGGAGTCGTCCGGGTAGCAAACTCGATGCTTATCAACACAAGCAGTAGCCGTGGCTTTCTGATCAGGCTCGTAGTAGGCGGCTTGTGGTCCTTGAAATATGCTCTTATTGTGGGACGCGAACATAACATCGTCAATTATATGTGTTGCAAAGACCCCACTCCCTCCCATGAAAAGCAGAGTCGTAAACCCGTCCTCATGTAACAGTGGCTCAATGAAGTACTTGTTAGGTGAGCCGGCGTAGATATCGAGGGTATAGCCGCGTTGTTCAGTCGGTGCAAAGAGGTTGAAGGCATGGGTTTCATTCCCGAGTGAGTCGGGTCGATGCCCATATTTGAATACCCCATAAGTCGTGTACTGCTCAGCGTCTGGATTACCAATTATCGTGGAATAATAACCGTCTTGACGTAGCAGCGAGCAGGTGGTCTTCCTCCGGAACGTCATCGGAAAGTTCACATTGATGCCGAGGTAATGTATATCCAGGTCGCCTGTGTCCATTTCAAACGCTGCATTGGTGCCCTCCAAACAGAGGTTTCCAAATGGGCAGCTGACATTATGGACTGGGTGCCAAGGAATCTCTCTGGAGGAGAGCATTTGGCAGCTTGAACTCGAGGATGTCGATTGTCCGTAACAATTTTGAGCGTAGCTGTCGGCAGCCCAGCTGCTGTTGAGATGGGCCTCGGCGCTCCACGCACCCCGCATGACTCTATCAGTCCCCGTTGGTATCCATATACCACATGTGCTACTATTCCCGATAACATGGTTATCTGATGCGCCTATGGCCCAGCCAGACCATATTCCAGCCAACAAGAAAAATCCGAAGTGCAGGATAGCCCCGATGAGGAAAGCAGTCGTCGTAGACTTTCGAATACTGTTTGTACTCCGCCATCTCCAAACATGGTCCCCCAGCCGCCAGATCATTCCGGCACTTGTGGTAGTCGTACGGAGGAGGATGTCTTGTTGTCTCTCGAAGACTTGTCGTGGTTGTTCATGATGGCGGAAATGATAAATGCAGAAGCATACCATCACCCAAACACGGTTGCCGGTGTAGGTAATCACAATTGCGAGAAAGGCGAGCCAGATAGCCGCTGACTGAGATTCAACGGTGTATCGTGGACCAAGAAACTTGCCGCGGTCGTAGTTGATCCATGTACCTGTAAAGACGTCCTCGGAGCCTGGCATTCTGATTGATAGGTACTACCAGCTTGTCAGTAATCATCTAAATGTCTGTATTGTTCGATTAGAGGGACTGACCTTGAAGTATTTCAGTAACGCTATTTGAAAGGATAATTATCAGAAATGCACTGGCCCAACTGGATGTATCAACTGCATTTGAGCTTCTTTTGAACCATGCCAGCAGTTTCTGAAAGTCAGGTCATGGATGAAAGTCTTAGTTATCCGCCCCCGGGGGTGGGGGGCGATGTTCATGCATCTCCTACGATATGCAAGATAGGAGGTTTGGAAAGTACCGTTCGCTTAAGGCGCCGTTCAGCCATTCTTCTGGCTGAATCCCCCAACCGGCTGGCCCCTGGACATTACAGAAACGAAAAGAATTTTGGGCTATAACTGTGTTACTAGTGGCTACTGCAACACACTTTCGAACTACAAAAAAAGAAAGGATGTGCCCAAAAAATTCCTAAAACATAGAATGTTGGTACGCCACGTGAGAAAGAAAACTGCATGGTATGAATTCCTTTTCTTCCTTTTCACTCAGCTCTAATATCAGCCCTAGAGGCTGGATATATGCCTGCTGTTTTACTAGACTTATCTAATTATCGTGACACGGACCCTTTCGACAACTTGTAGAGCCTCGGCAAGACTTTTCGTATTGGATAGAGGTATATTACAGTGGTAACAATACATATCTTAGTGGTCACGTGATATCGATGCTCATCAGTAAATGAGGCATTTCTTCACGAGCCAACACTCCAATCTCCCAGACACAAAGTAGCATGGCCTACTGAGACGCAAGTAGAGTGCGCCAACTCCGTTCTTTACACCAGCTTACCACTTTTTTTTCACCGCTTAGCTGCGTTTCCCAATCCCGGGCATAACACCAACATGTAAAACTGGAGGATAGCCAAAAGGGAGAAGCGCAGACTCAAGCTCGAAAAAGGAGTGGAAAAGTGATTGAAAAGGTTGGGGCTGGGGAACATACTCAAGTTGGTGCTTTTTTTTAGCCGCACGTGCGCACTTAGTTGTCAGGTACTTGATATGTCCCTCGCTTATCGTAGTGTGTAAATTGCTACCGCCGCTGTGTACTACCAACACCGTAGCAAGGGTCGTCCAAAAATAGCGTTCTTATCGATTCTCTTTATGATAATTCTTAAATCAAGTCCCAGGGATACTGCTTGTGCTCTCGTATACTGCTTGCACCGACGAGTAGTGGGAGATTTTGGTGTGCTATGGGACGGATATACGCTTACAGACTGAGGCTAAACAACATAGAAGGTCCCATCAATTGCGCCATTCGAATAAAATAACGCGGTCTTGTATTGTACACAGGGGTCTGGAAGGGCCGATTTAAGGGGAATGGTGCAAGGTCGCTGTTCCCTAATTGATGGTCCAACGCTGCGGACTTTAATCACTGCAGAAGAGGCCATCCTAGGTGGGATTGGACGAATTTTAAGCTCTATCATAATCCCAAGTTCACACTCTGAACTGCTGTGCCACCCAATACCCTACCCACTCGGCTGATACCAAGGTGCTGTCCGCCGTAATGAATTTTTTTCGGGGATCCAACGCACCAGATATCCTCATTTATGGAGCTCCGGGTTTCATTCCCAATGCTCAGGAAGTCGTAGCTGCAACAACTTGCTTGATAAACGAGCGAAAGTCGGCAATCTGGGGAATTGCAGCTCTATCGATTAATCTGGTGAGATTCTTCTTCAATGACTCTCAATCTTGCTTAGTAGTGAAGTTTTGTGGGTACCACCGTCAAACTACTCCGGAATAGCCTTACAGTAAAGTCCTGAATTGTGTGTATGAGGGCTGTACGCTTCATACACAGCACTAGTGAAATCCAAGTCGAAAACTTTCTTGTACAACGTCAAATCGTTGTGCTGGGAATTGGAGATAAAAACCACCCTGAGTCGTGTGAAACCATTTTGCTCTAGTCAAGGTCTCGCGATACTTGGTAATGTTTTCTTGTTGTGTTACTTTGGTGTAAGTTGTAACATAATCGACACAGGTACACAGCGGAACTTAGCGAAAAGGCAATCAACAGGAAAGAGCACATATTACCATGCATGAACTTAAAGGAGGGGTGGGTGCAATACTTAGTATCAAGGTGAGCAGGCAGTATCGTAGTATATACCCCGATGATAGTTTAGCACTAGGGTTGGGCTTAAAGGGAGCAGACCTTAGTTAATCCTTCTCTCGTTCCCAGGTTGGCTAGCCACGTGTTGGTAAACTCATACGCGGTTACCCTCTGGAATTAACCCTCCCCGTTACAAGTCCTTGTACCACACTCCAAATCCCGGATCCTGAACCATTTTCCTGATGGATTCTCGTTCGATTCCGATCATGAGCATGAGATCTACCTTTTCAGGTTAATCAGAGAGCGGTAGGCCACATTGCTGAGCATATTTTTACTACAGAAAATATACCTTGTACATGCTCTCCCGAGAGTATCTTCTGCTGCGGGCTTCTTTGGGGTGCTTTTCGGGTTGTGTTTCGGGGTTTTGGGAATCGGAAATTTTCGATTAGGGCTCGGGATTAATTATAAACTCAACCCCCCATTTTCGAGAAGGGTTTATTCCAGAGGTCGGTGGAATTTCTTTCGCTACCACACTGGGCACAAGCGAAAGTTAATCCTTCTCACCAACGCATCCTATTGATATATACTACATTAGCCGACGGAATATCCGGGGGGCAATCTTCGAGAATCCAGATTGAGCCCCAGACTTCTAATGAGTCAATGACGAGCCAGAGTCAGTGGGACAAGTTCTCCTAGCCCTAAATGACGCCTTAATAAACTCCGCAGCGTAGGCAAGCCACCTAAAATGTTTCACTTAGACCTGACAGGATATCACCTCTGTTGCACCCTAACTAATGTATTAGGGGGCGAATATTATAGGGTAAGAACAAATTGGTACCATGAAGCCGACAGTTGGAATTCATAAAAAAGCGTCATAGGTGCTTGGCATGCCACAGCTGACCGGCATGATCTGGAGTTATGGCCTAATGATAACAAGGTTCCACGACATCATACTGAAAAGCAAACATGAGCCACCCGCTGATCTCTAACAGGCGTGAATGATAGCTAAGAAGCAAAAAGCCATCAGATGCAGTAACTGCGTTTGCGTATCCAAAGACGGCGGCGAATGCTAGAGGTCAGCTGATATGCGGGGGGGGTCATGAGATAAATATGCCAGGAACAGAGTGTTCATTGGTTCTATTCGAGATGAAGCATCCGATCAAAGCCTTGGCACATAACTTTCATTGGACATCACTGTTTTTCCATTTTAATATTTGGAGTTACATGCATTTATATTCCATTCACTTGTACATGTAGATTCCTAGGCTATTCCCACGCTCATTTTCCTCCTAGGCCACGGCTCATATGCGCGTGAATTCAGCTAGTGGTATACGAAACCGTATCAGCCATCCCGAAGACAAAAACCTAACCTTAGTCTTTTGAACTTCGAGTCAATGGCTAATTCCGCAAAATATTCTCATGCTACGGAAGGGTAAAAGTAATACAGTCCCATTGCTAGTAGGTGCGAAATATAATACTGAGTTCCTCTAAGATTCGATTTTCCAGTATTCAATACCTTATTCTTCCCAACTTCCGTAGTTTTTCGCCCGCCCTGTTCCAGACACTGGGGATAGAATTGACTATGTTGTAGCTATAATCCTATTTTGGATGCCGTTAGAAGCAGAAGTTTTGACCACGAGAATTCAGCTGGCCTTTGGTTACCGGTTGTGGTCTGCTCTGCTTTTAGCAGGTGGCACCACAATCATCAGGATAACAGCGTCTAGATCTATCTTCGACCTTGAACATGTCGAGTTGAATTTTCAAGCCTTGCGTCGGTGGAGATAATCCTGCTCTCTGTTAACACAAGCAGACATCCCTGTATATACAGGTTTTGTTGGGGTTATCGTTTATTTGTGGCTTTCGGTAGGCTCACTGGAAGAAAATCTCCATGCTCTGTTGGATTTAATCTCTGCTTCGATATGGTGAGCGTCACGTTCTGGTATGCGAATTTGACGCTGTTGACGTCGCCAGAGCATTCCGCCGAATATGTTTGACCCGCCTAATACGCTGCGAACCGCTCTCCAACAGCGGCGGCAAACTATTGCGCGTAGTTGGTGTTTGCTATTCTTAGAATAATTCGCGCCTGTTCGATGTTTCCTCGGTTCTGATCGTTTTCAGCATTGATACCGCATTTACAAGAGATTTAGTCAGACCGCCTTTAGTAACGTTGCAAGGTCTATCATCAGAAGTTAGCAGCTGGTCTTGTTGGCGTCGATAATTGTGAATTCGCCCCCACGCCAGCTTTTCAGTGGGTTTCGTATCATTACAGCGCAGGCAAACACCGAATCGATGTTCCAATCGTACCTTCTTAACAAGTCAAACAGCTAGTAACCGCGGCCGGCGTGGGAGTCGTATAAAGTGATCAGCGTACCTATTGCCGACGATTACACGGCGACGCCATCGTCGGTGCATACATATGCGTCCGGGCTGACGATGTTAATACCACGCATCAGACTCAGCCCTTTTTATGCTGGTGATCGTCCATCCAAAACTCGCATAACACGTCGTAGCGTTATCGAGCGTCCACGCTGAACGGCGGTCTGCCTTCGAAACCCGACGGTGTAAGAGGTTTGACAAAAGGAAAGTTGCCACCAGATCCGATAGAGGGAGTATATTTAACAACGTGGGCTACAACAGTCGGAGTGAAGCCGAGTCCGTAGCTACCTACTCCCCAGAAATGGCGAAACCGATGGCTATTCTGAAGTAGCAACTGAGAGAATTCCTTCAATTGCCGCTGCGGATGGCATTACCGCGAGAAGGGAGGTAATGGACTCGCATATGTATTTTGCTCAGCCATCAGCTTCGAGTGAGTCAATGTGATGCATGACTTACCTGATAATGCGGAACTTTTCTTGTGGTTTTATGATCCATCCGATATATTAACTCTGACTTGAAAAAACTGTGAGTGCGTTGTGCTTCAGGGACTATGACTTGAAAGCGAGTTGCATGACGCTAGTCTCGGAGTGCCCACCAAGGTTCTGAGATTAGAAGGACGCTATTTGAATAATGACCTGATTGAGATAAGTCTAGCGAGATACACTACCGAAGCTTCTATACAAGCACGATCGCCTCACAACGCACCTTCTCTCTAAAAGTAGCTATCTCCTAGAACATACAGTATTTTTTCAAAACCATCATTACACCATAACATTAGCCCAGTCGGAGTTCGGCCTCCTTCGCTGCAACATAAGCGAAGTTATTGTCATGATAATTAAGCAAACCAGTCGCCTGCCACCATAAAAGTCATATTGCGAGGTGACATTTCGGTTGTGATAACTGGCTTCTGAATGCATGAAATCTCGAACATGTGTCTCAGCCGTATAATGTGCGCATCTGCAGCCACATCCATCACAGGTGATATACTAACAGTATCACACTACAACATCATTCCCAAGAGGCTATGATACTATGCGGATAAGCAAAAGAGTGTGAATTTAGTCGCCCTAGGTATCAAAAAGTTTAACTGAAGATTTGGTGTTGCATAAATGCATCCAAACGTAGATACCCTGATTGTGTGCGTGACTGCTGTCGACAGCTAGTCATAGCTTCTCACACGAGTATGTACACGGATCGAAGGCTAGCTCTCTTCTTGCTGAATACAATCAGCTATCTTCCTCTCAAATCAACATATGGGGGCCGCCATCGTCCGAATGACAAGCCATGATCCTAAGTTCCAAATCAAAACCAGAAGCGAACCTGACCAATACCAGTGTTCGCAAAATTCCGTCCCGTCCGGGCAAGATCTTGCCCTGTCCAGGACTACGATTTCCGTCCTGGAGGTTTTTAGACTGCAGGACTGTAGGTGCCGGCGGTCATCCGAGTGATGGACACATGACGCGAATAATGCAGTCGTAACGGAGTGATGATATCCATTATGCCTCTCAACCGTGTCTAGGGTACATCATTTGCACCATAAAATATCTAGTCGATCATCCACTGATTGGAGAGCCCGCATCACTGTGTCTTGATCAAAATCACTGCATAAACTACAGGTAAATCAGTAACCCCAGGCCTAAGTGCCACCTCTAGTTGCCCTGATTGGGACCTAGTCTTGCAATATCTTGCCCGAAACTAGAAACGACACGGGGACCTGAAAAACTGGCGGGCGGACGGTCTATTGCGACCCCTGACCGGTACAGATTCATTCCAATATTTGTATGCTGGAGAGCAATGATCTCGACAGCAAGCGTTATCGGCATATACCAACATCGGGAGCGTATTCTCTTGACGATGATGACATATCTACCTATGACTCTTATATACACACCAGCAGCTCTACCCAATCCATGATGTCAGGCTTCTATCTCCTCAGGCGCCGACCATCCGACCGCGATATCACTTTAGAGCTGTCTCGCTGCATCCAGATTCTATCAAGCAGTGTCGCTACTTTGAACCCAAATTTCATCATTGAATTTCATAAAGAGAGATTAAATCTTGCCAATATAGTCATTCGTGTAAGCTCTGGTATTCTTGGTACAGCATCTTGTCAAAGCAGCAGTCAGCTTGTGATTACCCAATATCACAAATGACTGCGAGCTCCTATCCCGAACTAGTAACTTTCGGCAGTCTATCACATCGTTGATATGTGTTCTTGTCAACCTTTCGTCCCCTTGTTCCTAGACCACCTCATCAGAAACTAAGCGTCGTGTATTGGATTCGATGACAGGTGGAGCAATATCTTCAGTTATTTCAAGTGGAGAGCTAGGCGAAGCTGGTGTAGCGAGATGGTCTTCTGTTGCCTCGTATGTTTCGGTATGACAGGGAGATGTTATCAGGGAAGCGATGGTAACTGCGGATGATGCGAAAGTAACCTTTGGAGAGGCGAGAAGATACGGTTCTGGCCCTCGGTGTACGGAATCGCTTAATAATGGCTAAGAATTACCAGTTTTCGGAGGGGACCGCATCATAAAGGAAGTACTGAAGGTTTGTTCGGAATTTGGCAGCCAGCGTGGGAGATTACCAGAGAAACGAGCGCTCGAGCGCGCAAGTTGCCCCGCCGCGAAGTAAAATAAAGTATGGTACGCGAGAACGGAAGGGCATGCCGTGTGTGGACCTGTTGGGAGCAACCAACAAAGAAAGTTAAAGATGCTGATTGTCTATCGTACAAAGAGAGAATAAGATAGACATAAATAAGAAAGATATCATACCTAGAGCGAAGTACCAATCAGGCCCGAAGCCCGAGGTTCCTGGAAATTAGGTGCCGTATCATACCAAGCCATGGCTAAGTTTAGTGCCCGCCTTAGTCCCGACGGCCTGCAGGCTAAAGCCCAGGGCTAATCTAATATCCGCCTTAGTTCCGAAAGCCTTCAAGCTAAATCCCTAGTCCACAAACTGTGTCTGACTCAGAAACTAGCGGCTAGAGATGTGCACGGGGCGGCCCGCAGATCGGATCTTGGTGTGAACCTTATTCTGACCACCTTGTCTTCTCCGCGTTATCAGCCTGAAACTAGGAAACATGCCCGATTTGAGCAGGGGTTTTATTCGTCTTAGAAGTCTCAACTCAGAATGGAATCAACCGGCAAATGGGCAGCGCATTCTATCGGCAATGTATCCTGTACGTAAGCCGGGTCTATCCATAATACAGCCCCAGTATGTACTCGCTGCAGAAGATATGTATCGGAAAATACAAGTAATGGGACATACTTAAACTGGTCGGAGAATACTCCATCATTACCAAGCTAGATTTAAAATCCAGCCAATACCCAATTTTTGGTACTAATCCCGATCCATCGAAGGATTATATTGACTCGGATGACCTACAAGGGGTTTCTGATGCACTTCTTGCGGAGCTATGATTGCTATTTCACCAAATTTCGAACCGGCCGGAAACTCCCACCACAAACAGCCAACAGTCCGATACCACACCCAAAAGTACAATGCTGAATAGGATTATGACAGGGAGGCGCATTGACTTGGCGGTTAATCGTGTCGCGATGCAGGGTATTATCCAATAGGATGAAACCAAGTACGCACTTTGCCGCTCTAGTGTGCAGCGCTTTCGTGATACTTCTGTGTCTGGTGGGTTCTTATAGACCATCAACCCATCATTTCTTTTGACTTCTGGACAACTTTATTCTATCCATCACCTATCCTACCACCGACACCTGGCTTCCACTTAGTTTCCAGATCGCTGTCAAGCATATCAGACATCCATTCACAACCGACTCCCTCGGCAACTGGCGCCCAGCCAGTCTCCGACAGGAATTCTGACTCCGACCCGGATACCGACTCCGACTCCGACTGGAAATCAAACTCTCAATCTGCTTCGGAATCGGGCTCGGAGTTCTTCCACAGCCTACCTCACTAAAACCCCCCAGACTTCATCGATTTCTTTCTCCAACCCACCTCGGTCCGACCAACCCCATATATCTCCTCATCCTCACTGCCGCCAAATAAGTTGCTTCGATATCCGCAAATTCCTACGCTGCATCACCTCTCTTAACTTCCACCGCGCTCTCTGGAACACCCTAAAACGCAATGAATTGAATATCTTGTCCACCAGTCTCGGTAACTTTCTGTTGTGCAACCCGCTGGCCATGGTGGAATTTGGAACTGCGGGTCCTATCGCTGGTGCGTTTGTCAGCATGTGTTACTGCAGGGGGCTAATTATGTGGTGCGGCAGGATCTTGAGCGGCGGGCTGGTAGTCATCGATTTGCCTTGTCGCAGCGGGGAGCAGATTTGCTATGTTGCAGCGTATTGGAATGACTTGAGGACCGTCCGCATTGCCAGTGGCAGGTACCGTTGTTACCAGTATTTCGTGTGTTAACATTGCTTTGGATGCTGTGGGGGGAAAAGTCAAAGGATGATGGAAGAGGTTCCGTATGCAAGGCCAGGATGAGGAGGAAGATAATCACGACCATGTGGATTAGTTTATGGACAGTAACTATAGACTTGAATTGAGGCTCGGAGATGACTGGTGCGTGCGGCACTGGATATTTGCATGAGGTGAAATTTTATAGAGAGTGTGGAACATGGACATGCCGTAAAAGATATCGCTGGGTTATTGTCAAAGAGGTGGAGGGAGATCTGCTTTATGATCCGCCGCTCGTTTTTCACGCTATAGAACTCAAGAAACTCTCCACTAGACCCACAGTACTAGAATTTAGTAGGGTGTAGTCTTATTAAATCAGAGTACAAAATTTCATGGAGCAATGTTTGAGTCTCTGGAATATCCGACATTCCCTGCACTTGGCCATTATTCCAATCTGAAACGTTCGTCTGACGTTTGGAAAGAGAGCCAACGTATCTCGGGAAGTCGGCCTACACACGTCTCGCTCACGGGATAATATAGCTGGTACCATTCATCCATTCAAGAGCCGAGGATTACAGCGTTTAAGATTAAGACAATCTACGCGTGAGAGTACTCGAGTAACAGAATCGAGTCATGACATGTCACCCGGTCCTGATTACGAGTGATACATTGTGCAGCATCCAACCTCAACCTCGCCGGAGACGGTTTGTAACCTGGATTTTCATCTGCGACCCCATTTCTTACAAGCCAGAGTCTCATGTAACTGCAAGAAAGCCTGTGACATGCGGCGCTGCAGATGCTTTAAAAATGATTCCAAATGTTCTGTCTACTGCCACAAATCAGTTGAGCACAATTTTGGCAACTTAAAACTACTCTCAGAGCGAACTGAGACTTCTCTCCTCCCACGAGAATCATTGCAAGATGCAGACTCAGATAGTTCTGACGGCAACATTGGTAATGAAAATCCATCCACCGCTGAATCTCCCAGGTTGGCATCCACTGCCAGTGCAATATCGAGTTTACGTAGTAGCACCTTTCGTCTGACTAGAAGCTCAACTCGTCTATATACTTCTGCTGAGTAGAAAGATCAGGGTGAATAGATTAGAGTAGAAGTATCACTTCGGCAGGACTTAGGATAGATGTATGCTGGAACTTGGAGGGCGGTCAATTGTAAACTTTTGAAGTCTGTTGTATGTATATAAAGAAAAGAAGTACTAGTAGTAAGGTTGCAAACGCTTGCCAGTTTGCGAGTGAGACTGTAAATGTCGCGAACTGTAAGGGTCGCCGATGGTACTGAACACATGCACACTTATCTAGTTGAGAGGCATTACTCCGTATCCTCAGGCAAACCATATCCTCATTCAAGCCGTATCGTCATACAAGGCCATAACGGAGGCTGATACAGACGGTTCAAGTATATATGCAATCCGCAACCTAGCCGGGCTATGACTTCAGAAGCCCGCGCTCAGGGCGGCAAACCGGGCCTACTCTGAAAGCCTCACTGCCAGCTTCAAAATGGTGAAGCCGGCCAGTGATCCTAAGCGGCCCGGCCTCAATTTGAAAGGCCTACACCGCAAAAAGCCTAGCGGCCTGCAGGCCCGGTCCGTTGCGAACATTGAATCTACGTTGGAGAACATGATTGAATATCTGGAGGATGAGGCGGGGTGGAAATTGCTTTCTAATTCGACAACAGACATCACATACTCTGCACTTATGGCAATACCTCAACACATCTAGCACCAGGATTACTGGTTTCCAGATGGAGTTGACATATTGGACGTTGAGTTGTCCAATTCTAGAACTTTGGCCGAACCGCTCGATGGTCAGCGTGTTAGTTGATGGTGTTGAATTCGGTGGGTTTCGGGGTGCGTGGAGAAGTTATTTTCGTTACGAAAGCTCGTGGTATCCAGAATTGCGTTGTGTTTGCTCGAGATTTCTAGGTGGATACTACTGTCTAGGTTATAGGGGACTCAATTATATGTTTGGCTAGTCTTTGGAGTAACGGTAACGCTGGATATGCATGTGTTTGCGAGTGAAACCTCACCTCCGAGATTTGATTTCAAACAGGGACAGGAGCTTCTATTCCTCGTCCCAGGCCTAAGTACTCACCCCTCTACAAGAACAACCATCGTTCTCTCCAACCACAAGAAATCTATACCGGCCAAGGCTCAACAGGTTTATCCACCCTTAATAGTTGACTAGTCGATAGATTTCTAATCATGACATAGTACTCGGTTTACCCAAGAGAGCTCGTGTTGCATAGAGTATATCCATGGAACAAAGAAACTCCTGTTTGTGTGCGTGACTGCTTTCTACAGCTCTTCATATCGTCTCACATGAGAGCCAAGACTAGCTGTCTACTCAATACAATCATCTTCATCTCAAAGTAACAGTTCGTGAGTTGCAAAGTAAACAATGTTTTGCCAACGGAAAACATCGCTAGTAGTGAGTGAAAGAGTGAAAGCGACACAGCCTCCCTGGACATGTCAGTCTGCTGTTGCTACCTTGGCCATTGCCAGCGACCCCAAAAGTTCGTCCCGGGTGGGTGGGGGTGTGGACTATGACTTTCCGGGCAGGGATTTCTCGGACTTTGGGGACACCGCGACCGGGCACGCACATAAGCCGAGTGATGAGTCTATGATTCGAGTGATGGCTTGGTAATTTGGCGACAGGCCGTCTGTCGCGTGATAGAGCTCATCAAGTCGAACCTGTACATCCGAGGCTATTAGGAAACATGTGGATCATTGCACGGATCGCCGAGACCTGGAAGGAGACAGGTAACACGAAGCCTACCACACACATGCACCCTATAGAGCTCGTGCTTTACCGGGGCTAGTAAAAATGAATTATATTATGTATATACTGATAAAAATATATAGTAACATCGACAACCGATACCTAGAACAGCTAGTATAAAAACTAATGTCCGAGCGGGCCGTAGATCAAGCCCCGATATTGCATCGAAGCTTATTTTGACCACCACTTGTCGCTGGCAGCATAACTTTTACCCTCAACTCGCTGTAAGATAAGGTGGAGAAAAGAGATTTTCATAAGATTCGCAGGTGTAGAGTGACTGGATGGATAAGACTAGATGTATGAGATAGGATAACGGTTGGAGACTAGCTCTTTTAGTCAAGCGGCTAGGCAAACATAATGAGAACATAAACAAATTCACTTATACCCAGACCAGCTGTTCCCACTTCTAGGTATAAGAGTATAGGGGATATTTGTTGGCAGAGTAAAAGCTACCATACTTACATCTAGTAGTACCTTATTTGGCAGGCACAGGTTTTAGTTAACCGCAAGTGAACTTCTATCGTAAAACCTCAACTTGGGATTTCCCCATCTTTCGTATCTTCGATAGATATATAGATCTAACAGCTTTGGAATGTTCCCATTATATGATGAAACGCCTCCACCGGGTATCGTCGGCGGCTGCATGCACCACCCCAGGAATGCGCTTTAGTAGCGCCAGTCGTGGTGCCGATCTTGCATCGCTCAACGAATAAAGCTTGCAAAGCTTGAAATATGTTGTACATTTTCCGTTGTTCCTCGCATAGTTTATGGTATGTATTATTAGTAGCCGTCGTCGATAAGATGAGAATGAGTACACATTATGGCGACATAGGTATATTCAACCTTACCCCTTCAGCTTCACGAATATGAGCTTCTACTGCCATATTGTATCAATAATTCAGAGTTCCCAATCCGCGACCGTTGTGTCAAAGAGTGTACAGGATTTCATTGAGCTGAACATATGTCATACATCATTGAAGACAAAGGAAAACTAACTAAAGCGAGTGTGATCATAAGGAACTACAAAATAAACAGAAGAGAGACAGAGAGATACTAGTTAAGCAAGTAGCTATAGGCTGACCATAAACACACAAAAGCGTCAGTCACAATCTATCAGAGAGACCGGATGAATGTACAAATAACAACAAAAAAAGTGATGGGTGCAAAGTGATAAACAATGGGGTATATCTCAAAAGTGTGTTTCTCCAAGTACCAGCAATGATTTTCGTACCACTTTTCTGTGTGACCTTGTACTTCCTCAAATTTAACATTAACTTTGCTGCGTTTATAGCATTTTACGGGAATGGTAAGTACCGACAGACATCGCAATGCTGATGGCATTTGTACCCAAATGGGCGTTGGCAACGTTGATGCCAGAATGGACCTGAGATGGTTGTGTTCGAGTCCCAGAGTAGCGGCTGAGGGGCACCTATCGGGGATTCACTGACACTTCTCATTGCCGGGCCGAATTCCGGGTCGATGTCGGTGCCGGACGTGCTACCTTGTGGCGTTTTGTATTTGTATTCGGCGCCGGAACTGGCGATAATGTCGGATGGATAAGCCAACGAAGCCGGGGGGCTAGTACCAGTTGAATGATTCGTGGTCGGGGGAGCCAGAGTCGGAAATAGGATTCCTTTGGAATAAACTCCTTCAAAACTCCCGGGATACGGGTAATTGAGCCCGTCTAAGTCAATGTTAGCATATATCTAAAATTCTAATAGTATCCAATGGGTATTACTAGAGTCGTTCGATGGCTTAGTCGGCAGATGAGTCAAAAACTCATAAAAACCCTCTCCTTTGTAATGCCGAATTTCTTGGTACGTACCCATTTGGACAAGTTCTTGCCGGTGTTTAGTCAAAAGGTGGGACCTGAACATCTCAGGTTAGCTTAGATACTGTACCGTGAGGTAGATTACCCACTTTAGGTTTCCAGCCTTAGAGAAAGCTTTGGCTGTCCGGTTGAATGTTTGGTTCCTATCACACTTGGGGATTTGACAATAAATACCGCCATAGTCTCTGCCAGTATTGCTGTTGGTGCCTCCAATTTGCGGGGATGGGCTTCCCGGGATTTTTTTGTTATATTCGTTGCGATTGCCGCTGACGCGTCCAATGTGATTGAAGGATATTTTGCCGGTATGCTCTGATCCTCCAGCATATTTCGTTTTTCGTGTGTATGGTTCTTCAACAGCTGTGATAGTTTCGATTATGTGGGTTCGTCGCTGAGAGATCGGTAGGGGTGTGTGCGCATTCCAACTCCTACTCGGATCATGTTGGTGCGCTTGTACTTCGATGGTAGGTAGCGCGTATAGAGGATTCGGTAAATAGTACTGCATGTCGGGACGAGGGCTGAGGCGCGGGGATTTGGTAGCGGCCTGCAAGCCGCCACCGCACGAAGGTTTGGTTTGAATTTGCGGTGTTGTAGATGTTGGTTGTTAGTTTCGGTCGCCGTAGATTCAGAGCGAGGAAGACGTCATTAGTGTGAGGAAGACGTTGATGGGATGAAAGGCAAGAAAGAAGGAGCGTTGGAACCAGTGCTAGGAGCAACTCTTTTAGAGTAGAATTCGTCGCCCTCAAAGTCATTGAAGCTAAATTACTTTTGTGCGCTTGAAATGACATCGCTTGCAGCATGCATGCAGGTAAAACCCTGTTGCATATCGGCAACCAATCGACAGTTAGAACGTATACCCTCAACCGTAGCAAAACAGAGCAAGAGCGGGGCTTTTATCCTGCCGAAATCCACGTCATCGTGGTCTTAGCAGAACAGGGGTATTTTACGCATTGGTTTATGTGGATCGGAGGCTCCTACATTAAATTAGTGCTGTCCTAAAACCAGACGTCGACGAAGGGATACACCCCAATGTTCGACAGGCGTTACAACTGATGATACAAGGATTTAGAATGTGGGAAGGAGAGGGGAACACGGCCACGCAGTGCTACGGTTTAGGGGATAGAGCTCTGAGAAAACGGTACAAGTACGAGTCCCAGAACGATTCGTTATAGGGTTCATATGGTATAGTTAGGAATATTATCTTAAGGCTGACCATATGAATTGTGTAGATGCTCATTGATTACGGCTTGTCATCTGCCTATTTGCATATCAGACAACGAAGAAAGCATACGCTGAACCTTTGACTATACAAGTCTGAATGTGTATTACTGTTAAGAGATAGCAGTACTGAGTCCTACATAGGTTATATCCGCCTGCGTCCTAAAGTGCGTTAGCAGTATTCACTCGTAGTTACTATAAGCATAAATACTATAACCACGAACGTTGTAAACTATAGCGAGGGCTCCTTATTTCAATGATGTCCTAAGTTAGAATATTCCGCACAATCAACACACTAGGAAGAGACACTCCTGATTCCCGATTCCCAGTCCTTTATGCATGGAACATTCGACTAGTTCTTCCAGGATTTAGCTCTCCCTTGAAGCCAGGGGCAACTGGATAGTTAAGTCTGGCCAATCAGAAGGTTGAGTTTCAGTACACCCACCAGAAAACAAGCCCCCGTCAAGAAAAAAGCAAACACACAAGTAGGTATCCCGCGGAGCAAGATTTTCATGATTAGTAAACTCGAACCCAGCGCCATCCGTCCAGAAAGTTTATAATTTTTGTGCTTGTTAGCTTACACGAAAACGGTATCTGCGATAATACCGACACTTTCAAGGATAAGGAAGTGCCATTGCCAGTTTACACGTCACTGGCAACGACGTTCTCAACCTCATGTGCATGCCCAGGAAAATAGAAAGACTGAAACCTCAAGAAAACTGTGTCGGTGCACTAGCCATGGTAACTCCCGTCATCTGCGCTCGTGTTCTAGCGGGACATATTTTTCCCCCGTATCTCGCGGTCGCTAGAAATTGAGAGGTCACAAGTGCGTCAGAGAGTACTAGAGCTTCTACTTGCGATACACAAGAAAGCCAGCAGTACCAAGAGCAACGCAAGCATGATCTCGATGATTGCTTTTATTTGGTCTCATTTGATGGGTTATTGAGAACGTTGAGGCTTTCGATATCGAAACTGACCGCAAAAAAGACTCCAAAGCGGGGCAATTGGCTCAACTTAAGGCAAATCACTAACTCTGCATCTAGGGTGCAGTGGGACGCACCGCATTATGCAAACCATCTTTTCTGCCCGCTAGCTAGCTAGCGCGTTCCGATTGCGCAGGGTTCATGCATTGAACCAATCTCACATATGGTGGTTGGGTTAATCAAATGAGAGACCCACTGTCTTGCTTGGAGTTGCGAGTTCATCTCGTACGTATGAGTTGGAATATTTCTGAGGTATTATATAACGCAAGCAGACTTGTCGAGTAGGGCGCATATAGCGTATGAGGTTAGACTTGCTATACGATACGCTGGTCCACGCCACCCGAAGGTACATCAAGGATTGTGTACGGAAGGGTACCGATAACTTGAGTGGGCGCAGTCACCAACTGGAACAGGTAAATTTCTGCCAACCAAAAAACTACTCCCGGAATGTGTAAATTTTTTGTGATACGAAAGCTATTCCAGGATTAATGGAGTTTCGCAAATCAAACGAGAACCCATGATATCATCGATTATACACCATTTTCTATAGCCCGTTCTACCGCCGGTCTTACACTAACCTCCTGTAAGTAGAAGAGGTATAATTTACACGAAAATTCTTCATGCGGTGGATGCAGAAACGCCGTCATATGATTTCCGGGTGATTAAGAGATTCCTGGATACTTCAGAGGCGTTCGAAGCCAAATTACTATACGGTAGTGGAGCTTGAGAGGCTTCTACGTAAGATACCGCCATGGATCTTTGCATAGTTGTGACCAGGACGAGGCAGATCCAAAAATACGGCTACACGTGTATACTTGCATACATTTATATCCAGTGTGGCGATAACAGGATTGAACCTTAGTATTACAAAGTTTCTCCGTATCCAGCCTTGTACATAGAGGTCCTGCCCCAAATTTGCCCGCCAAGTAGCGCTAACCATGAGCAAAGCGGGGTAGGAAGTTACATTAGCCGTCGGTGAAGTGGGGCGTCGGTCGCCAGCTGGCGATCACATGAATATTCTTCGGTGAAGTGCTTGTTCTTGTAGATTGCCAACTGGATCAATAACGTAGCCCCCGAACAACTTCACTATGTTATTATAAAGTGGCACTAACTTCCATCTTAGGCACTTTGCTTCTAGCCGTACAAACTCCATCTTGACCATCTGCCCCCCTTCAAATTGACTCCAATTCAGTGATTTACGGAGTTCATAATTCTCAAGGTTATTCGATCCAGAACCAATCCTAAAATGGGAATATTATAATAAAATATTGTCGGGATCTCCCATAGCGGGAGCTTCGCGTATACTACTTTCGCGGGACGATAATTATTTTCTAGATAGAGAGTAATTACGTACGGTTGAACGCAAAGCTGAATATCATTGAAGGAGCGCATCCGTGTCTGGTTTATGCTTCGCTTGTCCCGGCAAAATGTGAAATAGAAATACATATTAAATAACGCACCTTTTACAAGACCTCATTCGAGTCAAAAAAAAACCTAGCAATTTGAGTCCTGACCTTGCTAGATTCACTACCAACATTAATTATCAAGAAATGTAATCGATGAAACTTACATCAAAAGCTAATCAAACTTTCAGCCATCGCTGCTCTTGTAGCCTTATATCAAGCCAAGTTTTGCAGGTTGCTTTTTTAGTATTAAATTTTTGGAACATGTTTGTCCAGTGCTCCGGCCCGATCTGAGGCTAATCTTAAAACGTAAAAAAAGTTGTTCGACTTTCCTCAGTTGGCAACAGTCACACACGGTTGAAGTTCGGCCGTGCTCAGAATCTCAATCTATCACTCGCAAACGACCAAAATCAAAATCTATTATAACATACTACGCATGGATCCACCAAATGAGGAATGCTCCAAACCAAACAGTACAAAGTATTTGCGTGTGAACAATCAGGATGTTGGACTAGGATGAATGTTACGATTTTTCGCCCTATGTCTAAATATTTAGTAGCGAACCTAACCTCCAATAGCAAGCACAGAGAGTATTTCACCCCCGACTTCTGAAGAACATAATTCAGAAGTTCAGTCTCTCTCGAGGTTAGTCTTTGCTACGAGAACGTAGGGTTGGCAATAAGTGATTATACCTCGGACCTGTCAATTAGGTCAGAGCATAACGAAGCCCGTAGTCGCCAGTTCAAACCAATATCAGACGATGCCAAGAAACGTTAGTGGCCTTCTTAGCGGCCGCTTTAGTGCAAAGCTTATCTAGACCGCAATCTCTAGCTAGTAGCACAAACCTACTATACCCTTAAAACCCGGGAAAGAACGCTAAATCACTACATTGAAGGATTTCTTCCGAGCGGTAGGGTGTGTGTCATAGGGACCAACAGTATACACCCTTATACCGTGTAAGTCATATCAATATAGCATTGCAGTCCTGGCCTCGGTGAGTTCACTATAGCTCGCAGTACATAACAGTTTCAATGTACAGAACCTCGACAGCGAACATAACTTCTCATACGACTTGAATTCCATTCTAGCATCTTCAGTTGCGCCATGGTTCGAGACACGTGGCACACTGATATTTGGCCTTCCGAGTAAATAGGAATACGGGAGGTGTAACTCCTATAGTATTCTCCGAACTCCCCTTTGGCAGCAAAGTAGCTTCGTCATGAAAGGTTTGAACTGCTTGTGGTTTCTGTACATGGAGTCGTGGGAACGGATCATACCCGACATAGGATGGATCTATCAGGTTAGGGCCTAGGGTTACGATGTCATCTGCAAGATTAACTCTAAGGGCGAAATAAAATAACCAAATATAGTTTTCGAGGTGAGAATAATATATCTGGTTAGTATTTAAGTATATACTCCACTATTGGGCTAGTTACGGTGTCAAAGTCGGAGTCAATCCCCCCAGTTCCATGAACGAGACCACAATTGGACCGTATGGCAACAAAAACTACCTTCAGCTATCATAATAGCAAGAGACATGCAATTTTTTATTGAGCTGATCAATCGATATATCTCATACATCGTTAAGACATAACACTAAACCTGGGGCAGCATTAGCAACAAACAGAACAGAGTGAGATACCATGCAATTAATGAAAAATGAAAATGCTATTCAAAGTCTTTGCGACAGAAAGAATAAATGAGTAAACACCTGGAAAAACAACTGCAAGTGAGAATTCGTTCACAGCCCCGAAAAACCAAACAAACTCCAAAAATTCCGTACCACCCTCCCAATTAAGACTCCATTTTGTTTTGCTCGTGATACTATCTCAAGAATTGGGATCGTAAACACATTTTGCAACAATTCACCTTAGACAACCCCAGACAGTTGTATCAGTCTGATTAAGTTAGCTTCTATAGAATCCCCATATAATGTCTCCGCATAAGCCCAAGATTACCCCCTCTTTAGGTGAAAGCAGCGAAAGTATTGTTGTGATAATGCATACTAATAGTAGGATATGGCAGGAAGGAGAGGTCTGAATAGGTAATAAATGTTGCTTCTGCGGAAGCGCCCGAGTTGTACGAATATTGCTGGTGCGGAATCTACGTAGGTCGTATGTCTACGTCACTTCCTCAACCGCAAGACTCAAAATCCCATCTCGAGAGGCACTACCGTTGGATCGTATGGTAACAAAGGGCAATCATTTAATCGGCATTCATAATGGCCAAGGGAATCAGTGATTCATTGTATTGATCATAACTCAGATAGTGAAGATAAAGGAAACCAAAACCTAATATGGTACTGCAAACAAACAGAAGACTGAGATGTTGCCCAAATCAATGAAAAATGAAAACGCCATTCAAACGCTGTGCATACAAGACGTGGATGAATAAACACCATAACAAAGCAGTCAGTCGAGATAAGATGAAAGAGATACGCCCGAAAAACAATGTTTCCTCACAGGTCCGACATGTGCTCCAGCAATTCCATAGTACCATTTCTTGTCTTCCTCCAGTTAAACCCCACCTTTAGTGCACCTATAACGCTATTGCTGCGGGGACTCGGATTGCAAACACTTCTCACAATAGCATCCCACTCCCGGTGATCGCAGGCAACCATAAAGGGTTCCAAATGAGTTAGATTGTTGAGGCGGAAAGCCCGGAGTAGCCTCAGAAGTGTCAGTGTTGACCGGATGTTGCTGGTTCTGAGGAACGGCGGGATTTGCCCGTGGTTGTTGACTGTGGGAAGCTGTTGATTCTATCACAGTATTAGAGTAGCGTTAGTATGTATCCAAGACAGTGCATAGAGTAGGTACAATTGTTATTATTTACCTGGGGCATCGGTAGGAGCATTCTTTAATTCATACAACAACATGAGACCCAAAAGAACCGCACAAAAACCCTCCCCCCTATGATCCTGAACTTCTTGAAGTATTCCCATTCGGTCAAGTTCCTCCCTATGCATGTTTAAAACATGGTATCTAGCATTACAAATCTAGTTAACTTATATAATGCGCTGGGAGGTAGATAACTTACCTCAGGTTAGAGGGTTTTGGGAAAGGCTCAGCCGCCGAGCTGAAAGCATTGTTCCTTTCGCAATCGTCGATAAGGCAAAAGATACCGCCATCGCCTAATAAGTCGGAGAAGGTTGTTTCAAACGCAACAATCGATCCGACCACGCTCCCGTGTCGCGCATCGATCTGCGCTTGAGTTTCCGAAGTCCACTCACTATCCGGACGATCGAGGTACTCTTGCACTCCAGCGTGACCGGTAAACCAATAGGAAGACATGTCGGGATGGGAGCCGAGATGCGGATATTCGGTAGCGGCCTAGGGCCGCCGCCGCACGAAGGCTTATGGGAAATGGGTACCAGGCTGTGGACTCGATTGTCGTGAATCTAAGCGAAGAGGGTGGTAAGAAAGGCAGAGAAGAAATGAACATTTTGAATCAGGCGGTGGGTGGTAGCGATGCTTAAAGGTGGAATCTCAGTCGCAAAAATGGATTCGTTTTGGGGGTGTGGTGCTATCACGCTAGCAGTGACATCTTGCTAGCGGCATGCAGGCACAAACCCTGTCGTGAATCAACGCCAATCGTGAGCCAGATCGCTTAGCGAAGCCGGGTACCACCAGACACCGATCAGAATTTGTCAAAAGAATTCCCGGTAAGGGAGATATTGGATATTGGTGCGTAGTGTCTAGATGAGCTATACCCACCCGCCACCCGGGATGAGTTGACAGCATGCACTTGTACGGCTATAAGAACAACCATCGTCGCAAGCCTTTTATTTCTTATAATTAGCGTTTAAATCGGGGAATGTGAGGATGAAATATTCTCAATCACCGTGTACATCGTTGGAAGGATACGAGAAATCAGAACGCCTATTCTCGGTTCCTATACAATTTGCATCGATCAATCTAATCTACACGCTATTTCGAACTTTCATGCACCCCATTTTTTCTCAGTTGGCGGAGATCCCCCGCGCAACATCTCACGGAACGACTCGGAGTCTGGTTATCAGCGGCGGAAGCGGCACCTATTGGAAGGCAAGTACATCCGGTCTTGAGTCCCGAGGCCACCTCTAACAGATACCGTTTGTGCTTGGCATTGATATTGAATCGAACGGGTTAGTTGCGTATACTATATAAGGAGTTTGACATCACCTGCCGGAGAAAATCAGACGAATCAGTTGTTTGTAGTACAGCCCATGTTGTCATACACTTTTCGCGACACGTACCAGGATAAATAATTAACCGTTTTTGCTAGAGGTGCCTTCTCCCACTGGAGTGGAGAAGTTGGCTGCTTCAGACAAAGGTGGTGGTGGCGGATACTACTGAAAGACACCAATAGATACGGAAACGCAGTGGCCAGGTTACACGCCAGCAGCCATGGCCGTTCGTTTTTCAGGAAATAGAGAGTACTTCCAAGAAAGCTACATCTCGGCGCTATCCCGGCCTTCTATCATACTATGCATACCATTGTAGGAAGCCTGGAGAAACTCCGATTGATTAAAGAACTAATAATATCTTTGTCGCAGAGTCGTACTGATTAAGTTCCCAAGTCCCTAGAAAGCTGGACATCAGAATCTCGATCGATCAGCCACCCCAATAGGGTGGGAAATCACATGGAGGAAAGTGAAACTCCACGCGCCTGCAACTACCAAAATGAGCTCCGGGAGGGAGCTAAAGGACAATGAAAAATACATCTAGCGATCCAGAAAATATCAAGTTTCAGTATGATCTATCGACGGGCTCTAGCTCTTGGCAGACAACACTTGATTGGCCAGATTTAAACCGTTTGGAAGCCTTGATCTTCAGCAATGTTTCGCCTCCAGATAAGGTCAGCCCTAAATAACTGCCACGTTTACTTTTATTGTCAGGTCTGCTTTCCGACAGGGAGATCACAACCGCTGTGTCTATTTGAAGGGTTACTTAAAAAATACTCTTGGATGTGCGGGACACCCGCTGTATGGGATGCAGTATTACACGCTAGCAGGCTAGCGCAACGCATTTCGTGCAGGGTGTTCGTCTTTTTTCCACACACCTTCTTTCCCCAGATAGGAGATGCATCCGTTCGCAAATGAGATATTTCTCACTCTGACTAGACATACCTGCTATGTTGCGTGGCCTGACTTGCGCGCGTAAATATCGATTGTATCGCTTCGGAGGAGTCAAGCGTTCTCGAGTGGGCGTATGTGACCAGTGTACGAGATCTGAGACTGCACTCCTCCTCGGCTAAAATTGCACACGGGTACGCTAACCAATGAACCTCGATGCCACGTGGAGGATCATGAGTTGGGAATGGTCGCTACCAGATCGAGTAAATTTCTGCCACTCGGATCGAAAATGCGACACACCACTAGCCCAAATCAGCTTCGGAGGCTGGTCTCCGACAGGTAATGCTGACCCCCAACTCTGGTGTCGGCGAGCGAACACGATCGCGCTGTTGTACTCAGATAAGAGACGACGAACTCGGGAGTGATTGGTGTGAGGTTTGAACGCAGTTAACCCGCGCAAACAGTTTTCTGTGCACCGCCCATAGAATTAGGGAGTGAGTGCTCTGAAATGGGTCCCAAATCTTCTTTTTAAAGCTATCTCTTGCACTCCTGATTTTTTATCCTCCATATCCAGGTACCACAGTTACTGCTCAGACTGCTGTTAACTAACAAGAAAGTCCTCACAGGACGCGAAAATCCATCATAGATATTTTACTGGATTAATTTAGAGAATACCCCGCAGCTTTGGATGCCAACTGGCTTCGTCGCAAATGCACGTTCAAGCAGCGCTAGGGCAGCCATGGCTCATCGGTAAATGATACCGGAGTAAAGAAAAAAATACAGCTAGCAGTAGCGTCAGTTAGTTAGTCACAATGTGTTACATGGTGGCACCAACTGCCGTCATGGGCAATGTGCTTTGGGTGATACAAGCACGGCATTCCGTATGGAGGGTTATTCAAACACCGATATCACCGACATTGTACACCCTTCCAGTCGTGAATTTATGTTGCTGCTCAGCCCATTGGTGAGGAAATGACTTTCCGGATAGCCGGTAAGTCGTATCTTTAAGGAAGGCAAAAGCGGATATCGTCCGCGGAGGGCATCCGTTGCAGTATACTATACAGGCCATTACCCGCGTCGCGGGACGATATGTGCTTTTACTGGTTGTATAAAAATGCATTCGCTTATGATCCCAATGCATGGGCTCGGGCAAAATCACCAACATTTGAACCCTAAACTTCCGGGATCCCCCTCCCTCACCACACACACCCCAATCTGAGGCCAACTACAAACTGCAGAACCTAAATAGATAGGTTACTGATGGGTTGTCTTCTTGTCTCGATTGTAACGTAGGGCTGTCGAATATAATTAATGATTGTATTGGGTTGGGCCGGGAATCTCAACTTATCACTCACGACGTGGAGAACTAACAGAAATTCAAAATCTACTGCAACAAGAGCGACCGACGAACGGCTGTTGAAGAACGACTCAATTTACATTCAACGAGCGCTCAATGGTGAATTCGGAAAAGGCCTAAGTCAAAACCATACTTACTACGGACACGTAGATGGGCATGAGTGATACCAACGCAAGCTGGAGGGAATGATGAAAGAACCGATAATACGGGGTTAAATTAATATGCAACAGTGGGAGGAGCTGAGAAGAGGGAGGATCCTTCTGTAGTGATCTGCTTTAGCTCCTAGTAACAGCAGGAGGGAGACTAGAAGAAAGTGTTGCAAGTTCATCATCAACACCGTCGATTTTCCATTGCACCCACGCACCGCAGATACAGGAGATCTCGGTGGAAACGGCCAAAAATTGTCTTAAAATTTTCAAGGAGAAAAAGTGAATGCCTCCGAAACTTTATCATTAAAATCTAACATCCCGCTGTTTTACAAAACCCAACAAATTGAAATATCACAATAGTTGCACAGAGCCCTGCATGTGAAGTTACTCAGTGAGGTTTAATGCCGCGCAACTCATATACTGCATGAAATATCATTCGCACTTGAGTGATTTTTAGATTATCATTCACGCTGGAGCGCGATTTACGCGCTATATATAATGGCATAGCTCTGATGATATTGCCACTACTGCCAGATTTAAGCCACCATAACCAACATCGCGGGATTGTGGTACGAATTAAACAATATTTAAATTACACTTACACGTACACCACATCATGTATTTTACACTCCATATCTCACACCACGGCAGTTTAGCTCACACCGCGCTACACCATAACCGTGTACACTAGGGCAAATAGTCTTGGTTGGATATTACAGAGAGGGATGTTCCGGAGGGCTCTAATACGTAACAGCAACTCACCCGCCAAATCTTTTACGCTATCGATATCGAGTCGGATGTGGTGATGTGTCCTTAAAAACTACAAATTCTCCAGTAAATTTAGCCGGCCACTTAAACCACAGCGCAGTGTCACTTTGGACTCTGTTCACGCAAGAAACAGGTTGTTTTCTCGTACCACATTCTGTGGTAGTGAAACTTGTCGTGCCGTGATATCACTGCCCATCACTCGACCTCGAGGTCCATCGCTACTGTTACTTTGGATGCTTTGGTGACTTCTTGATTGACCGATATCTCGAGGGCTCAAGGCCCATATATATACAGGCTCCCATATCCATATCCATATCCGTTTGCATATGCGTTTGCGCTATCATGAGCCGCTCTCCTTGATCCTGATACAACCATGCATATCCTCATACGAAACACCAACTTCTCACGAGCCTGCAAACGGAGCTGAGACTCACGATGCAGGTACAAGCTACAGATTTCCTAATTGCAAGATACCTTCAGGTCGTTCTATACATAGGTCGTCGATGAAATCATCGTTGGTCGTGCCTCACGTCATGGTGTCAACTATCGAATATCCGAGTGGCAAGTGGCGAGCACCAACATACCCCCGAAGATATAAATCGACGTTCTCTGTATATATGCCGAGTCTTTTCCTTCTCTCTCCCATCTGTATCGTAGTCTATGCTCGCAGTTCTCTCCATTTTGCAACATTAACCGTTACCACTAACTACGCCCCCTACCTAACATCTACTTTCATTGATGGCTCTACGTATCATACATTACTAAAGACAAAGAAACCAAGTCTTGGCGTGGTGTGTGGTGTGTGGTGTTGCCGATGTAGAATCAACATAGGCTTGTAGGGGGGGTTCGGGGAAAGCAAATACTTTAATAATATAGAAATGAAAACGGTACGCAAAAGTAGTATAGTGAGCTTGATTAATTGAATGAATGGATTAACCATAAAGAGGATCAGAGGGTGAAGGTGAGATAAAGAAGGGAATCATATTACAGAATGTTCCTGCACAAGTCTCAATGATATACCCGCCCTTCCCATCGCGCCTTGTCGCTCTTGCAACCAACGCCAGGCCCGCTGTGTTCCGAAATATCTCACGGGAATGGCAATTGCCGACACACATCACAATTGCACATTCTGCCCATTGGACGTTGGCAACGTAGGGACCAGAAATGATTTGTGTCGGTTACGGTCGAGACCCAAATTGGGGCTTGGAGGGACTCTGGTCGGGATTCCTGCGGGGCATACAAGTTACCTTCAGGAGGAGCATTGATAATATCATGCTGAGACGTCCCACAGATACTACCCCAAAGCCCATACGGCATTGCACTATCACTCGAATATGGTGGATAGAAAGTAAAGTCCGAAGAGGTAGCTGCCGCGCTAGTAGAGGTTGAAGAGCCTGGACTGTATGGGTGTTGCTGGTTCCAGTAGGCGGAGAGGCATACCTGCCGTAGAGGGTCGTAGAAATTTGAGGATATTGGTGTAGCGGTTGTATCGCATGGCGAGCCTATTGTACCATGAGCCACATCGCAGACTAGCACCTGCCTTACTATACCGCCGGTAGTAGGAGGTAATACCTTCCGCGCTGAAATCTGATATTTCGGAGGCAGTATCCAAGTACGGCAGATGATCTTGTGACATTCCGTCTTCAGCATCAGACCTAGCCATAAATGGAGATTGGTAAGACAAAATCGCGGATGCGTGATACCGGTCAAGGTTGTCATAATCGTATGGACCGGAGGTAATAGTGGTTGGGCCCTGGATTATGTGTCGTGATTGGCCGGAAGCCGAATTGCCCTGGAATATTTCTTCAACACCCCCAAAATTCGTGCATACATCTGGTATATTGTTCTGTAACAAACCTCCGTCTTGGCCAATCTTGGTTGGTATCTGGGATGGCTCCGGGCGACTTTGTATAGCGTGAGTGCTCCAGCGGAAGTCCACGGGACCGGAAGTGGGCGTTGATCTGTGAACGGATGCACTGAGAGAGCCGGCAGTCTCCGCAGAACGATTGGCAACGTACATCTCGCCGCCGCCGCGCATGTCTTGATTTTTGTTAGCATGTACCCACTAAGACGGAGCATCGAGTACGTTTCAACCATTTAAACCTGTGTCATCGATATCGGCGGCATTTGATAGATTCCACATCAACCTTTCCAAAAACTTGCAAAAGCCCTCCCCTCTGTGATGCTGAATATCGCGATGTACGCCCATATGGACAAGTTCTCCTTCGTGTTGAGTCAAAAGATGGTATCTGGATAACACATGCTTGATTAGCTTACATTTTACACTGAAAGTTAGACCACATACTTCAGATTGAAGGCTTTGGTGAAAGATTTTGCTGTTGAGTTGAATGCCAAACTCCTTTGACAGCCGCCGATTGGGCAAAAGATATCATGGTGGCCTCGACAATGGTTGGCACGTTCAAATAGCAGTAATTCAGGGTGCTTCGGATGCCCATCAAAGGTGTGGTTTGTTTGACTAATATAGAGCTTAGGGTGGTCAGGAGGGCCGGGGCCAGGGTTCCGAGTCTGGTGACTGGAGTAGGGTTTCCTAACACCGGCAATGGATTTGGTTTTGTAGCTGCGTCGCACATCGAAGGATGGATCATTTTCCAACGAACAGATATTATTCGGAGCTTGCTGTAGGTCCTGTAATTGAATGCCATTGATAGGTGGAATGTTTGGAGGGCTTAACGGGAGACTAAGCTTATCGGAACGGGTGCCACGCATGTCGTAATTTAAGTACATAATTTTAGCTACGGTGCGGAAGCTTGTCTAGAGATATGCGGTGTTGTAAAATATTGGGTTGTCACTGAGCTAAAGGAGGTTGAGAGGCGTCGTAGCATAAATCCGAGTAGACCAAAAATTGTGGAAGGTAGAACAGGAGAACGGAGAAATTTCGAACTAGAAGCTGGGTGGGCATCTTTAAATGTTTAAAATGGAACTCTGAGAAGCATTTTATTCCCCTACAGCATGTGGAGGGTATATCAAATCTAGCGCTAGCAATAATTACGAGGGAGGGTGGCGGGCGGCGGCGCGGATTAGGTACACCGCTTTGCCGCCCGTGGTAACTGCCGGACCATCCCTAACACGCAAAAATAAGCTGACGATGTGGGGGGTGATTGTCGATATTGTGTAAAACTTTGAAAGCCAGGTCGCCAGTTCCAAGATAAAGATTTGGAATATGTCATTCTTTGCGATTTCGATAGTGTAGGTAACTCAAGCATCAGTCTGTCATTGGGGATGAGTTGGCAGCATATATGGAGATCGGGGAGGGGGTGTGCTCGGTACGGTGGGCGCGCATGATCACAGTCTTCTGACTCTTCTCGCTGCTGCTAACTATCTGGGACAAGCGTACGCAGATGCGGAGGCATTGGTCGCCGCTGGCGGGAAAGGAAGGGTGAGAAACGAATATCACTGGACGATAAGTATACACGGTCAAGGTCAGCTGCCGCCTCGGGCTGATAGAACAAGGTGCGGAAGCGGACGCGGTGGGCGGAAGACGAACTTCATTGGAGGATAAACCGGGGCCGGCAGATGTGACTGACTAGTTTAAAAATGCGGAGTGAGCGGAAGCGGACGCGGTGGGCGGAAGACGAACTTTATTGGAGGATAAGCCGGAGCTAGCAGATGTGACTGGCGAGTTTAAAAATGCGGAGTGAGCGGAAGCGGAAGGAAGTAGTTATTTCAAGAGACGGTGCCCGGGGGATGAATAGTACTGGAGGATAAGCACGGCCAGCGTCAGCTCGTGTAACGGTTAGCTGAACAAGGTGGGTGCGGAAGCGGAAGCGGAGACGGAGACGGAAGGCCAAACATGAATTGATTTATCTTACTGGATGATAAGCGCGGCTACGGTCAGTTGGCTCAAGAAAGCGGAAGTGAATGAAGTCAGTTTCCTTGGACAATAGGTGGCGGAGTAGCGGACGCTACAGGAGGCTGTATAAATTCTGCAAAAAATGCCTTGAGTTGGCAAACCACGGAACTCAATAGTTGAGCTTCCTTGTTTCCTGTTTCCGGTATCTCAAAGAGCGTAAGGGGGTGGCGTAACTAGTGTCAGCTTTCCCAGTCGTGGGGGAAGACTCGTTCCAACAGAGCCACGTTTCAAACGATTTCTTTCTCTACACCCCTGCAGCCCGCCAGCAAGTGTTACCGAAACAACAAGAAAATATCTAGTAGCCCACTTCTGTGAGCAAACAACCATTTGCTACTAGTTTACAAGAAGAATGAGAGCCATTTGACCGCCCCTTATATCCACAACCACCACAATGTATCCGTTTTAGCCGTTGTCAATTCTCAGGATCTACGTGTTTTAGTTGCATCCTAGGTTTAGATGCACAGAAACTAAAGGGTCCTGGTAGTTTTGATATTTAGTAATGTCGAGGGTGCGATGGCCAAATGCTTTAGATGAGATTTTGTGGTGGGATTTTTCAATACCTTGGGAAACCTCAATAAATCTCAGTGGGCGTGGCTTTCTGATGCGTGGCATCCAAAGCATCGCGCTCGGTGCAGTATTCCCCAACGATGACTGCTACTAGCTGTCTGTTTTACTTGGGAGTGAGGGTAAAAGATCGTGCGTACACGTCCTAGTACGTAGAGTACAGTTTTAAGTGTATAATCCACTAATATAAGTATACCCGAGAACGTATACGTACAGAATGTAGAGCCCTCGAAAAGTTCCAGCCATTCCTGGTCTTCAGTCACCAGAGGTGGTGATAACTGATCTAATGTAGCGGTAAATGGATAGCTGTACAATGCAGCAGCCATAAGGCTACAAAACTAAATAATTAGCATAAGAGTGTATCGAGTTAGTAAAAGCCTTCATCCTTTACTACAATTTCCGCTGTCCCACTTGGTGCCACAACAATCCCATTGAGAAGTCTCAATTAATCGGTGCCTGTAGATTGGGATTTGATGTGTTGTTCGGAAAAACTGTTATACTGTTCGGTGGGTATCGTTGTCGCAAATTTCTAACCTGAATGCAACGCGTTGAATAGGCTTTATGTACTAGAATTTACCATACTACCACAATACGAGAAATAGTCTCCAAGAATCAAGAATAAAGTGGAACTGACTCGACTACATCCAGGTCCTCTTCAGCTTATGAGCCGTAGCTTACGCCTTGTTCAACGCCTCGCTAAACTGCACTAACCCCACGTACTTGACTAGAAGCACGTAAGAACCGGAAGGGTTCTCCGGTATCAGTTCATCCAGCCAATCCAGTGATTTGTTCGCTAATTTTCGCGTTTTCGTATCATGCGTGTTTCGCATTGGTTGCACAAATCGGAGACTGCGATCCATCTAGGACAGGGATTGGGGTGTTTCGACTGCGTCGTCGCTGGTATGCTTGTTTAAGAAACACCAGCCGCGAGCAAAGTCATTGGCATGTTGAAAAGAGGCACAAGGCTAGGGTATTCCGATAACATGGTACATAACTAATCGATTGGCGATATCACATAGAGTACGTAACATCGCGGTATTGTGATATTAATACCATCTACTTAAGACCAACATATGCGTACACTAGATCTTTCTATAGTCCGATCTCAGCCAAGCCTCTGTCCGATCATCGATTTGTTGATTTCTCATTTTAATGATCGAAGATGTGGGGTTAGCGTCCGTAGTCTCAAATTATCACTCGACACCACCAATATCAAAAATATTACGAATGTAAAGCGGATTAAGTCTATTCTACTATCTAAGGGAGAGGCTCTGTCTTCATATACATGAAGGCCTGGAACTCCATGCAAGTCTATGGAAGCTCACGATTGCAAATGCCAGTGGCGGTGGTGAGTGAAAACTCGTGGATTAGTCTACGACTGTGAGTCCGTAGCCTGTGAGTCAATTCGGCGATCTCAGTATCGCCGACTTCCTTTCAGATCATATAGTAACAAAAAATCATGTGTATTTAATCCGAAATGATCCAAAAGAACATGACTACCCTATATCCTCCTGTACTGCAGTAAAATATCGAAAGTGTTCGAGAGCGATGGCTGTCCCTTAGATGAAAATCCGTGGCTGCTACAAAAACTCAGCCTCGATAACTAGAGAACCGTTAGGTGAGGAGAAATGTCAGCTGTGGAAAGTGGGGACGGATCTGGATTGTGTTGTATTTCTTAGTTGTTAAGATAAAGCGCTTGTTGCTATACATCTTAGCAGGACATTGTGCTTACCACTCACACCTGAAATGTCGTCAATCTAAGAAAAGATGGCTCCCGGTAGGATACTAAAATGTCACGAATGAAGAAATTGACCGCTAGTATGTGATGCATCCTAACACAGTCTGCATGTGGCAGCGCGAACCCTACCCGTAAATCTCCTAGAGATATCGTCTTTCCGTGGCTATACTTACGCACTGCCAAGTAACGCAGGGGGGCAGAAAGAAATGGACGAAATAACAAACTCACTGAAGGTTAAAAGTCAAAGAGGATAAAGATTAAATCACTTGAACTAAATTCTAAGGCATCTCCAGCGTGTTAGTCTAACGATTCACAAGGTGGTTAGGTAGCACCGTATAATTTTGATGTATCGCATCCCGGTTTCCGGTAGCGCAATTGACTGTTAGATCTACAGCTACCATTCGTCTAACTCTTAGTTGCGCTGTCCCGCTCTGCAGGTACGATCGCCCAGGCGAATAGGAGCTGCTGGATACGGCTTGCATGGAGCTTCAAAAATGCCGGATACCGTTAGATCGCACCTGTACTCCAGTGTCGCAAGACGCCAGATCCGTTGCTTATATTAACCACTTCCGATGTAACTTCAGGGCGAATAAGTGGCCGCTTCTCATTCCCAATTTGTCTAGCCACGTGCTCGCAGTTGGCGGGATTTATTTCGCCACTACACTGGGCACGACAGAAAGTGGCCGCCGTCGGAGATACATACATTTTCCGCCTGCGGGGATACAAATAATCTGGATGCAGTCATCATTTATTCGTTTTAGTGCATGTTGGACTACGTCATTAGCAAGGATGCATAGCGGGATTCAGCCACTTATATGTTTTGAATGCCAGAAGGATTGCAATCGGAGACTGCTGTTCGACATTTAAAAAATCCTCTCTAGATTACCTCTTTGGGTGCTAATATACCTAAAAGGGAGATTTAATTCCTATATGAAGTAACGAATGTGATGCAATGTCACCGGAGCTTCTGAACAGAGTTCGCGACCGCATATTTGGCAACCAAAGATCTAATACCAAATCGTGCTTGATATATCCCCCAGTGAAGTAAAGAAGTCGTATAGCCGATAGTTTTCAATTCCAGACCGACTATTATGAATCACACCAGTCCTCCTCCGTGCTCGTTAATAATCTTGGCATAAAACTGAACCCAATTGACTGATTGAAACCAATATATCAAACCCCCAGTAATGTAGTGACCAGGAACAGCCGATGTGGTATTTTGAACAGCTGCCCACAGTAGTGAGAATCACAATACTTGATGCAGAAACAATGTATCAGGTCATAACGTCATGATATAGCAATCGTAAGACATACATAAAAACTGGAAAGTCCTAGTATATGATATTCCAGAACGAAAGAAAGAAAGAAAAATGGGCATTTGAAGAGCAACCTGACTTCTGGCAAACATAAAATGCGCCTCCAAAGCTGTAAGATGGATAACTACAATCTCGGACAATTTTAGTGAGCAGATATGAGATAAATAAAGAAATCTATGTGAAAAGTGTTTTCTTTCACACGCTTGAACCGAGTCCCAATAATTCGCCAACCCCATCCCATGTCATTTTATACCCTTTCGAAGTAGTCCGCCAGACCAACCCTCTTGTCATCCCGCCAATCTCAATTTTATTTATCCTAATATTAGTACTCTCGTAATACCATAACTAAGAGCAACATAATAGGCAGTTGCGGTTCATTCCAAACTGTCTCAAGCAGGAAGGGCAGGAATGATTTGGGCCAGTGCTGGTAGAATTTACCACATAATTTCTGGTTATCCGGCGGGGTTCTCGTTGCCAATATAATTGCCCTCTAAGCAGCTCACTGATAGGTTCATTAATTGTATTCTGGGTGTCACGCAAGGTGCCACTGGACATAGCGGGATTAATATCCTGATAGCCGTGCTGATGCGGGTCAATAGGTGGTTGCGGTGGGTGACAGGAGAAATTCGGGGGAGCAATTAGTCCATTTCCACCAGCAAATGCCCGTCGGGTTCGTGGGTAATATTGGTTGTGAGGATAAGAATGGGGCAAGGATGATGTCGTGATTGTCTCATTCCGGGCAACGAGTCGGTCTATGACAGTGTCAACCCCATTCTGTATATATACCTCTGGCGGTAGGGAAAGTAACCTTCCACGCCCACCATCATCGTTTCCGAGTCAGGCCACGCTGCAGCGACGCTCGTAATCATGTCAGGTTGTGGCAATCCATTACCAATCTCTGTAGTGGTAGTGATAGAAGTGTTGGATGAGTAGGACAAATCTGCTGGTGCTATACCTCGGTCATGAACGTCATTATTGTGTGATCAGGAGGCAGGAGACCGATGATACGAACTCTGGACAGACAAGTCTGACATCCGATTGTCCTGAAATAATTGGTCTGAAAACGCGGGTGTAATCCTGTGCAATAGCCTTTCACCTTGACCGGCCGTGGTTTGCGTTTGAGATACCTGGTATCTGTGTTCGCTGACATGGCTTCCTCCCGCATCAACAATACCGCGCCCTGGTGATACTTGGTAATTGACAAGGTTGGATACGACTTTCGACGGTGTTGCAGGCCCTATAATAGTGTTAACGATGTTTGTTTGCGAGTTTTTGCGCATTTTCAGGTCAATGTAAACATGTACTGAGGGTGGTAGATGGGATACGCCGCAATTTTTATTACCTGTATCATGGACAGAAGAAGCATCATGGATCGGACTCGATGGCAAAACACGGGCCAATAACTCACTCAATTCACTGGCCTTGGATTTCCGAAGGTATTCATATAGACCTCTGACGACAAGTTCTTCTTTGTGGATTGATGTGGTTACAAGATGGGATCTATGTTATCGAATTAGCTCTTGCGGTTGTCTGAGAGTAGATGGCTTACCGTAGGCTGCGGGTGTCGGGGAATCTCTGGAGCGTCGAGTCTCTGGAAACACAACGAAATGGGCAAACGACAGTGCGGTCGTGTCCATTAGGCATGTTAACGTTGTACGACTGGTGTGGTTACGGCCAGCCGCCAACGCACGGAGACTTGTCAATAAATTTCCGAGTTGTGAAAAAAAAAAAGAAAAGGACTGGGTTGCGAAATTGACGTTCGTCGTAGATGTGCAAAACGAATGTTGGTAGAATGGAAGGCACAGTTGAAGAAGAAACATTTTCAAACGCAATGCTGGATGGCACTTAAGATTTTAATAGCGGTATCTTGAAGCCCAAATCAAATTTCATTCCAGAAATACGTTGCTGGTAGTGATGTTGATTTTTCACACTAGCAATGATCATAGTTTTTCTTCTTTGCTAGCGGCAGTGGAGAATATTCATTAAAAAAGCCAACCACGTACACTGTAAACCACCACCACCGACTCCCGCCAGTCATAAGGTCGCACAAAGAGCCTCTAACTTTAGAAGACATGTGGTGATGTAGTAAATCATTTGCCTGGATCTGTGGGTGCCTGGCATTAGCGCTATTAAAGAAGCATGCCGTAATCGTGCATATGATTAGCTGAGTTATACTTTACTCCTCCTTAAAAATGTTACCTCACCAAACAGCCGTTTGCACGACAAAGCAACCACAAAGCACAACACATATTAACTCACGCCCGTCCGCCCTACCCAGATACCTAGTCGGCACCACATCATGTGCGTGTTCCATCATAACTGGCACTAATGATTGTCAGTTCAGATGTTAAGATGCTCGTGTTTCATCCTTACACTTCGGGAAGGTGTGCTAGTCGCGTCGCATCCGCAGCATGCATCAAACCTGTTTGCAGAGATCAGCGGAGACAACGCAGCATTGACGGTGTCACATACACGTGGGAACTCAATCACCGACCTGAGTAGTGCAATTGTGAATTTAGCTTCTGTGCTATAGTAAAGTTTAATTCTAGAGCTCTATGCATACACGTTCGAGGTTTCGTCAAGAGTAACTGTAGAGAAAATGTATAGAATAACTATTTGGCGACATAGTATATCTGCTTAGCACAGCTACGGGGCCACCTACGGATATTCGAGCACCGGTGGTAACGGCTACCTAGTCAACCATCACGACCTGACCCTTTAATAATGGACCTCGAAGGGGCTGGAGACATCTGCGAAGCTATGGCTAGCTCTTAAGTGTCATCTCTTCGAACACTGTCGCCACAACAAATCTCAAATCTAATGTGTGATCAACGCTATTTTCAGCCTTGCCAAGGCTTTTGCCCTCACCCCCATAGCGAACACTGACTTCTCGTTCTCATGTAGACGGAAGGCCTAGGGGGGCTAATAATGCTAACTAGGCAGGGATCGGTCTAAACCGGTATAGTTTTTGATGTAGTTTAGTTCAGTCTGATTTTCTTGCTGGACTGGACTGAATTGGTCTACCCCTTGGATCGGACTAGTACTGCAAAAATCGTGTTACGGATCAATTCAGACCAGACCGGACCTGATCCAGCCCAGTACAGTCTGGCCTCCCCGTTGGACCGGGCCGTTAGTATAATTGAGGATGGCCACGTAGCGCAACCGAGATTTAGGGCGAACAACCATCCCCGCCGAACCTACGCGAGGGATTATCTCGCCTCTGCATGTGTATATTTGGCTAGCGGCTTTGCACGGGATAATGTTGCACGCCGTAGAGTAAGCGCATCGTTCTTTGGACGAACATTTCAAAACTCAAGCTCAGAATGTGCCAGTCTGACAAATCAACAGGTCTGATGCACTATAGGCATCAGAAGTGGCGGCAATTTGTGGAGTGGAGTGAGCTAGAGGAAACGTGGAGGATCCAAAGCCCACAGTACACAGCTAGGTAGGGTGTTTAGCCATCTGGCATAAGAAGGCCTAGGCTTAGTGGCAACATATCCGGCGCTCCCCAGACCTGAATACTAGTAGTGCAAACTCTTCAGGTCACAGGTTTTGTCCACGGGTTTCCGTAAGAACGGATCCAGCAGATCCGAAATTAATCCTCAACTAGCTCTTATACCAGTGCTACCCTACATCACATCATGATTACTATTTTCCACCCAGAGGAGTACCTACACCACGTCCCGGAATTTGAGCTTCGGCCTTACAATATTTTCTTTGCTATGGGACATGATATTGCTGGTTATTCTTGGGCAGGCTTTGAGATAAGTTTTGGAGCAGAGGTTTTAACTGTTATGAAACATTCTCATTACTACTTACACTAGAAAGGCTTGTAAATGCTTGCTGGTGATAAGTGATGATGGGGTATTACCTGTTAAATACATCGAAACAGCCGATGACAGCAGCTTATCCGGTTGAGAGGCTCACAATGCATGCAATTCGATACCTCAGCTTATTCGGGTCAAGTGCCTCTATTGCACCTCATCCGTAGTGATGGCAGTTTGGGATTGTGCAGGAAGTCCCTAACTAGCATACGTCTCCCCCGACCTTGGACGCAGACTGGAACCCACAGTTCTTCCATGGAAGGGGATTAGCTAGGTTGCGGCCATGAATACCATAATCTTAGTTGGACGTTCTGAGAAGCTGACTCGGGGATAGTGTCGAGTCGAGATGAGAATGGCGGAAGGATTCGAGAGCCGTAGCTAGGATTAATCAAACATCCGCCACCAAGCTGTGAAATACACATCTTATCGATACTAGCTCGCATAGCATGGAACTAATAACAACGGATTGTCGTGGTGGTGGTGGTGGATATGATATATGCCTATCATATTAGGTATTACTCGGAATCATCAAACTTTGAGTAAAAGACTGATGTAATTTAGCAGCAGGTTTAAATATAGCGGGCAGCGATGATGAAGATGGAAGGATGGTGGAGGGATGGGGGTGGGTGAGACGAAGGGAAGTGGGGAAGAACGATGAACGTGGAACTGCGTCCTGTTTGGTGATTGGTACATCAAGTACTGTATATGTAAATCTTCTTGAACGCCCTTACACCTCAATTGCTACATCGACCATCACACGTTCTTAATATAGTGAGTTGATAGTCCTACATTGGTGGACCCTAGTCATGGCTGGATTTGAGATGTCTCACCTCGTTGGCCATCTCAATAAGAGAGGTCCTGTTTGCGGTCTCGGGAGCTTTCAGAAATAATATAATATATTGTATGAAAGGAGTGGACGGAGGGTACGAACCCGTGGAGATGGCCACGGTGGTGCAGAAGCACGGCCTTTGTCACCTGGATGTTGACAATCCAGTGTAGGGGTTGTGAGTCCAGTTGTTGAGGGTGATGAACGGTGAATTTAGACTGCAAAAGTAGGACACGAAATTTCCATCCACCAACTACTTCGTTACCTTGATCATACACAATCACTCGTGTCAGTTTGGCACGAGTTTGTTACGAATGTGAAGCGGACTAAGTCTATTCTACTATCTAAGGAGAAGCTCTGTCTTTATATACATGAGAGCCTGGAACACCATGGAAGTCCATGGAAGCTCATGATTGTAAATACCGGTGGCGGTGGCGGTGGCGAGTGAAAATTCGTGGATGAGTCTACGACTGTGAGTCCGTAGCCTGTGAATCAATTCGGCGATCTTAGTATAGGCGACTTCCTTAGAGATCATATAGTAATAGAGTTTGTTACTTTGGATGCTAGAATGACTTGTTGATTGACTGATCTATCTCGAGGGTAGAAGGCGCGTATATGTGTTCCGACCGATACGCGAACTTTGCCCGTTCGCGAACTGGATGGGCCAGTTTGCGAATTTTGACCGGTTCGCGAACTGGGGATCCAGCATGCAACCTTGCCAAAGTACGAGATTTAATCCCACAAAAAAGTCAGGGAGTTATGCAATAAAGATTGTGTAAGACCTGTGATAAGTCTCGGTTGCTCCAAGGACGTTTATACTCGGTCTCCTATCAATCACAGATGGTCATGGCTGTCATTTTAGCAACCTTAAGCACCTCGCACAGTGTTGGAAATCTGCTTGACACTGCGCCAGGTAAGAATCAGCCAATTTTGGTCTTGAGTTCGTGTATATAGTGACTGGTAAATATTCATAATCCAGGAAGACTACATGAAGTAATATATGGATATATTGGCGATGACTTGACAAGGGATCAGAGATTGCATCATGTCGAATTCGATGAAAGTTGTGGAGCTAGTTGTAGTTAACTAGTATCATGTCCATTCTCGCAACTTATAGTGACTTTAAACGGTAGAGTTTACATAAACAGACTAGTTCGCGAACCTCTTGGCCGGTTTGCGAACGGGATGAAATATTGCGAACCGGTCAGTCCAGTTCGCGAACTGGAGGGTTCGCCAATGGGTCGGAACATATGTACAATCTCCTATATGCGTACGCGTATGCACTATCTAACATGAGACGTATCACCCTGGTCCTGATGCATATCCTCATACAGCTACATCCTCATACAATCTTCATTCTCATACAAGACATCAGACGGTGCTAAGACTCACGATCCAAGTACACATGCAACAGAATTTGTTCAAAGTAGAGATAAAGAAGCTTAATTGTATATTATCTAAGAAGGCCACAAGGCCATATATATAGTCATACAAGTGAGATGCGTGCGTACGTATCCATATATAGCGTTCAACACGTCTGAACGTCTTCAGCCCGACAGCACTCTCCGGCCATACGAAACACATCTCCGGCCATACGAAGGCTGGGACCTATCCTGCCATACTCCGCCTCTTGCTATACACCGTAGAGCAAGAAACAAATGAAATGAAACAAAATGATTCACTTGAAGCGTGGCACTATGAAGTCCTATGGACCTGCACGTTGACTAGTTTACTATGAGACACAGGTAATTATTTGCGCTCGATACTATACATCGTGCTGCGTAGCACACTTGACAAGAAGTAGTCACGTGTAAACAAACCGCAGTTTCTTTGTTCCATGCTACACTTCTCCCTCTTGCTACATCCCGTGGCAAGTCTTGTAAACCCGTAAGGTGTAAGAAACATAACAATACATGAAATAGAGTCAACGATCGCTGCTCGTGAAATCTCCGGTGCATCATTAAAACCCTCCTCTTGATTGACGGCTGTAGGTAGGGAAAGAGCGCAGTCCGTAGTCTGATATCCCGTTCAAAGAAATGAAGTCCAAATGTATATCCAACCTCATGATAACCGTTTTATCCCAAAATAGAAATGAAACAATGAAAAAGAAAGTAATAAACCTTAAATAAACGTATCCCAGTCCTCATATCAGCGTCTCAGTACTTCTGTCAGTCTCCCTGTCCTTCTCTACCATAGACCCATGGATTTCGTGAACCTTTTGTGCTTCGTTCGAGATGCTGTTGATGTCTTTGCAATGTTGTAGTAGCCATCTGCCTTCTCTCGAGGCCTCCGAGCATGCAATGTACTCTGCTTCTAAAGTCAATATAGGTGCTCAGTCCTGCTTCCGGGACTGCCAAGATATGGAGCCGTTAGAGATGAATATATGCCCTTCGGTCGGCGCTATCGCTAGCCCATTCTGAGTCCGTGGAGCCGGTGAGAGTACGATCGTGTTTGTTATCGAAGTGTAGGTAGTAGTCTTTCGTCTGTTTGAGATATCGTAGTACTCTCTTTGCCACTGTGAGATGCCTTGCGAAGGGCCTCGGATTGTAAAGACTAAGTGCCGCCATTGCAATGTTACAGCACTCACTTTTCACTATCACCTCTGCTGTTCTAACTCTCAAACTCTCCTCCCAAATTCTCCTTGAACCACATTCCAATGATGCAAATTGCCATGATATGGTAGAGCGAACATGTAATTAGATTGCAATAGTTGCAGTCTCATGGTAAGTACTAGGCCCAAACTGTAAGCTCTTTTATCAGGTTGCCTTAGGCAGTTGGAATTGTAATTTCAATTCATACCTTAACAAGTTCATCCATCAGCTCGCAAGTTTGCGAACGTCCCACAAGTTCGCGAATAAGCCACTAGATCGCAAACCAGTGTAGTCCGTCAGCCTGACGGAACATATACGGTAGTTTATGTACGGATGTGTACATACTCACCTACGTTAGATACGGCTAAATACCATCAACCCGTATTAGTTCCAGCCTAGTAAGCTGCCATCCGAAGGCTGAGGCCTATTTACGCAACAATCGGTGTCGGTTGTCTTGCGAGTGATAGTGCCATGATGAGCGCTGCGATTAAGTCGTTAACGATGGCTTAATACTCAGTGCCTTTCTTGAATGCTGTTTTATGTTTCCGCCTTCTCAATTTAATGAACATACAACACTAATTTAGTGAGGTTCATTACCCCAGAATATATCACAGATTTATTTAGACTACTTACAATTTGCTTTCATACACCCTTCTCGGCTAACGCTCATTCAACAGAGCCCTTGTAAAGTGGTAGAATGATATAGCCAGTTATCCAAATACGTTGGTCACTATCTGGTGATCTGGAACAATCCCTGTACCCAAGATGTAAGTCTCCGGTTGGGTAGTGATTTGATCGTGGGTCTTGACTTACTCTACCCTAGATACTATAGTTTACCCTGTCAAAGACTGAATCGCCGGCGCTATTTGGGTACAGAAGTCCTAGACGGCTAAGAACCTTGAAGATTTATGGTATTCACGGGAAAGGACGGTAGCTGTTATTCGATAATAGACAGCTAAAGAAGGAAGTACTTTACCAGCGACTAATTTGCAAAAACCTCTTGTAATGTATGTGGGTTTATGATGAAGGATGCTTCGCCAGTTTTTGGTAGTACTTCAAAGCACTGAATGCGTATTCCAAAGTTAAATTCTGAGAGAAACTATCACATAATTAGAGAGTATCCTAATATCCAAGTCGTTGCATCAATATATCATTTCCTTAATTGATAAGATGACTTCCAAGCGTGTTTCTGCCAGCAGCAATTAATATCCGATTCGTTGAGCACGAAACCGGGAAAGTCGCGCTGATACAACTCTTGTTCAGCACTTTCACAATTCGACAAATATACATCTTTTGTAGCGAGTGGAACGTTTCAACGAGGCTCGGGGTACTCCAAGCGTTGACGCTTCGCACTCTTCCAAAGCATTAATAATCCTGAATATCATCACGTCGGAAGGTACTTTTCTGTCAAGGAAACCGTTCATAGGGACTCCCCGTGGCAAGGCTTCAGACGATAGTTGTAACGAAATGAACTAAGGAAAAAGCAAAGTTCAGCCTATGGTTCTCACCCATAGATTCTGTTGGTGCGGAAGTGCCGATTGGGCGTTACTCGTAGGTTAGCGCAGAGATTGCCAATAGCGTGCACATGCCCCTTGTTTGTCACACAGCATTACATTCACTGCCGATTGTCTAAGTCTGCACATCAAATGAAAAACTTTGATTGATTATTATATATTTCAACTGCATGCGTGAGCTAGCTTGCGCCAGCAGGAGAGCCGCACTGACATGTTATATAAACCCTGCCTGTCAGCGGCATGTGCTGATGCCCAGAGTTTAAATAAAATTCCAACGAACCGATTATGAGCGCACGAATAACAGGACCGGTAACGAATACTAATTTTATTATATATAGCCAATTTGGATGAGTGCAGCTAATGTGCCGATTAGTTCCCTCGCAAGGTCCCATTTCCGGACATCTATCCTGGAGAGAAGACAACGTTCACCACTCCGATATGTACGCCCGCTATATTCCCGTCCAATGAAACGGGAGGAAGTGACATCACCCCAGTCGCAGAATTCCAGTCGCCTATTACAGACTCCATCCATCTCTCCCCAACGGAACTTGCGACCCTCTCCTCCAAAATACCTGGATTCCCTATCCTACCAAAAGACCTACCAAAAGATTTCACCGACAAACTCCATGTCGACCGAGATGTGTTCATCGTTAGGTCATATCTCTACAAAAACCTGAGCGTGGATACACTTAACGCCCTCCACCGGCATCTCTGGTGGGCGGGGCGCCCAGACAACATCCGCCCTCTCCATCAGCAAGAAGCACTACGACGTACGATTGTAGTCAGTGAAAGGTCATTTCTCCACCTACTCTGGTATGAAGGTACAATCTACGTCAAGCCCCTCCCGGCGTACCTTCTCTCCGCCACCTTCTTCACTAAGTACATTGAAGCTGGCGAGTGCGACAAGGGCGACCCGAAGCTTCGGGAGTTGGTACTCGGCTTCCTCCGCAGCTACACAAAGCTCATTCAATACCCGATTGATCTGGAGTTGGCAAAGGATAAATCCCTTGTTCCAAAAGATCTGGAGTGGGAGACCTGGAGCCTGCTCGCCGCACACTTCCTCCATATCCCCGACACGTACATCAACAAACGCTACTACTACGGCGAACTGCGGTTGGCCCGAGTAAACCACGCACATCGCTACTGCTACAAGTTCCCACACACGTACTACAGCCAATACGTGACATACGGGCAGTTCTTCAAGCAAAATTTTGGGTGGCTGTTTCTGGTGGTCGTGTTTATCTCTGTGATCTTAGCGGCGCAGCAGGTGTTATTGGCCACCAATGAGAACGAGGTTCCGATGGGGAGAAGCGCGATTCAGCAGAGCTGTTGGTGGTTTTCGGTGGTTAGTTTGGGGGTGCTGGGTGTGACTATTGTTGGCTCGGTCGTTTTGGTTTTTGGGTCGTTTATGTATCACGTGGTGTGTACCATCATGAATTTAGAGGCGCTTAAAATTGATTGGGTTGGTGTGCCAGAAGCGAAGAGGAGGAATACGGCACCAACGTGGCGACAAGACGGGAAGCAGAAGTTGGGGCGGAGTGGAGATGGTCAGGTACCGGTGTAGTTCGAGGGTGAGAAAAACGATGATATTGAGATGGGGGGTATGAAGAGGAGGTAGATACGGGCTGAGCTGCGAGATGACGATTAGTGCTACTAGTGATGCGAGAAGGCGACCCAGACGCGGGAGCACCTCTTCCGCCACTGCAACGAAGTGGAACGACGAGCAGCGGGCACTGTGGAAGGCAGTTGGGCGTGCGACAGGCTGGGAAGCAGGGAGGTGTGTCAGCGTGTACAGATTTCAGAGCTGTTTTCCATTGAGAAATGTGATCAGGCGGTGATGGACTTCCTCGCGGCCGCGGAGGTGGGGAAGTTGCAACGCCGCTGAGCGGAGTAGGGGGAGGGGGGGGGGCGATTGTCTTTCTTTTACGTGGTTGATCGTTCATTTTGTTTCATTTGTGAGAGGGGAAGGGTACCAGGAGGGGATCTCTCCCACCGAGCCGGCTATCCGGGGGGAAGGGATTGGACTCTGGATACTCTAGATAGAGTGATTCCAGTATGATTAAAACAAAAGCAAAAAGAAAGTAGATATTTCAGAGCATGTTGCATAGGAATAGATGTTGAATGTTTGTCGTCGCAAATCATATGCAGAACAATTTGGCGCTTGTCGCTCTTCCTGTAGAAGACTAGAAGTCTCAAACTGCAGCAGAGAAACCATACTGACCCTTACGCAACAGGCCACGTGCATCCTACTCCACTCCCCCAAACTCCCAGCATTTCAACCAATCAGTATGACGAAGTCGCCTCGTGACTTACTGTAGTAAATCAAATGTAATACCAAACTCTACACGTACTTGGACTTCAAGTTCCGATTCCTCAATAACACGCATTCCAGAGCCATGCCCTAGAATTGGGATCGAACATTTACAGTAAAATGGATATTATCACTTGACCGATCAGTTAACGTGTGCCCGACTTCGCGGTTAGAAACGATTGGTTTCTCGACACACGAGTACTTGGAGAAATTACAGGATGTCTTCTCTCGAAGTCCCTTTCTATCGTCGGAATACAATACCGATAGTAGTTGTTGGTAGTTCCTTCTCCAAATCTGAGTTCGGCGCACACTAACGACGACCATATCTTTTGTTGAGATCAATCAAGTACGAAGTGGAGATTTTGAATTGACTATCGTACAAAGGTGATTGTCTACCGAACAAAGAGAGAAAGGTAGGTATATATATATGAGAAAAAAGGCACGATACTCGAGGATGCCGAGTATAATATCCGAAGCCAGATGTCACTACCGAAGCTATGCCTCCTCCTCGGCATGGTGGCTGATGGCGCCGATGGTGCTGATGGGGGCTATAAGTGTGACTCAGGATTTACCCCGAAATGAGGATATACATGTGGTTTACATCAGGATCATGACCAGAGAGGATAAGGTGCTAGGATTACGTTGCTGTTCGGCAGTGTTCGGGGGTGTTATTTTTCGGGAATGATTAAGCTACTGAGAATAAGGAAATTACTGATGATGATACCACTACCGCGGGAGAATCGTAGCTTCTTTATATCTTCACTCTGCTTGCTATGTCCTCAGGTTACGTAACTACGTCGATGGAAAGCATTTCAGATCAAGAGTTGACTTGTTTCATCATTGGCTGCTGAATACGAGAACTCGCTATTCTATATTTTACCATCCGTGTTACTGAATACGCACTCGTAGTTTACACCTATGGTATTCTTACATGATAAGGAATGATATTCAGTTGACCATCGGCTGAGCCTTTCGCAGAAAACACTTATATCATAGGTCTTGCTCTATTTTGCTACAACATTAATTCCCAGCTGCATGGCTAGAGCGGGAAATGTTTGAAAAACAGAAGGTGAAGAACATCATGCGGCTGAAAGAAGGAAGTTCTTGTAGAGTACTTCGGAAATCTGGGGAAAGCCTCTTACACACGACTGAAAGCGTAAGAGATCAGTAATGCTTACGGCATTCAGGTAATTTCAGCCGCTACTGTTTTCAGCTATTCCCGCAAGTTGAAATTGGTACAACCCTAACGACAGAACGTAACTTGAACCTAATGCCAATATATTCATGTAATCATATTACTAGCTGAAATTTGCGGTTCTGTTCTAGTCTATGGTTCTGGGCCCGCCAAGGCCCGGTTAACAAAATGTTTTCCTGTTTCAGTACTCGTATTCGAATATTCCGTCAATCTTCAACTTCCGTATGGACCTAGTTCCATAGCCCAATAATATCCACGATAGACCGAAACACTGAAAGTTTATTACTACACGAAAACTGTAACTTGGTCCCGGGCGTGCGGATGCCTGCCCAATCCCAGACTACGATTTCGGGAGCAGGGGTTTTGGACTAGGGGACTACTGATGTTGAATATCTGGTGGTGGCAAAGGCGGCGAATGGCCGCGCAACTATTACCACTCACTTGTACTGTATATTTCGAGTCTCTCTCCTTTTCACTTCCCTCTTTTCTCTGTATCTTAGTTAATGCACACGGTTCTCCCTACATATCATAATTGGTGTTACGATATGGAAGTTGGGGAGAACCGTGTGCGTGTATTCTATGGTACAGAGAAGAGAGAAGGAGAAAGACTCGAGATATATAGACGAGACATCAGCCCCTGCAGCAGTCACCGTGTATCAGATCTGTAACATCTCCGGCACAAGTATACCTGTAACAATTGGGTCCGCATGTAAGCCGAGTGATGGTTGAGTGAAGCAAGTGATGCAGCAGTGACTGGCGTTCCCTCGGATTTGTGCCCATGCATGCCTGTTTGTGCCCAGTATTGGGACACGAAAGTTGTACAATATGTAATCCGTTACGAAATGAGTAGTTTTCTATCTAAAATACCCCTCAATAAGGAGATGCAACCTCCTCCAGGCCCACTAGATCCTCGCTCAGTCCCTAAGTGTCTCTATACATGTCCCGCTCTAGACGATGATGGCAGGTCCTGAACGACTGGCGGCTCCCTGGACTATGGGGAAGCCTGGTATACACTCGCAGCTTCTATAAGCATAAGAAACGATAACCAGAGCTTTATAAGCTATAGCCAGTGTCCATTAATTCAAAACAAGGGGAACACAACGATCTCCCAGATAGAATATCCTTCATAATCAACACAGAGAGGAAACATACTAACCGCAACACTCCTGATTCCCGATTCCCATTTCCCAGTCAGATATGTATGGAACAATCAACAAGTTCTTCTACGGGTGACGGAATTGCTAAAATTGGTTAATCAGAAGGCTAAGTTTCAGGTGTCATGCATTATGCATGACATCCACCAGAAAGCCAGTCCCGTCAAGGAAAAAGCTTGCAAAAGCACAATAGAAGACACAAGGATCTCACTGCTGCAGGATAATCCACGAATGGTAAATGTGCATTCATCCCATCCGCCCAGAGTATTATAGTCTTTGTGCTTGTTAGCACAGCATGCGCAAAACGGGTATCTGCGACAAAACAAACACCGATGTTTTACTTCGCAGCAGCAATATATGGCGTCCCCGATCTTATGCGCATGCTGAGAAAAACGGAACGTGTGAAAAAACCTAGAGTGTTGTGCATATCCCAATGCGCTAGCTATGGCAACTCCTACTAGTATCTGAGCTAGTCTTCGTTTGTTCCGTATCATCGTGGTCACCAAAAGTTGTATATCTACGTTTGGTCGCAAAATGCATCAGAGGGAAAATACCGGAGCTCCTACTTGCGACACAATTGGGAAGCCACTACTACCTTTTTGGTCGTGAGCAACGCAGGCATGATCTCGATGATTGCTTTGATTTATTCTCATTTAATCGGTTTTGAGAATCTTGAGGCTTTAGATTTCGGAACTGACCGCAAAAGAGATCTCAAAGCTGGTCGTTTGGTTCAACTTAAGGCCAAATCACTAACTCTCTGCTTCTCGGAAAAATTGGGTCACTCTGCATTCTGCACACATCCCATCTGCACACTAGGCAGCTAGCGCTGTTCCGGTTGTGTAAGGGTTCATGCATAGAGCCTCACATGTCTATCTTGTGGTTGGACTGCTTTTTTTTTCCCACGGAGAGCGATGGGTTACAGGTAAAACTGACTTTCTAAGACTAATATCTACGGCCGATGCTGAGAAAGCTAGTCAACTTCTTAACGAACGGGACGGGCCGCTTTAGTGCGACGCTTATTGTGACCGCAATCTCCAACCAGTAGCAAAACCCAATGATATGCTTATTGACTAAGATGCACGCTTAACTCACTACTTTGGAAGGATCTCCTCTGACCAGTGGGATTAGTCATAGTGCACACCTCCTAGATATTGTGCCTTTTCAGTAGTATCAATAAGCATCGCAAGGAAAGCATTCTGGCCCCATTTTTATAGTGAGTTTACTATATCTCGCGGTACATAATAAAGTTACAAACACACGGACCTTTACCGACAGGAAACGTACGATGACAACCGTCTTGGATTCATTCCTAGCATCTTCCGTTGCAATATGGTTCGAGATACGGTGCCCATAGCCACTAAAATTTGGCTTTGTTAGTGCGTATGATTGCTGAAGGTGCAATCTTCTGTTCCAATACCCGAAGATTCCTCGTTGCCGACACGATCAGCTTCCGCACGATAGGTTTGTGATTTTTACGTATTATGGATCTTGCAGGTGGGATCAATTCCGCGATAGGATCGAAGAGCGTTCTGGTAGGAGGTTAGGGCTTAAGCTTACAATGCTACCTAAAAGATCAACCCTAAAGGAAATACAAAATAACCAAATAAGGCCTTAAAGGCTAGAACAGTATACCGGAAGAGGTTTTATGTGTATACTCCATTATTCAATGTAGCATACGCTATTAGAGGACTCCCCGTGGGTCTTCAGACACTGAATAGATCGATGCTCACTGATAGAGAACAGAAAAAAGTATAGAAGCGGAATTTCCCTCTCTTCTATACAACTCTGTTCAACTCAATTGCAGTGCTATAGAGCGAATTGAAGCCAATAGTATTTGAGGCTAAAATAGTCTTCGCGCCCTTGTTAGTCTCGGAGTTTGAGCGGGGACGAATACATTTCACCTACTGAGTGCTAGCCTGCCTACTAGCTTACAGCTAATGACTTCCTGTTCTATCGGAGGTGTATAAATTTCTTTAGTGAGCGATGAGAAGAAAAAATGGAAAGTAAGTTCTATTCACTTTCTATTTGCAATAAAACATGCCAAATAGACTCACGGGAAGCCCCCCTGGTGGGGGTGGGGGTCCTACAACTTTACTTTGTCTTCCTTTTTGGTTTTCATTGTAGTCGGGGGCTTTAAGGAATATGTACAGTATGTCATAGCCGCAAGCGGCTGAATACAGAATGATTACAAACAAACAAACGGGAAGCCCTCCATTTCGGGAATCGCCGAATTGAGCTACTACAGTTACGGCATCAGGGTCAAACTTAACCTCCCCTCTCAGCGTCATGACACAAGCACGTATCAAGAAACAGCATAGTTGTGTCATATAGGAACAAGGTGAAATATCTGGTACTCCATCATAATAGCAAGGGGAATATGGGCTTTCATTGATCTAATCATATCTCATACATCATTAAATACAAAAGAAACTACCTTAAGACCTGGTGAAGTAGTATGAAACAAACGGATATGGGTGATATTGAGCAAGTCAATGAAATATGCCAGTCAAAGGCTGTATGATTAAATAGATGACCGGAAATACAACAGGAAAACAGTAACCAGAAAGGGTATGAGTAAATAAATATTTCTAAAAAGAGAGTTACAAACCATGCGCCAATAGCTATCAAGTACCTTTTTATCACTCCGTTGGTTATTATACCTCCACTTGGTGCGCTTTGAATGTTGATATTGCTGTGGATATGTAGATTATAACTACTTTTCGCAATACCAGTTCACTCCTGGCGATCGCTAGCAATAGCTGCTCCAGTCGTTGAATGAATCTGCTCTAGTATAGCTCCCCTGAATCGGCGAGGGGACTCGTAAACCATGGAAATCATCTTCAAGAGGCTCGCTAGTGACCGTAGCGCCTACATTATCCACATAGTAGCCTGCTACGTCGGTAGTCGCACCAAAAGTGTTTCTTGGATACGGTTGCGAGTTGATATTTGGTTGGGGTATGAGAGGATGGATGTTAGGAGGTGTATAGGCGAGGTTGGGGCTAGGGTCGTTCGTGTGCCCCGGAGGGGCTGGTGGTTCGGGTAGGTAGCGATAGGAGATATCTAGGCTTATGTTAATATGAGTCTAGAACAGAGCATTGGGTACGCCACTATCGCCGCTACATGCACCACCCGTAGTAATATCATGCGGTAGATCCGGCGAAAGAAGTTGCCATACGAAGTCGCCAAAGCCCTTGCCCTGGTGCTTTCGAACTCCCTCTTCCATACCGCGGCTGTGAAGATCGTCTTTGTGTATCCTTAAAAGATGTGATCTAGACATTCCATTACCAGTTAGCTTGGAAATTGTATTGGAAGTAAATGACCGACTTCAGATTTCCGTTTTTGGAGAAACCTTCGAAATCCAGTTTGACCGAGTTGTGATAACAACCAACGTATGGGCAAAGAATAATCTTGCGGTATCGGGTGCCTGGGTTTTGGTACAAGTCGACGCCGGTTGCTTCAACGTGGGCTATCGAATTTTCTACGCGAATGCGTCTCTGTCGGGGGGATGGACGTGCGGCGGCTACTGCAGTCCAAGCTCTATCCGGATCATTGAGGTATTCACCCACTCGGCCATAATTATTTGTGGGACGAGCACGTAGGGGATTGTGCCGTTGGGCTGGCATATCGGGACGAGAGCCACGAGGCGGATATTTGGAAGCGGCCTGGAGGCCGCGGCCACACAAAGGTTTGTATGAGAAATGAATACCAGGCTATTGACTCGGTCGTAGTGATCTAGAGTGAAGAGGGGTTGGTTAGATGATTTCAAGGCAGAATGGATAAGAAGAAAGTTCTGAATCAGGCGCTGGGTCGTGGGCGGGCTTAAAGGTAGAACGTTGGCGCACATTGCAAGGTCGACTGGTTAGAAAGAATTCGCATGGTGTGGTATGTATGCAGAACTAACGCTAGCAGTTGATGTACATATATACTGCTAGCGCACTTCAGTACAACTGCTAACGTCGCATTCTCAATCCCTGTCGGGAATAAAACCGCCCACGCCGATCGGTACAACGGTTAGTTAGCGAAGCAGGAGGAATTGTATATTGTTTGAAAAGCCAGACTGCCAAGTCTAGACACAGATCTGGGGACTTGTCATTCTACAGGATTCTGACGGTATAGGAGATATTGATGCCAAGCACCTACCTAAGTGCGTTATCCTATGGCGCGTATAGTTATGGAACGTATTGGGTCCACTCAAAGTCAACGCCACTGACCTTCTCCTGTTGATTTCTCTTCAATTCATCACCAGCTTTAGATATGCAGACACAGTGAGCCTGCTACTTGTTTGATAATGTCGAGGTTGGTTGCTGTTAACCAATATTAGTGGTTGTGTTTTCCGTTGCTATGCAAGATTGAACGAATAATTACGTCCACTCTCAATCACCCACTATGATAACCATCTCCCACTTAGAATAAGTTGCCAGCATCCTCTCATAGCTGATATAACAAACAGCGATCATCATAAGCCTTCTAGAATGTTTTATCGAGCGAGGGTTTCTCATATTAAAGCCGAGCAATGTAATGAACTCCCGGCTTTGGCAAGTCCTCGATCACCGTCAGCACATGTAGAGTACACTCCACGTGTACTACCCTGTACTACCTGGCAGGGGATTCCCGCACATTAACTCGCCCCTGTGCTTTGCGGCGATAGAATAGCTCGAAGCGTAGTTATCTTAGGTACAGTCGATATTTATTAGAGGACAAGCACTTCTGGTCGTCATGTCGCCAATAGCCAGTCACGGGTTAGAGTGGTGGTTGGTGTATAAGTAGTTTGATGATCACCTACTGGAGGAAACTTGGCGAACCAGATGGTTGTGTTCCAGCCCATGCCGGCGCAAATGTGCATAGCACACACCAAAATGCAGCGCGCTCGGCTGCGTTTGCTGGAGGGCATCCTGCTAGCGTGGGGAAACGGAGGAATTTGGCAGCTTCTGGCAGCGGGTGGTGGTCGATACTACTCAGGGATTCCAATGTATAGAGTTTAAGGCGAGGTTACACTCAACGTTCCCCAGGTAATATATATAGGAAGTGCGAGAACCCAAAGAAAGCTGCATTAGTGCGCTAACTCTAGAAACCCCATCCATCATGCTAGCAATATGCGCGCCATTTTGGAGGTATGGAACAACTCCGATTGAAAAGATTTCATACAATCTTTGTTACAAAATCACACCGCATCAAGTTCCCGAGTCAGTAGAAGCTAGATATCACACGCATCAGGATCACGATGAGCTACAAATCAACTCAACCGTAGGCCAGCACATCTCATGCAATAATTATGCATAAGTACGGCTAAAACTAGCTAACCAAAACTTTATCGATCTCCAATTATCGATAGAACAGGCATGTGCCCCAATAATTTTCAGTGCAAACACTATTATCGATTGGCCAGAATCATACCACTTGATGGTTGGCATGTTTTGCAAACGTGGTCAGCCCTGTGAAACACAACGACAGCAAACTATCAGCCCCGGCTAACACCGTAGCTTTCCATACACAAGAATTTTATACGCAACTTGGTAAACCACCACTGCCACTTTATATAGCAGTAACAGTGGAATGATTGCGACTTGTTTGCTTTTGTCAGGTCGGTTTGTTGTGACTGGGAAAAACGACAGCTGTTGTGTCCACGTTTTGAAGAACTGCTTCAAAAAATACGTTTTGCTGTTTCGCTCCCGGCAATCTGGATGCGCGGGACACCCTGCCGTAGGCGATCATATCCCCAAACGCTACATCCTGTGCAGGGGTTTCATCGTGCAGCCACTTCACCCACCTGCCTATACATAGGTTAAATGAGGAGCTCTTGCGCGGATAGCTGCTAGCCCCGCTCCAATCCACTCGCGTGTGTATCTATTAATTGATGCGAAATTCTATATTATATTTGTTGGGTGAATGTGAGAATCCGCGGCAGCTTGGAGGCCAAAGACTGGACACTAGGCATGTACTCGAGTAAAGGAAAAAGTGGTGTGACTTCCTTCAAATAATTATTTCAGAATTGCTGGTTCCAGTAAGTTTCAGCTGCTTGCATGTTTTTTTGTTCTAAATGCCACCCCCAAGTACGTTCTAACGCTCTAATGCGACAGGTAGCTTTTTTTTCCTATCATTGGATACTTAAGTATACTGCATTTTCAGGCAGCGCTAGCCACGCGCCCATTGGTAAACGATGCCGGGGCAAAGAAAACCCGAAAAAAAGAAATACCAACTGAAAGTGACGTCAGTTGGTTAGATGTTACATCAACATGGATACCACTCGCCCCTTATAAACTTCGCCGATTTGCTACATGGTGGCACCAACTACCATCTAGAGTATTTTGCTTGAGTGGTACAAGTTGATCTTTAGCATCTACCTCAGTCAGAAGGTGTAATTGTAGACTAATTTTACGGTCGTCTTGCACATGCACTAGCTAGACGTGGACCCACTAGGTTCTGCCCTTTGGGGCTGGAAATAAACAATCTGCGTAGATGATAGTCACTTAAGTGTTGTACCATCGGGTAACGCAGAAGCAGAAATCGTTCTGGGAGTGCATCCGCTGGATTTGTAGTTCATATTTGCATCTCAGGACACTACGTGCTCATACTGCTGTATTAAAAGGAAATCTTTTATCCTGATTCACGGACCAAACAGAATCATTCGTTTCATACGAGCCCGGAGAAAACCACCGGCAATTGAATCTCGGGACTTCGTGGGAGCCCACACTATGATGGGCCCCATGCACCCATCCTAAGACTAACTAAAAACAAACAAAGAGATGGCCGATGAGCTCATCTTCTTCGCTCTTTATGCACGCAAGATTTTGTACATAAGTAATGGCTGGGGGATTGGGTTAGGGACCGGAAGCTCAACTTAAAACTCACGAAGGTGCCGATGTCAAACTCTACTGTAACAAGAATGAACAGTGCTGACAGGGACAAAGTAACTGATTTATGTCAAACGAGCACCCGATGTTGAATTTAGGGAACGACCAGAACCAAAATGGTACTGGCTAGGCACATATAGATGTGCATAAGTGATGCTTAACACAAGTTGAAGGGAGGCGATAAAGGAATCGATGGCGTAGGGTCCGATCAACAACCAAGAGTGGAGCGACGAGAAGAAGAGGAGCAAAATGACGAGACAAATTTCGACCTGAGGCAGGAAACCGGTAAATACCGATGCTTTGTAGGGAAGAAGTTAGCTTAAATAGACGGTTAAGAGTAAAACCTGCGATAGACAATTTTCTGGCTTGTTAGTTTTTTTGGTTTACTAAAACAATACCGTCAATATTATACCGTACAGAAAGGACCCAACATAGTCAGTAATCAAAGGGTGTTGTGTTGTGCCATTCTCTACCTACACTTGTAATCGGTAGCAGGGAGTGTTTGGAGGCTATTCACAAGTAATCTTGTTGAATATCTGAGCGGCACTGGTATACCTGAAGATATATCTGAGATTCTGTATATATGCTGAGTCTTTCTCTTTCTCTCTTCTCTCAGTATCTTAGTCTATGCACACAGTTCTCCTTATATCGCAACAAATCTACTGCTCGACCAGCCAAGTGATCGTTCATGAAGCGGTTAGAATTTCATCACCAGGCGCACACAGTCTTGCTCCTATTAAGCTCAAATGATAAAGAGTGAATGCTAACTAATTTATATGACATGACCGAATGATCCGCTGCTTCAAGATATCTGTTTACTTCCCCTCCTCTTCGTCCTCTTCCTAGTATACGATATACCTGAGCGGCCACTCAAGCGGGTACTCCTCCGGTATTTCTGACCTGAGGGAAGATCCCCCAAAGATATATCCTGATATCCTGTACAACAACACTCAAAGCAATTTCTTCGTCATCCTCCCCTTCCTCTGCATGCTTATAGTCCTTAGAGATATCGAGAGTTGGTCCCTCTGGGCAATTACCTGGATTCCCCTAGCTACCGGTGATATACTTCTAATACTCAGGGTCTTTATAAACCAAGCGGACAGGGCATCTTGCGAGATGATATATGAATAGGTAAGGTCTGACTTGCCATTCAGAAAAAGGTAATCACCCCACTGTTTCTATTTATCAGCCGGTAATCATGTCTCTGTTTATATTAACCAGACTGTAATCTGAAATCGCCGTTCGGTCCTTTCTGCACGGTACAGTACATCAGTGTTAGATCATGGCCTGGCACTCGATCATCGGTTAGTGTAATACGGAGGGAAAATTCGTTGGACATGTGTATAGCTTATACGAAGGGAAGAGGAAGAAAGAAAGAATTGATATATAGAAAAATTTGGGTGTTCGATTATATATTTCTTTGCCACTCTTGCCACGGATGTTCAACCATGTAGTGCTTGTTGCATTATGCCCCCGGCGAACTGGTGTGCATATGGCCTAAGCATGTCTCCGTAGATATACCACCAAGGCGACGATTAATAAAGCTTTTCTAAAAGCTTTCGAGAAGCCACCAATAGGGACATCTATCCACTCATGCGTAGAAAACCTCGCAACACGATCGGCATGTGGCAACGCACGCAAATTCCTTCGGAAAATTCCTCTAGTATGCGCCCCTAGTTTCACCTAATTCAGTAGAGAGATCATTTGTGACTATCGTTCGAGCTTACGTTATTCCACGGGATCTAAATGCTCGGTAGAGGAAACCAATTAAGAGAAGGCAAAAATGAGCCAAGGGTGAAGTCTTGAAAAGAAAAGCTTAAATGACTTAGGCTAAGTAACCAGATGCTGACGTCCACGTCACCAATCCGCGTTAGACTAATGGTACTTAAGACAGTTAGGCAGTACTATATATACTCTGACGGGTATCGCTTTTTATGTCGCGCAACTGGACGCCGATCTTGGCTTCCATTCGTGTGGCTCTTAACCTTGCTTCCCTACGATGCAGATTCGAGACCTGGGAAAGGTTCAGCCGGCTGATACGAGCTGCACGTAGCAACAAGAAAGCCGAACACCGTTAGATTACACCCCCAACTTCGCAAGACGCCAGATCCACTGCTCTTATTCGTCCATTCTCTCAGCCCTTTGCAAATTTGTACCTTCGGGGCGAATAAGAGGCCGCCGTCAAGTATGCACATGCCACTCGCGGCGCTGCACATCCTGGATGCGGTCAGGTTAGATAATACCCTACTGTGCGGGTCGGCCCGCACCTTGTATTACTGGTTTAATTTCGGCTAATTGCATGTTTTAGTACGGAATACCTATGGCGAGGAGGTTGAAGTTGCGACATTCAGCAAGACTTGAAATTACCTATTTGGTAGCTGTCTTTCCCTGATTTCATGCTACGCAAATGAGTAAGGTGCTATCTAAACCTCAAAGGGCATACTCATAAGTAACAAACGTTCATAACTAGCCGGATAGAGTTTGGTGTCAGATTTTAATTGCCTTTTGAGATTTTTAAATCCAGCTCACCACCATACACCTAGGCCTGTACCACCTAAAGAGTTTGATTTTTTTTCACAGCCAAAGGGAGTGCAGTCTGAAACTTGCCAAGTTTGATCACTCTTTGATTACTACGTGATAATTCAGTATCACTCGTCTTTCCTAAAGAAGCTAGTGGCAGGCGAAGCTTTCAATTTTTTAGAATTAAATCGTCCTCCACATGGGCACATCTGGGAGAAAATAAAAAGTCGAAGAAGCGATGTCAATGTATTATCCCATAGAAATTTGGAATTCGCATGTTCAGTAGATACAGAAAATGACAGGTTGTGATGCACCCCGGGCCACACAAGCTCCCGGCTTCCATCGAGTGGGATGTCAGTACCCAATCGCTATGCATCCGAACATTCTACCCTTACCCATGTTTGTTACTTCGGTGTTGCTCTGACACTTTCCTGCTTACAGCCCGACATGTACAAAAGCAATCTCTGCTTATAAATATAGTCGGTGGCTTAAGTTAGATACCCCGTAAACCTCCGCCTGGTGACAACAGATTTGACATTATGACATTCTTATTGGCAGTCACAGCTGTGAGAACTAATGTAGGAAAAAATGTGCGGAGTTTTATATGCTAATTGTAAGTTATATATCATTGAATACAAAGGAAACCGACTAGTGTATGGTGTACGGAAGAAAGATAGATAGAAAGTAATTAAACTGTTAAAAAATAAATGAGGTGCAACCACAGTCCCGAAATAGAAGACATGACCGGTCGGATCCGATTAAAGACAGCGAGTAGAGATGTGATAATGAGATATATCCGAAGTGGGTGACTATTTATAGGCCCGAATTGAGTCTCAACAGACCCCAAACACCCGTTACCGTATCGTACTATACCACCTAACAGTAATCTGCCGGTAAGACTAACCCTTCCGTTGTCCTGGATTATTTGATTCCGTTCCTAACCGGTTAACCTTAATATATTTGTGATACTAGATACGAAGTTCAACAAAATTCGCAGTTACACTCTAATCCATATGGTCTCAAGCAGCTAGACCAGGTTTGGATTGTGCCGGGGTCAGTGAGATCTCCCGGGTAGCATGTGCCGGGCATCCTGTGGGCTCCGCGCCGCCGAGATAAACTATCTCCAAGATGTTCACTGATAAACTCATTGAATCCATTGTGCGTATACATAAGGGCGCCTCTAGAAAGTCCGATGCTAGTGGCTTGGTACCGGTGCATATGATGGTCGATGGACGGTTGAGATGGGAGGGCGAAGTTCTCAGGCGCAAATGGTCCACTCCCATTGGGGAGGCTACCCAGGCTGCGTGGATATTGCTGACTCTGGGGAAAGGCGGGACTTCCGAGAGTTGAGTCGTCAAAGGATGGGGTGGGAATTGTCTCGTTACAGGTAATGCGCGGGTCTATCACACAGTCAACCCCGGTTTTGATGAATACATCCGAAAATGGGGGAGGAGACCTTCCACACTCAAGGCCATCGTTTCCGCACTAGGCCATGTTTCAGTGACATTCGGGGGCATGTCACGATGTGGCAATCTGTTTTCAATGCCGGAAGTGGTTATTGGGTTAGATGGATAGGCCAAAGTTGCTGACTCAAAACTCCGGTCATGAAATTGGGGGTTGCGCGAACCGGAGATATTGGCGGTAGGTGTCAAATGGTAGGCACCGTGATTAGTCTTCGTTGATTGGACGGACAACGCAGAAGTATCGTTTATCTGCGATGGTAGGATCTTCGATAAAATCAAATACAAATTCTTCGGCCGGCATTTGCGAATACTCTCGTACATATTTCTAACGCGAAGATCTTCGGTGTGTATACCCGTCATAAGATGGGATCTGAACATTAGATTCATGCTTAAATATCGCCAGAGCGTTAGATTGCTTACCGTAGGCTGCGGGGATTGGGGAATCTCTGGGGTGTTGAGTCTCTGGCCACACAACCGAACGGGCAAACGACACTACCGCCATATCCAGCAGGCATATCGTGAGGCCGATTCGCGGTTATAGCCTGGTGAACTCCACTGTACAGAGATTTTCCTGGGGATTTCTTAGGAGTATATGCGGCCCGTGTGGTTTCTGAGTCTGTCGTTGCGAATATTTGGCATGGAACTAATGTTGATAAAGCGGAAAGCAGAGCGGGAGGAGGGAATCAAAAGCTGGAAGGTACCTACGTGTTTAACCATGGAAAATTTGACACCGAGAAGCGAATCCCTATTACACTGACGTGTTGGCAAATTTTTTGGATTAAGGTGAAGTGTATCGCACTAGCGGTCATTATTCATCAGTTTTGCTAGCGGCAGCAGAGACGTTTGCTTGAAATCCCAGTTCCCACTAATCAATTCTCTGATGCCGATCGCTATTTGCGTGAACAGATAGAACTTGAAATAGGGTTGTTTATATTCCTTATATTCGTTTGCCTGTTTACGTCCGTAGACGAGATGTCAGCCCAATAGCTTTTGCGCGGTTTTGCTACTACTGCTAGCGAGAAGAACAGAAGCATGCAACATGCATGCATTGTGCGGGAACCTTCCTTTTTACAGGCGTGTCCTATTTTAACTGGTAATGTGCTTCCGACCTGCATCAAACATCTTTCGACTGTCTATTCACGTCTCCTGGTCCATGCACTGAAGTTTCTTTAGACAATGTGGGAAGTTCCATGCATATGGTGCATTCTGTGGGGTGGCCCCAGAATGAGTCGTAGAATGAGTATCGACTTCCATCGCTTAAAATTTTAGGTTTATCAGTCAGAGCATTTAGTTAAGTGATGAAGGATACTACTGTATGTATATAGTCTGATGGTAGAGTTAGGTTGTTTGGTTGCTCCATTGAAATGCTATATACTATTCGCCAATATGGTATGGAATGCCAGAAAGGCTAAAAATCAGAAGAATGAAGGTTGTGCATCTGAAGTCTAACGGCGCGACAGAATAATCCGATAACGGAACGTAAGGGGAGAATAAACGCGACAGAAGGAGGTATATGCGATAGCTTATATACAGACGATGTAGAACATAAGCTGATTGTGTTGCTACCTATCCACAGGATTCGCCCTACCCCGTGAGACAATGCAGATGTCAAGAATGCCAAGAACCGATGGCCTGTCATACCAAAACATCAGCTTCACAGTTCAGCTCCACACATTCCCCACGCACCCCATCCAGCTAACCGACCCCAGGCCGAGCTAAAACGATACTGTGGGGCGATATATAACGAAGCGGATCTGTTGAACCCGATTGGTAGAGCCTGCGCGACATCGCCCATGCTGCTAAAACAACGATATAGGAGGGCCAACGCATACACCTCCGGTATGTTGGGTACAGGCATTCTTTGAGGTTTGAACCGCCGGCAACATCATCGGAATCATGAACGGCATCGAAGTATCGCAGGAATTCTGTTCGATGGTGTGGATGGATGTTGATCTCAAAGGCCACTTGGAGAGATGTCAACGTCAAGAACAATCGGCCACGCGTGATTTAACCGAAAATTAATACTGAAAATGAAATGTATGCAGTGCGTGAATGGACGGCCCGCGAATCCATGGTTGGGTTAAAGGATACCAGAAAATGGGGGAGTGCAAACGCGTTTCTTGTCAACAGTCAAGTAGCCGTAGTTTTTAGGCTACTTATGCAGGATGCCCCTCCAGTGAAAACTGCGAGTGATGTCGCTGGAGGTGTAATATGAGTTTGTTCAGGCCTGTTTCGGTAGCGAACTGCCAGCTGTCTGTCAGGGTTCCAGAATGAATTGCGCTGCAGCGAAAGGATCGAAAAGGATATCACGAGATGGCTTCTGGGGCATGTTATTTGATCGTTCTGCAGTTTGCAAATCCCCGCAAGGAACTGTATCTTGTCTCTAGCCCTCTCGTTGTCACGCCCAGGCAATGTGAGGCTGCAGTAAAACAAGGTACGAGTAGCAACTGCTGGAGTCTGAAATCCTTGCATGACTATGAGTTTCTTCGGTGTTTCTAACAGCATTATTATAGCTCCACCAGCTAACTTGTTTAAGTTTTGGAGTGCCCCTAAGGCATCAGTGACTGTTTCACCCAAAATGCGGTTTTACTGTGATGTGATGACACAGAGTAATTTCAGTGGTGTACTCCAAACATTCTACAGGTAGTGACTATGACTACATGTGTTTTCGGGCTATACTTTCCGGGAGTACATAATGTAGCTGCAGCCTATCGACATAGATCCGTACAGTTTGCGCCCAAGATCGATCGGCGCAATTGATGCATCCCTACCAGCGGTATGCGGTAGTAGTGTTAGCGCTTTCCATCCTGCGACAGTGAAAAGGGTGGCTATTTTTTGTTGCATTCCACAGCCGTTCAATGAAAGTCGGTCCGGCAAAACGTTGCAACACGAACCCGCGAACCGAAAACCCCGATGTGAAAGTGCGCAAGATTTAGTGTATTCGTGAATTGAAAACTTTTTTATCCGAGTAAAACTCGTGGGCTTAATTGAACGAGTAATATTCTAAATTACTGTGCATCTCGGAAGGTGTGGTGTCGTCAGCTTCTGTCTGATTCGTGGGTTGCCAACGTCCATTGAGCTCATAGCGTGTATCGAGTTCTCGGCATATTCGCTGGCCTTATCGTCTTAGAAGTGCGCTGCGCGAGATCGAACTTTTGCGACGAGACAACCATATCAGGTAGTTAGGACTTGGAAATGTATTTATAATTGAATGCTGAATTAAATTGATTCCTGCGCCACGTATCTATTTTCGTCTTTTCTCTCTGTTTGTGTTATTCAGCTGCCCCAATATGTAAAGGTATAGCCACTGTGATTTGGGCTTGTGCTTGTGAGTGGATAGGCTTTTACTGGCTGTTACGGGCCCTGAGGGCAAAGACACAAGCGTGAAGGATGAGATCGGGAGAGAAGAGAAGCCTCCCAACAAAGTGAATTCGATATCTTAGGTGATGGTCACCAAAAGAAAATACGAGACGAAAACCTATTCACAGAGCCTCATTCTCTGAGGCGCGATGAACTAAAAATACTAAGGCAATCCTAACCTTATCTAGAGCTTTCTCGTGCCTAGCCTAACAAATTAAAATGACCCTCCGCTGGCGCTAAACTGCGGAGAGCTCTAGCGATAAGATTGATGTTGAATGTTCTGAAAGATATTCTTCCTCATGGTGGCCGTAGACAAAAACCGAGAATCTTCTAGTGTCGATCTCTTCAGGGATCATTATAATCCGATTTTAAGTGGAAGGTACGAATAAGGTGCGGCTCGTTTGGAGTACCACCTAGCGCTAACATTTGATTGTAAAAAGGCATCTCACCACCTTACTTTAGTAGCTAGTCCCGACCGAGGAGAGGACCCAATGTAAAGACTTGACGCAGAAGTGGTGGAGCTGTGGAGCGTGCTCAAGCGAGTAGATAGACCAGGCTGATCATTGATCAGCCTGGTTGAATCAGACAATGATTTTTGAGAAGCCGCTCCTAGATATTCAGTGGTGGCTAAAGTTAGGGAGTCTACATATCTGATTGGTATAGCTATGTTGTAGACGAGATATTCCTGCTAAGATATGCGAAGTTAGCAGAAGGGATGCCTGGAGGTCTCTCTAATTACCAGCTGTTTAAAAATATTTGTCTACGCTTGGATTACTGATGTATACGTATACACCAGCTTGGTCCACTGGCAACCTTGCAGCGGACGAGGTGAGATAGCTAGTGGCCACGAAAGTCATAGCCTTAGACGGACGTTGTGAACGCTGACTCCAGGTCTCGGTACGGAGACAGGACTGGACTGGTTGATGGACTCAAGACGTCCTGTCTCATTAGCCACCTGGATAACACAAGTGTAATCGGATCTGGTAAGTAATCTCATTGAGAGATAGTTAAAGGACTACTGTAAGTCCACTTTTCTGGAGGCCTCCAGCCAGTTCTTATATACTGTAGCAGACAAGAAATAAAATAGGATATACGGTCCGATAAAAATGAATACGTACTGCCGTCTCCGCTTTGAGGGTAAGCCCCGTCAGCGATCCTCCCGCTCTAGGCGATCTATTGGTGATTATCAATTACTAGCTGATTCCGCGTCATCATTTATCATTCGATCTCCGATCGCGAACATTGTTACAGATGTACATGAGCCGGAGCCCTAGGGTTTGTGACTGCTCTTTTAGACTTCGCACTCTACTCTTTTCTTCCCTACTATCTTGGATCTTTAGACTTGTACGGTTATCGCACCATAGTCAATGCACACGGTTCTCCCCAACTTCCATATCGTAACAAACATCTAGCCTGTTGAATTTAATGCTTGATTGTGTCCATCTGTCGAAGCCACAAAGACCGCATATGTACAGTCCCCATATGCGTATGAATACACACTTATCTACCCCATATCATGATACAACCTTCAATCCTTATATAAGCCACTATGCCCATACAAGGCATAACCTCAAGAAGACCGTAATAGACAATCCAAGTATAACTAGATGCAAAACAGCCTCCGTCATAATGCTGACCATTACAACCCCAGTATTCTCCTCTCGTAGTCTCGAGACATAAAGCAGATCTAGCTCAGAGTCTTGCAGTCTTTCAGCCATCACGTAATACTTTTATGTAGGAAGCGGAGGCAGCGGAGGATGAGGAGCGTGTAGAAATAGACCATGGTGAAGCACTGGTTATAACACCTTAAAGTTGATAATCTTCTGTAACGATACAAATCATGTTTGGTATGACTGTAACTTTGAGGATTACGAATGATACATTCTAAGGGCGAAACTTTCCATCCCCTGAACTACTTTGGAATCTGATTCATAGTTCATCACTCGTGGCACTTTAGGCTTGAATTATTGCATGATAGGTCTCTGCCATCTTATGGCCGGAGATGACTCTCGTATGGCCGGAGGTGAGTCTCGTATGACCGGAGATTGCTGTCGGCCTGAAGGGTCTATACATAGATGCGTACGCACGCATTCACACTTGTACTCGTATATATATGGCCTTGTGGCACTCTTAGATAATATACAATCAAGCTTCTCTAGCATCACTATTTCAACATGAATTTCGCAAAGAGCTGACGGTAAGCTGGTAAAGCGTCTAGTAGGACCTAAAGCTCACAAATCTCTCGAATATATCTGTATTTCTCTTTCTTTCTTCTCTCTATAGCATAGCTATACGCACCTCCATATCGTAGCATCAAAATCAGAGTGAGGGGTGGGGCTGGCACATGTGAAATATCTGAAAATCGAGATGAGCTCCGGGGGGGAAGGTAGATAGAGATCCGACTTGAGCGAAACGAGACTTATAAGGATGCAAGTGGTGCTGGGAGACTCTATTGATGGCATACGAGACGGGAGTGTCTGTTGGAGTAGGATGCGATGGGGTGGTACTCGTTCTTGCTGTAAATCTTATTTTAACGGTGATGTTTCCTCTACATTGTCGTCAGAGACTGAGAAGTTCTTTCCTTCTACCAAAGTTTTATGGATTTGCTGCAATTTTTCCTGTTCCAATGCAAAGCTGTTTGCAAAATAGACAAAACTGAAGTATAAAGTAAGACTAAACCGAGCTGGAACGGGAGCCTTGCAGTGGCCAAAGATGTTTGGTCATGTCGTATTACTCGTAATAGACGCCATGCAGGTTGTTACTTTGAGATGATGATTGTATTGAGTAGAGAGCTAGTATTGGCTCTCGTGTGACAAGATATGAACAGCTGTAGAAAGCAGTCACGCACACAAACGGATCTTCTTTGTTCTATGCAACACAGGTTTGTTACGATATGGGGAGAACCGTGTGCATAGACTATGGTGCGATGACTGTCTAGGTACAGGTCTAAAGGTCCAAGATGGGTAGGGAAGGGAAGAGTAAAGTGTGAAGTCTAAAAGAGCAGTCACGAACCCTAGGGCACTATCAACATCAGGCTCATGTACATCGGTAACACAGGTTTGCTGCATTCTATGGTGAAGCCAAAGTCTCTTGATCTATCTAAGGTACAGACTATGCATTTATATACATAGAGATTCAGGATATCCCGCGGAGATAATGGACTGATGAACTGGTACTCGCAGTGACAAGTTGGCTGTTAAATGTAGAGATAGAGAAGCTTGATTGTGTACTATCTAAGAGGGCCATAAGGCCATATATATATGGTCATACAAGTGCGAATGCGTACGTACTCATCTATGTATAGATCCGTCTGAATGCTTTCAGCCAGACAGCAATCTCCGGCTATTCGAAGGTTGAGATCTATTTATGCAACATTGGCGAGTGGCAGGTGGCGAGTGAGTAATCGCGAATGAGTCTACGTGTGGGTCTACTCGGTGATTCAGTGTTTCGTGCCGTACTGTAACACAGGTGCGAGGAACACCGCTTTAAGTATGATTGCGGGGGTAGAACCTAGGGAGAATGTTAAATTTAGTAATCTGTTTTGATTACTGTTTAAGTCCCGGAACGTTTCAAAACGTCGTCCAGATCATTATGGGATGCAAAAACTGGTACATACCTGGTTTTCACATGAAAATTTGTGTAACTAGCATTGACATACGAGGTTGGGGTTTTATTGTACAGGATGTAATCGATATATGGTGTGGGCAAGTGAAGTAACTAGGAAAGGAAGCCGAAGATCCGAGAGGTAAATGCATGCAGGGAATAAGAATGGCTTCAAACATGGGGTAAAGCTGCCGCGGCCAGGGGCCTGCGGTTCTATATAAACGCTTGTAGGGCAACAGAAGCGAAGATTCGAATCTAGGATACCAGATTGGAGAGTAGGCTGAGACGGCTGGATGGAGAAGCGAAAGTGGAAGTACCCGGCATTCAAAGCGGGTTGCCACTGTTTCGGTTGGTGGCTTGGCCACGATGGGTGACATCATTGGGAGTAAAGAGTTGGGAGTAAAGAGGTTAGGAAGCACGGCTACCACCCGGCTTGACACTCATCCGCTTGTACCACATAACGTCTGTATGTTCCGTATACAGCCATTCCCGCTAGCAGTCTATGGTTCCATTTGCTCTCACCAATAACTGAGGTATAAATATAATTCCAATGCGCCATTCATAGTTAGCGGCCGAGTGAGCTTAATTACACAAAACAGCCAAAAAAACATCCCCTTCTATGATTCGATTCTATCTAACAGGCGAACCCACAGTCTCCATCTCTGTTCCCACTATCATACTTTCCAAAATTACAATGATGCGGTTGATCATTACTCCCCCAATGCTGATCCCCATAACTAAACAGCACCGCATCCGCATCAACATTCCCGGCGGTCACAATCAGCGGGAGCGGCAGCGAGCTCTTGACTTCAATCGGCCCCGTCGCCACAGCGCCATAAACACTCCCAATCTCGTTCCCGTTCGCATCCTTGATAATCACATCAAACTTGTAAGGATCCTTACTCGGATCTGGCTTCTGGTATTGCGTAACATGGAACGCACACTGGTGCGATATATCGTCGGGCTCCACGGTAGCAGTGAGAGTGCTACAGAATGTGTTTTGGCACGGCTCGCAGACGTTATCGCCGCACTGCTCTTATTAGCAAAGAAAAAAATACCAGGCAGGGGGGAGGGGGGGTATTACAGGTGGGCTAACGGGTTGGCTGCACTGGTAATTCGCATCCGTGGCCTCATTGATCAACACGTCCTTCTGCTGCATCGTGTCCGCGCGAATCTGGATGTTGAAGTTCGCGCAGCCACCGAATCGGTTGCCCTCGATGATCTTCCATTGAATGGAGTGGTCATCGCAGGTTCGGAGGTCGCCCGGGACGTTCCATGGGGAGGCGGTCAGGCCGCAGTGGGTCTTTAGGCCCGCCCCATTGTCGAAGGTGAAGCCCATGTTGACGGCGCCAGCGATGCAGTCGGTGTCGTGGCACGTCATTTCGGAGATGGTCCAAGCGGAGTGGGCGAGGGGGGAAAAGAGGAGGGCGAGGAAGAGCGCGCGGGAGAACATAGTGGCGGAAGAGAGGGAATTAGAATACCGAAAGAGGGTTTTTATGCTGTGAGGATGTTCGCGATTGGGGGTGGGGATTGATGAAGCGTTGTCGGACGATCTGATGTTCTGGATGGAATGGGAGAACAAAGTTACGACGTTTGCAAACCCTTTATAGTTGTCCCAGAGCGCTACACCACAGCGGGATACTAAAGAACTAGCCATTATCCAGTGGGCAGAGGAGTGCACGTTCACCCTGAGATAGGAAATATCAACATAGCAACGTCGAATTAGGAGCTGTAGGTACGATTGATACCCGTGTCATGGCAGGGGTTTCGTTCCGAGACCAGCGCTTTCCCGGTGGTGCTTACTGCACCGCCGATCGTGCTACACAATCAACGAATAAAGCATAGCATTGTATGTGGAGCAGAGTACTACCCGCCAGGGATACCGCCTCGGACTATACCTCAAAAACCCCCTTATCTAGCCTTCGCTACAATAAAGTGCTGAATACACCACTTTTATTACGCGAGAAAGTTCAATGAGACATTAAATAACTTATGAACAACTATTAGTGAGCGCAGTTCAGCAAAGTATTGGCCTAGATAAACTCCGACGATGGTTGCGGGAGCGTCAATGCGGGCGGCTCTGTGGTACAAGGCGATAAATGACAAATACCAATAAAACACAATAATCGTATTTTACATCCCATCCCCAACGAGTGTATACAAGGGGGTACTGCCACTCTAGCAATGCATATATATATATATAATTAGGGCTGTTATTTTATTAACTTACCGAGGTTTCACCACGTGGGAATCTCAATGCCGCGATGAAACATTCAAGCTTTTATGGTGGCGCAGGCTGTCTCACTCTGCCGTCTCACTCTCGCTTTAACTGCTAGTCGAGTGAATATGCCTTGCATGACTGTAGAAGCTTCAGAGGGCGCCTTACATGGGCTCCTCTTGTGCACCCTGACCTACTAACTTTGAACTAGGCCGAACTAGCAGCCGCTCTCGACCTATCCGATGATATATTCATTGTACTCGTAGCAGCATAGTGTGTAGTCAGCCCACCATCATTCGCGCCTTGCGGTTTTAAGCCGTGGGGCTCGGCAGCCGGTACCATGTAGAGTAATCCGTAACCCATTTCATCCGGTAGCCCTGTGAGTTCTATCCTACCTTTGTTTTAGCCTACGGAGCATTACAAGTTGGTTTAAAGCAATTCCACTCCTAACGCTCGTTCACCACTCAATCCGTGTGCTTCATGGTTTATCAATCGTAAGGTAGCTAACCCCTAGTATTGCGATATGGAGGGGAGAACCATGTGCATAGACTATGGTGTAGAGAGAAGAGAGAATGACTCGAAATATATTCAGAGCATCCTCAGTTATATCTTCAGGTATGCCGTGCCACCCTTTTCCGCTCGCTACTCGCCGCTCAGATATTCAACACCGTGTTGCAATGTGAAGAGCAAGAGTAGTGTGTATACTATGGTACAGGGAAGAGAGAAGGAGAAAGACTCGAGATAAAGTAGAAGGGATTGGGGACACGTGCGGCCTTTTGCCACCTTTACTACTGCGTTGCAATACGAATGGGAGAACCGTGTATGTAATCTTATAATACGAAATATACCTACAGGAGAAAGGCTCGGGGTATACATCTCGGATGTTCGGTTAGGCCTTTGCCGGACCTCCGGATATGCAACACCGGGAGTTCTTGGTTCGTTTCTCAAGTACTGAAAGCGATGATCAACTTCAACAGAACTGGGATTTGGGGCTCTCGATGAGACTATGACAGCTCGCTATCAGACGGCTGTAATATGTACTCTACCTAAGTCAGTGCAAAGGTGTACTAGGGATAGGAAAAAAGAAACGGGACACCCCATTTCTGGCTAGCTACCACCATAAGGGGGATTAACAAGGACAGTCATAGCCCCGGCTTCTCACCAAAATTCAATCCCCGATTTGGGGTAGTTTAAAATAAGGTGGACAGATGGTGATTGGCATATGCACAAATATTTGCTTTTTTGAAAGAAGAAATCTACCTTGCGTCCACCCGACCCCGGCAACGGGTGCAACGGTTCCTTTTAACATGGGGTGATCCCGCCTTGGCTGAAACACTACGAGCACCTTCACGAAAATTAGCACCTTCATACGGTAGCCATGTCATCGGACCCCTTTCGATGGGGGTTTCAACGGTACCGATGCCGGTCTTGCCGTAATACCAAATGACGCCTATTCGTATTGCCGATCACGCTACAAGCCTCCACGGCTAACCTAAACCTTAAGAGTGTTCAACCTTCCAATACTCGACTTCAGTGGTAGTAGCTAATGAAAGGCTGACTTTGATGGCGGAACCTTAACGTTATATCCTAAAGATAATTTCTCTACATCGAACACATATACAGGAATTAGTACGTTTACTCGATACAGCATCTTCAATACATATGGCTATCGTGAGAGCTCTAGTTCATCAGGATACCATTTGCTGACCGCCTATTACCCATGGCCGGGTAGATACCCGTCTAACCTAGATCGACGTGAAAGAGACGTTCAATCAAAACGGATTTCAAGCTCAGTTATACAATAAAACCTCCAGAGACATTCACCGCAAACAGCCAAGCATGTATTTCCAAGATGTTCGACGACAGATTATGTATTCGGAGGAGCCTACTTAATAAAAACAAAAGCTTGCAGTATTATTAGAAACCACTAGAATGCAACGTAGGGAATCTATAGTCATACAGTAGCACATAGCATAGCAACTTGAAACAACTGACCATTCAAATGTTCAATGGATAACCGATGGAGATAGTACAGTCGATTATTGGGAAGGAGTAATTTATCATTCACATGGCCAATATACCAATGAGGTTGAGCGAGACTTTCCAGACGAGCTACTTCCAGTTAACGGCTTACTTTCCCCCCACACAACAGATCCGCAGCCCATTTGGAAGAACGAGACAGTACCTGATGGGGCATCAGTAGTCCATGGATATTTCGAGTATGTCTCTTTTGGCAGGTGAGGTGTATTGATCTCTTTCGGAGGTGTAAGATTTCCCCCAGGAACTTTCAATGGAGCCTAGATGTCAGTAATTCGCATATCAACTAGGACCAAATTCGTCCCTGGTAATTGATGAGGCTTGATTCAGAGAAACATGAGTGAAATTTTAACTACGACATTCAAATGACCTCTTGGCATTTGCAGACAGCATCAAGAGCTCCTGGCAGAGGGTCTGGTATATTAAGTCTTCCGCGCATAGTGAGCACACAAGCGCCTTGGTACTGGAAGTCCGATTCCGATTCATCAACTTTCGTAAAGTCAATTACCCACCTTAAAGCAATCAAGAACTTACAGCAAGCTAAGAGATGATATTTAACATAGGTAGGAGGTAATATATACTAGTCCGAACACCTCACATTTAACCAGCAGCTCCGAATAAGTTCCGAACCAATTCCGAAGTCAGAGTGCATTAGGATTGCATTCAGAGTACTTTTCCGAAATCATTCGGTGGTGATTTGGACAGATTTGCAGATGCAATCCTCAATTAGTGGCAGTACCTAGATATGCTTCGTCCACTTACATCGTACCTACCACACTCTGGAATCTGGAACCAATAAAATCTCAACGGAGTCTGTACATTGTCCAAACTGTTTTTTATTGAAGTAAATGAGGACACTTTCGGTGGGTTTCCGCATTTGCTCAGTGGCAACGGAGTTACACCAAGATTTTTAATACATCAGACCCTCTGCGAGGGGCTGGGAACAAGACTACTGGCAATCGCTGGCAAGGATGCTCCGTATTGGTACCATCCTTAGACAATTCAAGCTATAACATTTACATAACTAACGGCCAAAGCCAGCCCGTTAGAGGCAACTATGATGGGTATATTATCTGGACTGATTCATGTCAGGTCAGTCTAGTGTTGATAGAAATACTGAGCTTTAGCCCGAGAGCATCGGCGGGCATCGTGTGATTGCTTGACTATTACGTGGGTTGCCACTTTCAGTAGAGTTATATTAACATCGTGTACTTAAGCTTTTTTCTTTTCTATACTTAGACGATTGACAAGCAATCAAGACTATGCAATTCCGTTGTGTGCGACATTGATAACTTGAGGGGGGGTGAGGTGATATCACACTAAGCACCCGGTTCATTGGCGCACCGTTAATGAACATTTATTCGCTTTGACTTATCAATCTTTGGCTGCACAAGTATAGCATTCTCTCTTTTAACATCTTTGGCAATAGATACCTTTATGCTGTGGTACTTGTCATCCTGAAGTTGCCTATGCAGTTCCCGGCGTCCCTCGCCGTGATAGAAATGGGATTTCACGGTGGAGCATGGGTTCCGGTATGGTATCTTATGGTTCTCAGAAAAACATACGTTGTTGTAAGAAAAGACGGGGGCATTTTCGGGTCAATTGTTATTCCTAATCTCGTGCCCAGCAATCAGAGCAACGAGAGACTGGGGACGAGACAATGTTATTCCATTATGTTCACAAAACCATTCTTCAACCATCATACAATTGTTGAGCTAAAAACCAAGACCGTTCTTGAAGTGTTGTAAACCGCTTGCAGATAGTACGGAAGTGTACTTGCTTAGATAAAAAAACTTTACTTTTTGGTATACATAGTACCGTATGAAATAAGGTGGGTTTTAGCGATGGTTCTAAGTCGGTTGTCATTGTTTAACCGTTGTTACAGCATTTTTGACCCTCTTCTGACCGTACCCAAATTATATTCTACCGGTCTCGCTACAGTTATATAAGGACAACCAACTTAGGACCGTCGTCATCAAAACCTCCCCTTCTTTCATACAGTATGCTGTGGAGTGATCTATATGTGCATGAGCTATCATATTGACCATGTATGTACATACATATCTGGTGTTGGTTTAACCAGGCATGATTTTTCTTGATCTTTTCGATATACCAAGACCGTCACTGAAAATGTTACCGTATAAAAGAATATTCAGAGAGAGAAAATCCCGAGAATAAGCTTCGTACTAAATCGGTACTGAGTGTTGCATGTGTACCTGCATCGTGAGCCTCAGCTCCGTCTACAGTCTCGGGTCCGTTTGCTGGCTCGTAAGCAGTTGGTGTTTCGTATGCATAGTCTGTATCACGATCAAGAAGAGCGGCTCATATCAGTGCAAACGGATATGCAAACGGATATGGATATGGACACGGATATGGATATAAATATAGCAGTCAAGTCTGTATCTATAGGGGCCTTGGGCTCTCGAGAGGCCAGTCAATCAACAAGTCTTTTAAGCATCCAAAGCAACACTAAGTGTTCAAAGTAGAGATGATAGAGAAGCTTGACTGTATATTATCTAAGTGAGCCACAAGGTCATATATATATGAGAGTACAAGTGTCAATGCGTGCGTACGCATCTATGTATAGACCCTTCAGGCTGACAGCAATCTCCGGTCATATGAGACTTACCTTCGGCTATACGAGACTCATCTCCGGCCATAAGAAGGCAGAGACCTATCATGCAATACTGAATTCCGCCAGGAATACCGAGTGATAATCTATGATATTCCCTAACCTCCGAGAGCGTCACCCAGTTATTCACACTATATAGTGTATTTAGATGGATAGAGAAACGCAATTAGGTACACCACACTTCTAGTAAGAACGTACAACAAGTCAGAGTTACGTCAGATGTCTCCTGCAAAAATAGATTAGATCGATTCATAAAATAGAAGTCTCAGTATTGAGAAACTCGGGAAACGATATTTCGTCTCGCCCAGGTCTACTCTAATATAGTTCCGGCGTGAGTTTCAATACTAAACGCTGTGGCGTATCATTGTATCCCCATACCGAGCTTTACGCATATCTAGGAGAAGTTGAGAGAGGAGAGGGGAGGAACAAATATTCCGGGGCGAGAGGGATTAGTTTGGGTTTCGGTTTCGATTTACAGAATCACCTAATGATAGCTGACGATCGGAAGAAACTACATAATGACCTACACGATGCTTAGGAGTTGAGAGCATGTCACGGCGTGAACTTACGAGTGATGTCGGGAGATGACGATAGTTATGTTGGTTGGACGACGGAAGTGCAAGTGTTGCGACGTGGTTAGACAAGCAGGGATTAGGTTGCGATGTGGACGGACGGTAGTACATGAGGGAATCTGTAGTTGTTAGCGCGATGAGTCATACGGTACGGCAAGAATGTGTATTGAGATAAGGATGAGTTGTATGATGTGACATGGTTGGATTGATAAGAATAGTGTTAGTTTAGAAACGTGTGGCGACTCCGTTCCGAGCTGGATCTTTGTAGGCCGGGCAAGCTCCCACCGAGCCAGTAGTACTAGAATTTTCGCTCCACACGTTTTATTTATGTTTGTTTTGTTTGTATCATATTGTATTCGGCCACTAGCCATGACATATATTTTACTTCCACCGCTCCCTAAAAACCCCACTTGCTTCCTTGAGGTTTTCAGCCTCTTCACAAAGTTGCAAATGCCGCACTCTTCAAATTATCTAGGTACTTTCCCTTCCACTAGCAATGAAAGCCGCCCGATGTTCCCTCACCTTCTGATAGCTTCCCACCCGGATCCCTATCTGGATCTCCAAATTACCCCACCACTCCTGATTTCTACTAAAAAATAAATTTAAGTTAGCTACCATGCCCGCCTGCTTAATCCCTTGGCATCTTTTGACTACGTCATGTGCTTGAAATTCCTCGGTATCACCCTCCAGAGTTTCATATGATATCGCCGTGGAATAGTTACCCTAACCGCCGCCAGGAAGCCGCACTGGCATATTGCACGGGCATTCCCCGGTCTGGCAAGATTCGTAGGTCCAGAACTGAAAACTCCCTAGGTCATTCGTAGCGCGCTAACCATTATTGGGCTATCATCGTGGGGTGGACAGATGTTTGGTTACAAGGCCGTTCTCCACCATGTGGGTGCCTAAGAAGCGGGTCTTCTGACGATCAGTAGTGGAACTTGAGATAGAGTTTACTTTCCCTCGAGCAGGCTACGCTTCATGTTCTGAAGTAAAACTCTCACAGACATGTTAATATGCTCTGATAACTGGGATAAAGCACTCAAAAAGGCAATCGCGTGAGTTGCGCACCAGAAGGGGGACTACCGATCAGCGTCAATGCTGAGTGGTGTCGAACGGCATAAATAACGAGATACACTTGCCCCCTAAGAGGAAATAAGTGGACATACACGGGAAAGTGGGATTGAAGCCAGTGTAAAACCACGACAACACCAGGGAAGTCTTGGCAAACCAGGCGGTGAGAGTGTTGCTTTATTTTATGTGGAAACATTTAATAATTTATCAATACATTCGTATGATTTTTTGGGAAATGGGTATTGATATTTTCTATCTGATCTACGCACTAAGTGCCTGGGGGTAACTTGCAAAACGTATAACTCGCAAGTTAAAAGCGTAATGTAGACAAATGTTGAACTTTGAACGCTGAGCGTCCCAAAGTGCAAATCAGGTGGTGCGCATTCCTCTCTAAAATTAGTGCTGACGCATGAAGCCTAAGATAAACCCTAGTAACAGTACTCAAGCATTAAAGCTCCCTTATTGGTTTTATTGCTTACGTCCTGATGTAGGTTTACTCCGGGGTTTTGGATTAAGAGTCCCATCTCCTCTCCAGTTTTTCAACCCATCATGTGCGACTCAGTGAGAATACACAACATACCGGCCCCACTTCATCAGCAAGACCAGTTATGGCCTCGCGACTGAAAATTAGGGAATTTTTCTGTCGAAAATCGCATACAATCCAAATTGGCTATAAGCTGAAACCTGTCATGCTAGCATTGTAGGGGTTCAAAGTATGCTACATAATCTTGGTAGTTCTTAACCTACATGATTTGTGTCAACAGCTCCTAGTGCACATTGTTAGGCTCCCGACGCGCGCCAGCTCACATACTCTCCATCCATGTGAAACAGTAGGTCAGCTAAACTAAAATTGGAAGACTCCAACTTGCACCGAGGATCCTTACATTTTACAAGGCGTGGTGGCGGCGTTGCCGATAGAATGTGAACTTCGCTGTGCTCAGGAGTTAATATGAAGATTTGGTTAGCACACTTGAGCGGTCGACAAAAGAAGTAGAGTAGAAAGGATTGGAGCACGTTTGCTCATCGCACCGGTTGCTCGGCCGAGTAACCTATGGGCGACTCGCACACGTGCAGGTTATTCTGACTTTCGTTTTACTCTCTAGTCTTAACACTTTCGTTCTAATATCTTTTATTCTCTGTTGTGCACCTCATGCATACGGCCCAGGCGCCTTATTAGGGGTGTGGGCGCGTCCAGCGCCCACACCAAACAAGCTGGTAGCGGGGCACCTTGTAAATCCCGGTTTTTTTTTCAAAATTGCAAATTACTCAACAACCACACAATGGAGAGAATATCAGAGAGAGCAGTATAATAGACAACTCCAAGGCCTACATGTCAATCCAAAAATCAAGTCAAATGGTCCAATTTTGAGTAAGATGAAAATGTGAGTGAGAGTCTATGAAGCTGGC